>JGI10211J34971_10004893_pt1 | contig 10565 bp, 21 predicted proteins | sample Etolagsediment_FD_34971 | JGI IMG/M metagenome (IMG submission 34971)
AGATGTATGGCAGAGGCTTGCTTGTCACAGCAATCAGCGTAAGTCTTGCAGGACTGGCCATGCAAGATGAGCGGTGGGATGACGAGCCATTGTATGAAAAGGTTGGCAACGACATCTTCTACATTGGTGATTACAAGGTCCGGATCCCTCGAGCGTTTGAAGTGGGCGCGATCTTTGGAACCGTGCCAGTAATGACCTTGGATGCGATCAGGCAAAGGGATGGGACAGACTTAGCTCTTGCAATGAAGTCTGTTTTCGCTAACACGTTCGCATTCAATCCAATACCTCAGGGCATCAAGCCAGTTATTGAGATTGCCACGAACACCAACTTCTTTAAGGGTGGAGAGCTTGCCAATGTGGCAATCAGAAGACTTCCTACAGAATTACAAGCGAGGCCCGACACACCACAACTCTATAAGTTCTTGAGCCAATACGGTGGTGGTGCTTTAGCCAATCTGTCACCGATTGAGATTCAACAGATTGTCGAGGGGTACACGGGATCGCTTGGTGCTCAGTTGATTGCAACAGCGGATGTGCTACTAGCAGATACCTCGCGCCCATCAGGCGCGTTCGGAACGATTGGTGATGTAACAGGATTCTCAAGATTCTTGAAGCAACGCGGAGAGGGTGGATCTAAAACTCTTGGTGAGTTCTACGAGATGAAGAGAGAGATCGACCAGTTCCATGCAGGACTTCAGGAGATGCAGAGAACGGGACAGTCTGAAATTGTTGCCGACATGCTTGAAGAAAAGGGTGCGGCGCTTGGATACCGTAAGCAGTTCGCACGAGTGAGTCGTCAACTCAGTGAGGTGAATCGCCAACTGCGAGCAGTGATGAACCAAGACATTCCCGCCGATGTAAAGAGCGAGAGAGTCAGGGCTCTGCGTGAGCAGAAGGCGAACCTAGCAAGACAGGTGGTGTCTGCCGCTAAGAAGTCTGGGTACTTTGATTAAGTGCATTTGCACTTTTTGTATCACTGTTGTGGGTCACTGCCCGGGTAGATGTAGGGGTCTTGGTACCTCATGAACTGCTCGGCGGTGATGAACTCCAGATCGTTCACCCCTCCCTCGACAGATCCCATATTACGATGTTTCTCTTCCTTGGAAACCTTACTGTCCTTCCTTGGAGCATCTTCAAAATCTTCCTCATATACTCCTCCACACATTGCATTTATCTCCTTCACTTTGCACCGAAGCGTGGGGCGTGAAGGATGTGACTCCAGTCAGACCACATAGCTCTTATGCCTTCATCACTCGCCTTTACCATGATGTTCTCAAGCCTCTTTGCGGTTACCCCCATCAAGCGGTACATCTCCGCATGAGACATCCCCTTCCCCTTGAGCCTCATCGCCTCTCTGATTTCTTCCATTGTGATTCTTTCCGCCATCGCTAAATATCCTATCCCAGTTGTTGTTAAATTTGTTTCGGTCCACTGACCTGTACTTGCTACCCTTACCGGCCATCTTCTTTCTCTCTGCCGTACCGCTCTATTGCTTTAGCGAGTATTGAGTTGAAGCCGCTTTCGACCAAGAAATGCACAGCTTCATCATCGAACTCAAGGACAACAGTCGCGCCACCTCCCTCGCTCTCATCAATTTCCAGCACGTTAATTATCATTACCACTCCCCCGTCCAATGCTTGAGTCCGTACACTGAGTACAATGATCTCTTCATTGACTCCCATTCATCCTGAGTACCGTCGCCTTCATAAATAAAGGTGTTGTTCGGTAGCTCTTCCTTGATGCACTTGAAGTTAGGAACGGTGTTAATCAAGTCGCGCATCTGTGACATGACTCCCTCAGGAGGGTTCGTGTTTACAGGTTCACCAAAGAGCATGCTAGTGATTGCATGCATGTAGGTCTGGGCGCCGAGAAAGTATGTCTCTGTATGTCCATGCCTTCTCCGCTCGAAGTACATCTCAAGTGCCGCCTCAAGGATTGGATTACCCATTGCGGATATCATCATGTCGTGAGAGAAGTCGCTATCACCATTGGTCAACAGAACACAGATCGTGTCCTCATCAATGAGGTCTGAAAGCTTCTTGTTACACCAACGATCAACATCAACGTAAACACCGCCCTCTCTGTAAAGCTTGAGCAGTCTCCACACATCGACCTTGTCCACGATCCCAACATCTTTGATCATGTCGTACAGAGAACCGTCCATGTTCTCAAGCAGGTACTGATCAACCTCGTCGTCCGTGTGAACAATCACCTCCCAGTCAGGATTCATCTCGATCAATCGAGCCAAACCCTTCTTGATCATCGGGTGATCACTGTTGACAACGTCCTTGTCTGGCCAAGACACCCAGACCTTTTTATTTATCTTCACTAGCTCCGCCCCTTCTCTCCTTGCTTTCAGCAAGCTCAAGATCAATGATCTTCATGTAATGTTTCGCCGCCTTCTCAAGCTTGCGTTGTGCTGAAGCTTTTAGAAATTTCATCCATCTTTCTTTTAACTTCTGTCTTATGCTCTTCATTAACAATCTCCCATGTGATGGCGGAGTAGCCCGCGATGTCAACCCAATTGTCTAACACCCTGATATTCTCCTTTGCCCTAGACAACTTGATGCCAATCATCATGGCCGAGACCATGGACGGAGTAAATTCATACCCCGTCATGGCTGACCAGATGTCAGCGATTCTCTTGTGGTTCTCATACGGCGAGCCGTAGTCATCCTCACGAGGGCCATTGATTGCTTCTCTGGCTTTATCAAGAACCGCATCTCTCATCATCTACCTCCGTTCATTTTCTTCTTTACCCAACTGTCAATGTCCTCTTTTCTCCACATGCTCACACTGTTAGGTGTCAGCCGGAATGACCGAGGGAAGTTTTCATCCTTCTTGACAATGGTGTAAACGTAACCTCGACTAATCTGTAGGTACTTGGCGATCTGACTTGCAGTCATCACCTCCTGCCCAGCTATCTTTGCGAAGTGCTCTTCAACCATTCGTTGAACTCCTCTCTCATGTCAGTGAATGCCGCACGGGCATGTGCATTGGTCTCGAACTCCGAGCGACTCGATATCCCTATCGTGTCCCTTAAAAGTGCAACTGCATTTTTTTCGTTGACCTCTTGACCAGTTCCAGAAAGTATCCATCGCTGAAACTTTTCATTACGGCACAATGCCCCTGCTGATGCTTTGATCCTGCGTATGTCCTCCTTCTCCACGTTGACCTCTGGAGTATCGTCATCAGACAACTTAACCATGGCAACCATGTATCTGGAACCAACCCAGTCGGAGAACAATTGAGAGGGACAGTCATCCGGATGAACGCCAAGCCGGAGGACAACGCCCTCCTTGCTCTGGCTCATGGATATCTTGACCCCCTCAAAGTGGATCGCATCAATCTCCGGCATGATAGATCCGCTCTCTTTCTCGAGCGGCGTGTTGCATCCGAGCAACAAAGTCTGCTCTCTTCTTTAGGTTCGGGTGCAGGCATTCTTCAACCTGAAGAATGTCTACGTCTCCGATTGAGTACCCGTTCTTGGAGAGAGTTTTCTGATGATTGCGCTCCCTTTCTTCAGCAACTTCCCTTGCCTCTTCTGGACTTTCTGCCCTGACGTAGGTTGTCTTAGTGAAGTCCATGTTCATTACAACCTCATAGCTACGCACTGGGTCTACCTCCAAACTTGTCAGCCATCCTCTCAAGATCCTGCGTTGAGTTCTTGACAAAGTTTTGGGTGTAAGTGGATGCCATTGCGGACATCACATCACCATCCTTGCTCGCCCGAAGTAGCGCGATCACGTTCGCATGGTGAATAGCTAACCCAAGACTGTGCAGGGTATCAAACTCAAACCCGTCAGATAACTTGTTGCCATCAACAGTTACAGCAACCTTGCCGCCATGATGGCCCACTTGCTCGATGCGGTACTCAACTTTCTTGTCACCGATCACTTCATTAAACGTCATACTAACCATGATTAAATTCCTCAAATAACTTTTCAGCGATAGGGAGTGGTTCGATCCCTTGCATTGCCCACCATAGTTCTTCATCCCCGTAGGCGTGAAGCTCCATGTGATGTGGGTGACACATAGGCACGACCCAATTATCCCCAACCTTTAATGCCATGCCATTTGGCTCAGCATATGTTAAGTGGTGAGCCTCGCCCTCTCTTCCACAGATCAGGCAAGGTTTCCCACGGACAGACCACAGATACTTTTCAGAACGGTATCTTGTCATTGACTTCCGGCTCAGGCGGTGGGGGTGATTGCGTAGTTGGCTGAGGTGCATTCCTCTGCCCCTTGTTTGGGGGAGTAATACTGCTCGCCTTTACGCCCATCCAATTGGATCCACCCCCAGAGACCTTATCCCACCCTGCAAGACGTATTCGCGCATACTCGTTGCCTTCATTCAATTGCGCAACAAGTTCCTTGACTAGCTCGCGTGTCAGCTCAACATGTCCTGTCTTGTCTGGCTGTTTGGTACCCGCAACCTTGTCCTTGTTAATCCAAAGTCCACCACTTGGGCCTTCTTTCTCATTACTTTGATACGCCATCATCGTCTCCTTTGAGCTCATTTGCTTTGGCTGTGAATGCGTCAAAGACGCGCTTATAGTTCCCCGGATCAAGCCTTTCCATTTGCTCAAGCGGAGTCTTGTTCATTGTCCAGAACTTACGAAGTGAATCCAAGTTACGGCCTGCCATGAAGGTCAAGAATATGTCAGCCACAGAGCTGAGGTCTTCAGTCTTTTCTGACTTACCTTCAGGGCTCTTGATTTCATACGAAGGGGAGGCGTTTGGATTGTCGGTCTCCCCCTGATAAATGTACATACCAAGACCCATGTAGGCTAAGCACTTGACCAGACAGCGTTGATACGCTGAGTTCACTTCAAAGCAATTCGGATTGTTAATCGCCTTGTTCTTATAATCAAGAACAGGCAACACCTCAGCGACATCCTCAAGGTGCTCCTCGACAGGATTTGAGTGAGGTATCCATACTCGCACCCCAACCATAACGCTCCCGTCTTCAAGCACCTGATGACCCTGCTTCTCAAACTTTGCCGAAGGGTACAGTTCCTTCAGTGTTTGCCAAGCCCAAGCCCAAGACAAGTATGTAAACCCGTTCTTCTCCTCAGTGTGACCACTGCAATCAATGACCGAAAGAGTTTCCCAAACAGACTTAGGCTTGCTTGACATACTTAGTCCCCCTGAATGCACGGTTATAAAGATCGAGCCCGAGGTAGGATGGGTTCATCATTGCAGACATCGACTGCTCAGTAATTGGAAGCTCGCCATCAGCAATCACCCTGCGTATAGCGTCAACCTTCTTGACCTTATCGATACGAACAATCGCACCGATCTTGCGGGCATACTTAGCGGCCTCTGCATAAAGACCATGGGTCCTGACGACCTTCTTGGACTTCTTCTTAGCCGCCACCTTTGGCTTGACAACCTTGGCCTCAATCTCGACTGGTATAGCAGAAGCCATCTCCTTCTGCATCTTGTCGCGCATTTCACGCAAGGCGTACAGATGGAATGAGTGAACCTTCAAGAGGTCCTCGATGGATTTAATTTCCGTGTCAACAATTTCTAATTGCTTAGACATTTTCGTCTCCTTTGTATTGCTCACAAAACTCTGCGACACCGCAGAAGTTTTCTTTACATCGGGTGAACTCACCCTTGCGGTGATCTATAAAAAGTGCAGTTGCACCTTTTTGCGATTCAATATAGAACTCCGCTTGCTTTTGGGACTCGAACAGCTTGATCGCTGTCTTCCTCCCCTCCTTCATGACAGCCCACTTACTGGGCTTCATCCACCTCTCCTCGTCAGTACAACGGGGGAAAGGATCCTCGAAGTCGAAGCGCTGTTGCGTGTCTTGATGTGCACGCACTCGCTCCTCGACGTAAGCTTCTGCAACCTCTGGGTCCCAGACTGGGATGTCAACGATTGCGATTGGTGTCTGCGGATAGTCGCTGTCGTATGACGCCTTGCGTCTCGACCAGTCACGAACAAACGCGCAGATTGATAACTTGGATACAGGGACTTGCTTCACCCTACGCACAAGCCATGCGTAGCAGTTGAGCTGACGCTCCCAGTCAAGCTTGTAATTCAGGATGGACCAGATCGAACAGACCTTGTAGTCCGTGACCGACACAGATCCGTCAGGCTCAGACATCTGGACATCGATGGCCCCTGATATCTTCCACCCTGCGAACGTGGTGAACAGGCGCTCCTCGTGGATAGCGTTAGGCGGTGCCTCTCCGGACTCAAGAACATGGTGAACGGCAGTGCCGAACAAAGACCAGATCCGATCCGACAGATCGTAAGACAAATGGTTCTTGTAAAGTTCCCGCAATTGATGTATACGGGGAGCATCGATAAGCGTGGTGACGCTGACATCAGCATCACCTCTCGAATACTTGTCCGAGGCGGCGAAGCGCTCAATCTGCTCAGGCAAATTATGAATGTTCGTTAGCTTCAATGTTCGTCTCCAGAAGCATGTGTTTCAGCGGACGATACACCAAGCAACTGGGGAATACAATAGTGGACGAAGAAAAAAATACAGGACAAGAGATTACATTCGAGATCGAAGGCGAACCGGCGTCGAAAGCCAACTCGCGTAGAATGGTAACCATCAAAGGGAAACCTCGTTTGATCAAGTCTAAGAAGGCTCTTGATTATTGCAAGTCATTCGNATTGCAATGTCCTCAGCTCGACGAATTGATGGAGGGAGATCTCTCTGTGACAGCCCATGTATGGTATGCATCCAGACGACCCGACCTTGATGANTCAGTCATCTTGGATGAAATGCAAGGACGCATTTACACAAACGACCGACAGGTAAAAGAGAAGCATGTCTATTGGCACCTCGACCGAGAAAGACCACGATCACTCATCAGCATTAAAACTTTGGAAAGCAGTAATCACTCAGGCAGTAGTTGATTCTTATAGCGATAAGCGTCATGATCGCCTTCCTGTGAGCCGTTGGCTAGTCAATGATGACTTTGAAACTGTTTGCGGATTGGCACAAGTAGAACCCTACCCAATAAAAAAATGCTTGGCCGAAATACTCAAGGAGGATGGCTCCATCAGAGCCCTTGTACTTGGGAGGAAGATGATAGCTGAGCTCGAACAGAGCTGATTGAGGAGACGACATGGAAAACAACAGCGTAATTGCGTCCTACGCACAGTCATTATCAATTGGGCAACACAAAAAGCCCTGCCCTTTCTGTTCCCCCAGACGAAAAAAGAAACGTGATCCATCGCTATCCGTACAGGTAGCAGGGGATTGCCTTGTCTATAACTGCCATCACTGTGGGGCGACTGGAAAATACAATTATGGAGGATCAACCGTGGATTATGCAGAGAGAAAGCGTCCCACGCCAAGACCAGTTAAAAAAGAATCACTAACAGCGGAAGCCATCTCATGGCTAAAGAAACGCGCTATATCAAAAGAAACTGCTGAGAAGGTAGGAGTATACTCCTGCAACCACTTCATCGCCTCAGCGGGCTCTGAGGTGCCTTGTGTTGCATTTCCCTACAAGGTTGCCGGACATGAGACGGGTGCCAAGATCAGAAGCCTGAACGAGAAAGGCTTCTCATGCACAGCATCATTACAAAGCTTCTTCAACTACGACAACATCGAAGACAACGACATCTTGATGATCGTTGAAGGGGAGATGGATGCGCTGTCTTTGCTCGAATGCGGATACGAATCCGTTGTCAGTGTGCCGAATGGGGCTGTCGCCAAGGTCAAGAACTACACACCCAATCAAGAAGACGACACCTCATTCAGGTTCTTGTGGGAGGCCGAGCCAAAACTGAACAAGGCATCTCAAATCATTATCGCAACCGATGGCGACGATGCAGGCGGAGCGATGGCCGAAGAGTTAGCCAGAAGAATCGGCAAGGATAAAGTGTGGAAAGTTGAGTGGCCCGAAGATTGTAAGGACGCCAACGATGTACTGGTCAAGCATGGCATAGCAGTGCTTGAGAACTTGGTCAACAATCCAAAGCCGTGGCCTGTGTCTGGAGTGTACAACGCCAGTCATTTCTTTGATCAAGTCAGAGAGGTGTACGAGAACGGTCTTGGGAAGGGAGCCTCGACAGGTTATGAGGACGTGGACAACCTTTACACGATAGAAAGAGGTCAGCTTTCAGTCGTGACAGGCAACCCCAGTTCAGGGAAGTCGGAGTTCATTGACCAGATCATGATGAATCTTGCTGAAACACAGGGCTATTCGTTTGCACTGTGTTCGTTCGAGAACGAACCACACCTGCACATCCCAAAGCTGATGGCTAAGCACATGCGTAAGCCATTCTCAAAAGAATCCCAGAACCGCATGTCTCCTGACGAAATGGAGACAGCGATGAAGTTTATTGAGGACCATTTCACATTTTTGTACCACGCCGATGGGTCAATGACTCCATTGGATGACATCATTTCTCGATTGAAAGTTGCTGTCATGAGGAATGGTATCAATGGCGCGGTGATTGATCCGTATAATTATATTGAGCGGCCACGAGATATGGCCGAGACAGAATGGGTGTCTGAGTTGCTGTCACGCCTGAGACTTTTTGCTCAAGCGCATGACATTCACATCTGGTTTGTTGCCCACCCAAGGAAGATGCAGGCAGATGCGAACGGTGAGTACCCTGCCCCCAAGGGATACGACATCTCTGGGTCAGCCGCTTGGTATGCGAAAGCGGATTGCGGTGTCACGGTCCATCGACCTGACCGAGTGTATGGAAAGACTTCTGAAATACACCTGTGGAAGTGTCGCCATTCATGGATTGGAAAAGAGGGAGTTGCTGAACTTGTATTCGACGTCAACACATCGCAGTACTTGCCAAGGCCCGTCTACCACTACTCAAAAGCAGAACCAATTGAGCCACCAAAAGAACTTGACGCCCCCTTCTGAAAAAAGTGCAAATGCACAAAAGAAAAGCAATGACATGTGGGAGATTGATCGCATGTTGTTGCGCGGTGACATCGCTGTGGAAGATCATGCGACACTTGAGCAGTTCATGCATGACATCCACAACCTGAGGCTGTTCAGCCTTCCTCCCCAAACGCTCGAAGTAAAATCACACACAAACATCCCTTCAACTGGGACCATGCGTGAAGCGGTTGCTTGGAAGAAGCTCACAAAGATACGGGAAAGGTTCAAGCAGATCAGCTTGGAGTTGGACACAGCGATGATGGACTTGGGATTGGATGTCCCGAAGTCCTACGAACCATCGCTGATTAAGGTTGGAGTGCAGAAGCTCACTGAGTTCTATCAAGAGTGGTGATCGCGTGATGCAACACCTCTTCTTGATCAGCAAGCCACACATCTGAAGTACTGGTATCCCTTTCGAAAGAGGGATAACCATGGTCATACAGCCATCGATCAACATCCTCGACATCGACTGGCATAAGCTTTGGGAATCCCCACAAATATCCTAATGGGGGAGCGATCCATACATACTGCATAAGACCTCCAAAAAAAAGCCCCTCCGAAGAGGGGCAAGCGAGGGAGAGTGGCTGATTTCTCTGATTTCCGTCTATGAATTTAAGGTGACACGGTTTCCCTTCTGGACTGGCCTACATTTTATGGGGCGACCAACCCGAAGACATCAGAGTAGGGCGGGTGCCACCCGCCTCACGAGGAGTATTGTCACCACCCCGTAAACCTATATGTCTAACCTTTTGATTGTCTCAGATTTGATCCGCCGATTCAATAGGCTCATGGCAGAACTTACATCCTTCCCATGGGCAAATATCTGCACGCCATCATCGTTTAACAATCCTTCATTCTGAACAACGTAATACTGGTATGACTGAGGGTCATCGTTGATGAGCCCGAAGCAGTCCAGTCGGTACACCTTAACGCCTTGGCTGTTAAACATGTGACCCTTGATCTCTTCAGCGCTCATCACAAACTGTGGCTTGCTTTTGATCTTGAAGAAGAACCATTCATCCCTGATCGCCATGGCATTGCGAGGTGTCATGTGAACTTTGATGCGATGCATTTTTAACTGACGACCACGGTGCCAATTAGTCGCCGCATCGTAGATCTGAAAGTGGAAGCCTCGCTCACCTAAGTACTCAGGTAGGGTGTGACGAAGGCCCACATTCACATCGAAATCAAAATGCCCTCCTTCATTGACATGAAACAGGTGACGAATTTTCCTGTGGGCTTTTGCCACATAAGAGCCAACTCGATCATCGAAAGAGTGCGGGTTATCGCGCTCTTTGAATTCTTGGCGAATCTCTCTGACCTCCTCTATCAGGCGGTCAACTCGACGACAGACATGGTAAACAATATCCCTGTCCATGAAGTCCCTGACCTTGTCGTACCAACTGGTTTCAACCAGACTAACTCGACGCCTGTTTTCTATTGACTTCTCAGTGAACACCGATTTTGGAATGCTGTAGACATCGAACAGCATATCCAATTCCTTGAGGTAAAGCTCAAGGGCTCTGTACTTTGTTGCTTGCTTACTCATAACTCATCCTCTTTTAATTGAGTCATTATAGATCAGTGATCAGCGCTTGGCGCTGACCACCTCTCCGAACGGGGCATCAGTCAAACCAGTCGACACCCAGAGAACTGGATAGTCAGGCTCCATTGGGAAG
>JGI10211J34971_10004894_pt1 | contig 10563 bp, 7 predicted proteins | sample Etolagsediment_FD_34971 | JGI IMG/M metagenome (IMG submission 34971)
ATATTGAAAAAGACAAAAACAATTAACTATAAAATTATTTTACACTTGATAAATAATTTTATAGCCCTTCTTTAAAAAATATTTGTTATCATTCTTACCTCAGGGGCTATTTTCTTAATAATAACAGATAGATAAATTTCACCTCCCTTGATAAATAAGCAATCAAGATATTTGGCATTAGTTTTGCTGCATATAAAAACAACCAAACAAACATAAAGGTTTGGTAGAGTCCGTTGATAGTTGTTCGTTGTTTGTTGTCTAAAAGATAACATTGAAATAATTCATGTATAGAGCAGAAAATAATGTAGGAATATTGCATCTCCCCTAATTGGTTGAAAATATTGTCACAACTGACTACCGACAACGGACGACTGACATTAACAAAGATTTAAATTATGAAAAAAAATGGTTTTACCCTTATTGAGCTCCTGATTACTTTTGTAATATTAGGAATTGCAACAGCCATTGCTATCCCAGGATTTGCGAGGTGGCTGCCAGGTTACAGACTCAAAAGTGCATCCAGTGAGCTTTATGCAAACATGCAGTTCGCAAAAATGGGAGCTGTAAGGGATAATGCGGATTGGGCAGTTGTTTTTGATACTGGCTCAAACAGCTATAGGATTTGTTCCGATGATGGTGGGGATGGCGACTGGAAGGATGGAGACGAAGTTGAGGAAAAAACTGTCAACCTTACCAATTATGAAAGTGGTGTTGGCTATGGTCATGGAAGCGCCACTAATCCTATAGCCACTACTTTTGGTGGCGACAATATAAGTTATACCCCAGATAACCCAAGCGTTGCAGTATTCAACCCGAGAGGTACAGGCAGTGGCGGCTATGTCTATCTTCAAAATAATAAAAATACTACCACTTATGGGGTAGGCACAAGAACAAGTGGAGTTATCCTTTTACGAAAGTGGAACGATTCAACCTCAAATTGGGAATAAAAGGTGTTGAGTATGACCAAGAAAAACCAAAATAATCAAGGCTTTACATTAGTAGAGCTTATGGTAGCAATGGCAATATCTCTGGTAATAATGGGAGCTATTTTTTTAACCTTCAAATCACAGCAGGACTCATACATTATTCAGGATCAGGTCACAGCAATGCAACAGAACTTAAGGGCAGCCATGTATATGTTGGCCAGGGACATCCAGATGGCAGGATATTATACCAATTTTGATGGTAACCAATATACTATGGATTGGGATGACTTAGATGGATCCAACGAGACCATTCGGCCCTTGATCTATTCCCGGAACAATGTAGCCGACGGTGGTGGCGACAATATTAAAGATAATACAGATGTTATTACTATAGTAAAGGCCAGTAGCAAAACGAGGCCACTTACTGGCACTGAAAGTGCTACTGGTAGCAGTGTCGCCGCAGCATTGCGTAATGTAGATAATTTAGAAACTGGTAAATGTGCGCTGCTGGTAAAAACAAATCTATCAAGGGCAGAATTTTTTCAGGTTCAAGAAGATGCTGGACCTATGAATCTTACTATTTCGCTTGTTGAAAACTATGGAGTAAATGACTTGATTTACAGGGCTGATGTCATTATTTATTATATAGATGATGAAGATGACCCCGGTGACGCAACAGATAATGATGACCCGGCAAACCCAAAATTGTTAAGAAAAAATTTAGGTAGCAATCAAAGCGCTCAGGTTGTTGCAGAAAATATTGATAATCTTCAGTTTCGATACCTGTTAAATAGTGGCCCCCCTTTAATTGATAATCCAAGTGGCAGTGAGCCAAATGTAAGGGCGGTTGAGATTTCTATACAGGCAATAACTGCTAATGGACAGAAGACACGCACTTTAACTTCTCTGGTAAAAACCAGAAATATCGGGCTATAAAATGAAAAATATCCGAACAATATTTTCAAGGAAAAAAATGCTTGGCAATAAATCGGGCTTTACCCTGCTCGAGGTTTTAATTGGCATCTCTATTTTGACTGTAGGCCTCCTCGGGGTAGCCCAGATGCAAATAATGGGCATAAAAGGGAATTATTTTAGTGGCAATACCACCGCTGCCCTGGCCCTTGCTGAAGAAAAGATGGAGGATCTTCTGGGGAAAAGCTACACCGATGCTGAACTTGCAGGAAGTGTGGCTCCTGGAACTACTCATCCTGACTTGAATAATCCAATAGATGAAACCGGTCAGGCGGGTGGCATCTACAGCCGTATGTGGACTGTAACACTTGATACTCCGATTATTGGCACAAAAACAGTTACAGTAAGCGTAGGTTGGGATAATCTGGCACATCAGGTATCCTTATCGTGCATTAAGCCACAGTAATTATTGAGAGGAATCTAATGCGTAACAATATTATGAAAAACCAGAGTGAACAAGGCAGCATTACTGTAATTGCCCTTATGCTTTTGGTTGTGCTTACCCTCTTAGGTATTACGATCACCAGGACATCTACTATTGATATACAGATTGCAGGCAATGAGATCCAATACAAAGAAAACTTTTATGTGGCAGAGGGCGGGATACACCGGGAAGCAGCAGAGGTGGGACGGGGAAATTATCCTGTACTAAATATAAATACTCCCGGACCACTGGCCAATGAGGTTATCCAGGCCGATGGTAATCCCCTTCCTAATCCTTTTCCTCATTTAGTGGCCGGAAGGTCATATGATTTTTCGTTAGGCTATTTAGGTTTTTTTCTCCCCCCACAAGGCTATTCTGTTGTTCATTTTAGCCGGTATGATTATGACGTAGATTCCTTTGGAGATCCTGATGCAAGCAGAATTCGTGTAGCTTCCAGGTATTTTAAAGTAGGACCAAAGGCTGAATAGAAATTATATATAATTTTGGAGGAAACTCCCATGAAAGCAAAACCACTACGTAAACTCCTTTTGATACATACACTTCTGGCTGTAGTGATAATCTTTTTTGGTGTAGGAATTACCAATGCTGATGACACCGATGTCTACCGGGCATCGGTAAAGAACAATGCCATGCTGGTGATTGATGTCTCCGGTTCCATGGATTGGCCGGTTTATGACGCCAATATAGATTATGCAGCATTCTTTGACTGGGCTATAGCCGCAGGCCATGGTCACGATGATACCACCTATAACGAAAACCTTAATACAAACGGTAAAAATATGGCTGCCGTCGGCTGGGTAAAGGACAAGATATATCTTGTAAGCGCCTTCATGGGCTATGCAGAGATTACCGGTGAGGACGGCGTGACCAAATATGCGGCCACTGGAGATCCCGTGTATGAAGGTACAACCAGGAGCGGAATGTGGGTTAGTCAAGGAATAATAGATACCGGCTGGGAGGTCACCGACTGGGATAACCCTGAAGAATACAATACTATAGAGACCGTTACTGTGAGCGATAAGATCTATGTTGTTTATCCAACCAAATATGATGACTCAAAGGCAGATAATGATGTAGATCTCAGATGGGAGGACACAATAGCCTATGCCAATGGAAACATTGCCGGCCAGAGGCTCACAAACCACCAGAATATCTTGCTCACAGATGAAAGAGTAGATCCCAGAACCGGTGTAGCAAAGGACAATGGTTTTCTCGGGTATTTACAGGCACCTGGAATCTATTTCTCAGGTCTCTTTGAAGATGATGGTGCCAATTATTTTACCCTGACAGATGATCCAGATCAGGCAATAACCGATTCTTCGAATCGTGAAAAAATCTACGCATTTGTCACCGGTAATTACCTGAGTTTTATCAAGCTCGTAGAAGACCTCGAGGGAAACTCACCCTGTGGATATGAGGGGTGGCAGGATATCTGCTACCAGCCAAGCGCTCGCGTGTGGACTACCGTTGACATAGGTGATATAACAAATGACCAGTATTACAGCGACTACTCAGACAACAGAAATGAGATCTGCGGTGAAATAGGCCTTACCCAGTTTTCCGGGCGGAAGTATCTTAAGCTATATTTCAGACGACTTGATATTGAAAACAGAGAAGTAGGAGATTGTGAGTATTTACACACCGGGAATGACTCTGATAACGATGGCGTCTATTTTGTTGACCAGGATGGCAATGTTCTACGCCAGATTACTAAAGATGTTAACGAGACACCTGAGGGAAAGATCTACGGATGTAATCAAACCTATGTGTGGACCGGTGAATATGATGTGACAAATGTAGACAAGATTTTTGTCAGATTCTATGTGGGTGATGATGGTGGCGATAACTATAGTGGGGATGATTTAGGCTTCAAGATTAGTGCAATCAAGTGGACCTCTCAGGAGTCAGCAGGTGCGCCTTCAGCAGCAGGGACATTTGCATGCTGCAACGGGGACGATGGTGTTGGGTACAAAATACGATCCCGCCTTGAGGTAGCCCAGGATGCCATGAAGATCGTGGTGGAGGAGACTAAGGAAAAGATCAATTGGGGTCTGGTGAAATGGTCTGGTTACTACGGGAAAGTTTTAGTGGCAGGTCTTGATGAAGGGGCAGATGCAGTTATAGCAGGAATTGACACCCTGAATGCCAATGGCGGAACCCCTATGGGTGAGGCCATGCAGGATGCCTATGACTGGATGTATGATTATCTTTCTACCCATACAGCCACATCTGAGTGCAGTGAAAACTACCAGGTTGTCTTGACCGACGGTTTCCCGTCCGGGGATGATGACTGGGACAGGATAGATAAAAACAGCACTGACCCTGTGTTTACCAATAGCAACTATGCAGATGCCGATACCTGGACAGGAGATCCTGTTCAGACAACAGAGGCCAACCACTCGGATGATGTCGCCAGGTGGATGGCCCGGGGGAAATGTGCCGAGAGCCAGGATACCACAGGAACTGATCCTGATTACAACGTTGTAACCCATACCATCGGGTTTGGCCTGGAAAGCCCCTTGCTGAATGATACGGCCGAAGATGGCTGCGGTATAGGCATAACCGCATATAATCAGACAGAGCTGGTAAATGCATTTTACAGCCTGGGTCTTGCCATGGTCTCCTCAGTTTCCTTTACTGCACCTGTTGTATCGGTAGATGAGGCCAACAGAACCCAGAGTGGTGATAACCTCTATATGGCCTTCTTTAAACCCAAAGAGGGGCAACATTGGCAGGGGAATTTAAAAAAATATGGCCTGAGCTATGAAATACGGGCTGATTGCGGCAGGGGTGAGCCTGAATGGACGGTTGTTGATAAAAATGGCACTATTGCTGGTGATTGTGACGGCTCATTTAAGTCCTCCTCTACCTCCTACTGGTCAAGCTCTACCGATGGCGGCGAGGTAAACAGCGGAGGTGTTGGAGGTAAGCTCAAAGAGGCCTTAGATGCCGTATCACTGGGTACCGGGCCCTATTATGACTTCAGAAAGATCTACACCTACAAAGATGGATCTATGGTGAGATTCACTCCTTCTAATATAGATAATGAGGATCTGGATGTTTCAGATGACGACGATGTATACCCGATCATCAACTATATTTACGGGTATACATATAACGCAGATTCGAGTGGCTATCCTCTAGCCACACGATCCTGGATTCTGGGAGATATTATCCATTCAGAGCCAAGAATTATCGATTATCTCGACACTGACGGCTCACTCCAGTACCGCTTCATTGCTGTTGCCTCTAATGACGGGATGGTCCATGTATTTACTGACTTTGAGTGTACCCTTTCTGCGGAAACATATCCTGCAGGAAGTGAGGTTTTTGCATTTGTGCCCGAAGACCTTCTTCCACGGCTTCAGGAATTTGCCAGCGCTGATCATGTTTACATGGTTGACGGAGCATGCAATTATTTCCGTGCCCAAACACAAACCGGCGGATACTATGACAAAACCCTGGTCTTTGGTGAAAGGCGTGGTGGAAGAAGTTACTGGGCCCTGGATGTGACAAACCCTGATCCGGTCAACTGGACAGTAAAATGGCACATTGAGGGAGGAACAGGAGAATTTACAGAGCTGGGTTATACATGGAACAAGCCATACTTTGCTAAAATACAGACCGCAGCTTCGACCTATAAGGATGTGGCCATTTTCGCCGGCGGCTATGACACACTCGAGGACGGATTCCCTGAAGAATTTGATGACGATGACCAAAACCCAAATGGAATCAGGGACACAGGTGAAACCTATGTTGAGACAGCAAATATAGGAACTTATGACAAATACAATCCAGGCATAGATAATATTGGACGAGGTATTTTTGCGGTAGATATTATTGACGGAAGTATTCTTTTCAGGGCAACCTACAGCGCCTCTGATGATACGTTAGGAATATACCAATCATACGCTAATATGACTTTCTGTTTCCCTGCTGACATGACAGTAATCCCTCTTTCAACCACGAACCTCGTAATATATGCTGCCGACGTCTATGGCCAAATATGGAAAATTACCTATGATTATTTTGCAGATATCCGCGACTATATGGATGCTGATTCCGTTAAATGGCAGGTTGAGCGCATCTTTCAATCAAACCCCGGTTCTGATCTGGCGACCGGTGACCCTGATATAGCAGGCGCCACCTTGACTATTCCGCCTGACGACACCGGGAGAAAGACTTTCTATTCCCCTGATGTGTCTTATTTTGGCAACTGCTGGACAAGCAAGCCGGTGCTTTATTTTGGTACTGGTGACCGTGCACATCCCCGATATGCAATGATTTCCAATCGTTTCTATACAGTAGCCGACCACAACACCCCGACTGATGAAACTGATCTTCTGAATCTTACCTGTGACGAACTTGATGAAAATGCAGATTCCGATGGTGATGGAGATGTCGATACAGATGATGGAACCAGAAAAGACGAGTTAGAAATTAAGCTGAGAGATGAAAATGCATGCAGGGGATTTTTTCGGGTTATAGACAAGCAGGGAGGCTGCCCACAATGCTCTATAAGCCATGTGGGAGAAAAGATATTATCTCGACCCACGCTCTTCTTTAAAAATGTCTATTTCACTGCCTATCAACCGGTATTCGACGACCCTTGTAATCCAAACGGAAATGCCTTTATCTACGCGCTTGACTATTGCTGGGGCAAGTCTGTCTTTAATTACAGCGAAGAAACTGGACCGGAAGAAAGAAATATAGAGGATACCTATCAGATCATTCAAAACAGCTCCATCCCTTCAGGTGTCAGGGTTATTACCAGGGGTGGTAACGCAGCAGGTCTTATAAGTGCTGGTGGAGCGGTGAGTGGAGTTGGCGAAGATCTCACAACAAACATTCCCGGGCCTCCAGGTGGGGTATCTCAGATGTTGTGGGAAACTGATTAAAAGTGAACAATACAGAGGTGAGGTTAATTATGGATAAAAGAATGAGAAGACTGATTTATTTAAGCCTTATCCTGGTCTCTATTTCTATAGTGCTATCAACTGGTGCGCCTGCCCAGATAAGGGGCGAAATAATAATGACCATTACCGGTGAAGTTACAAATATAAATGGAATGGTCATAACCTTGGATAAAACGAAGGTTTTTTATCCTGCAATTTCGATAGATGTACCTGATTGGGCGATAGTAGGTGCAAAAGCAAGCATGTCCTATTATACAAAAAGCTATAAGAAATATTATTACGAGATAGTCAAACCAGGGGAAAAGTTTAAGGTCAAAGAGACGATTGAAAGAGAGAGTAAGGAATTAAACTAAGTCCTGAGTAAATACATAGCAGGAAATCCCATTGTGGACGCAGATTAACGCAGATTTTTTGGATTAAGAAATAAAAAAAATTATTATCTTAATTTAATCATCGAATTTGTGAATCGAAGGATTAATATTAGCTCATGGAGTTGAACCATGAAAAAGAATTATTTTAAACACTGGATGATGATAGCTATCATCGCATCCTTTGCCGGCATATGGCCGAAGATTGGTGCTAGTCAAGAGGCAAAGAAATCGTTTTCTAAAGGGACCGAACACCTGAGATTGGGTGAATTAGATGAGGCAATAGCTGCCTTAGAAGAAGCAACTAATCTAAAGCCTGATTATGTTGCAGCCTATAATAATAAAGGACTTGCTTACTATAAAAAATATGAAGAGACAAGTGATCTAGATGAAATGAACAAGGCGAAGAGTGCTTATGATACGGCTTATCAGCTTGACGAAAACAATGCAGAGGTAAATAACAATCTGGGGATTTATTACTTTAAGCAAGGGCCTAGTTATTATGTGCAGGCTGAATTTCATTATAAAAAGGTTCTCCCAGCAAGTCAGGCACTGGAAAAAGCATATCATGCTGATGTTTACAACAACTTAGGTGTTATATATGCCAAAAAAGGCAATTATATAAATGCAGAGAATGCCTACACCAATGCTATACGAATAGCCGGAATTTCCTGGGATGATGTAGTAATAAAAGACTTAGAATACACAAAATATACAAGTGCCTACTATAACAGGGGGAATCTTTTCTACAATCAGGGGAATGATCTAAAGTGGCAGGCTAAACAAAGTGAGGCAATAATTAAGTTTAATCAAGCCATATCCGATTATACAGTTACTATAAATTTTTACAAGAATGCGAAAGATTTGGAAGGCCTTCCTGATGCTTACCACAATGCCTATTACAATAGAGGACTTTGCAAGTACGATTTAGGAAAGTATAACGAGGCTATTCTCGATTATGAGGAGGCAATGAAACTAAATCCTGATTTCATGTGGGCCTATTATGCCAAGGGGTTTGCTCATTTTATGATGGATGAATATGACAAGGCCTCTCAAGAATTCGCAAAGGTTTTGAATTCAGAGCTTGACTCCTATGCTCGATACGGCATGGGAGTTGTTTTTGCCCAGAAAGGGCAAGACGAGGATGCCCTAAATTATTTGAATGAAAGTTGTGATTCAGGTAATACCTGGGCATGCGATGCCCTTACAGACAACTATGAGGATCTAGGACAGCTACGGTAGGAGCCTTAACTTATTTTGCTTCCTGGTTTACCTTCTTTGTCCGGGATTAAGAGATACACCCCTTTTTCATCCTCTGCGGCAAGAATCATTCCTTTGGATTCAACTCCCATGAGTGTGACAGGTACGAGATTGGCAATCACGATCACCTGTTTATTTATGAGTTCATTCGCCTGGTAGTAAGCAGCCATCCCAGCCACTATTGTCCTTGTTTCTCCAATGTCAACCACGAGCCTGAGTAATTTTTTAGATCCGGGAATGGTTTCTGCTTCCTTGATAGTGCCAACCCGTATGTCTAATCTATGAAAATCTTCAAGACTTACCAGCCCTGGTTCTTCTCTCACTTTTTCCTCCATTTCAGGGCTTGTCATGTCAGAAGAAAAGTCGCCCTTTTTGCTTTCTTTCATGTCCTGCTCTGTAATTTTTTTACTATCTAGAGAGGTAGCCGTAAGTTCTCTATCAGGGTTTAGCCTTGGAAAAAGGGGAGGAGCCTTTGATATGGGCCCAACTTTTTGTGTTTCTCCCCATTTCTTTAAGCTATTAAGGGGCAATTTCACACCAACGATTCCTAATCCCAATTGATGCTGTATTTTTTCGGCTGTGTGAGGCATAAATGGCCATAGCAGCACTGAGACTGTTTTGATTACCTCGGTAATAGCATTGAGCACGGTATTCAATCGCTCTTGATCGTATGTAGCCAGCGCCCAAGGTTTCATGGTATCGATATATTTATTTGCCTTGCCAATCAATTCCCACACAGCAATTAACGCCTTGTGAAAGGTGAATTTCTTCATCATATCCTTATATTCTTCAATCACCTTATTAGAAGCATCTTGCAGGATTATATCCTCTTCTTTGAATGCAGAAGGAGGTTGGAGTTTTCCATCAAAATATTTGACTACCATATTCATGGATCGAGAGATAAGATTCCCCAAATCATTTGCCAGATCTGAATTAAATCTTTTGACAAGAGATTCTTCGGCGAAATCAGAATCAAGACCAAATACCATATCTCTGAGCAGAAAATACCTGAATGCATCCAGGCCATATTTATAGGCTAAATCCATGGGCCTCACGATATTCCCAAGGCTTTTTGACATCTTCCCCATATTCACATTCCAGTAACCATGGACATTAAGATGCTGATACGGTTCAATGCCGGCTGACTTGAGCATGCATGGCCAGAATATTCCATGGGGCTTTAGAATATCTTTTGCAATAATATGCTGCGCAACAGGCCAAAATTGCTTAAAAAGTTCTCCATCAGGGTAGCCGAGGGCTGATATATAGTTAATTAAGGCATCAAACCAGACATAGGTCACATAATTATCATCAAAGGGAAGTGGAATTCCCCAAGATAATCTTGTTTTAGGTCTTGATATGCAGAGATCTTCCAGCGGCTCCCTTAAAAAGGCAAGCACCTCGTTTTTATACCTCTCTGGCCTAATAAAATCAGGATGTGAAGTAATATAATCGATAAGCCATTCTTGATAATTACTCATCCTAAAGAAATAGTTTTCCTCGCTAATAATCTTCGGCTCAGTCAAATGAATTGGGCATTTCCCGTGGAGCAATTCAGTATCTGTATAAAACCGCTCACATCCTATACAGTATTTCCCCTCATATTCACTAAAATATATATCCCCTTTTGCATACACTTTAGAGAGGATCTCGCTGACCGTGTCTTGATGATTTTT
>JGI10211J34971_10004897_pt1 | contig 10561 bp, 13 predicted proteins | sample Etolagsediment_FD_34971 | JGI IMG/M metagenome (IMG submission 34971)
CCAGTACGTATGCTACGTTGGGCGGTAACGGATAGGCTGAATAATACCGAAACAACAATCAATAAATACTTCATAGTTGTTAAATTAAATAGTTTGCAACAACCGTAACCGTCCCTGCCGTTATCGTGTTGTCAGTTATTAAAAGTTTCAATTCAAATCCACTCGTTACGGCTTCTCCGTTAGCCCCGTACTTAAACAACACCCCGTCAAGTTCTGCGGTGCTTACCGCTGGCATTATCTCTATATCGTTTGCAGGCGTACCGTCATGCAAAACCACGCTGATACTCGCATCGGACGGCAATAGTCCCGTGCTTTTTAATAGTACCGCTTCAAACATTTTGCCCACCGCTGGCGTAAACAAATCAACATAATTGTTTATTAAGCCGTTGTTTGCACCACCATTCAAAGTAATAGTATTAGAATAGCCGTTTATTGCGCCTGCTATGTAGTCTACTAGCGTAGTTAACGTACCGTTATAAGTGGTATTGCCAGCACTTAGTACAAGCAGCTCATTACCTGTTAAATTGACCGCCGATATTGCGGGTAGTTCTGAAATTTTTACGTCTGCCATTATGGTTGCCATGTTAGTCTACGTACTCCGTTAATTCCTATGCTTGCTGTGGTTATTACCAAGCCAATAGAACGCCCGCCTTCGGTAGTGATTAAATTAACTCCGTCTAATAAATTCAATGCGGTTTCGGGTGCTGGCGATATGCACATTTTATAACAACCCGCATCTAATTGCTCCCAACAAAAAGTAACTTTAGCGGTATTTTCGTATAGGTCGATAGTTTCCGTTGTGCCGCCTACTGGTGTACCCTCGCACGTTTGTATCTCTACAACTGGTACGCTTATCTCCTTTAAACTTGCGCTGTCAATGGTGATATTCCTAACCGCTCCCAAGTGTGCAAAGGTTATGGTTGTCGTTGTATCGGTGGCTAAAAAGTAGCTACACAATATACCAATCTCATTAGTGGTGTTAGGGTTAATAAACACTTCTGAACCGCTGGCTAATATACCTAATGAATTAGGGGCTAAGATATCTTTTACATACACACAAACCCGATAATAAGCACCAATAGTTAAGCCTGTTACTTCTTGCTCAATGTATCCCGTAGGGGGCAAAACTACCTCGTTGTTGTTTACACTGGCTAAGTTCCAAAACCAATCTAAGGCAGTTAGTAAATTCTCAAAATTAGGATTGGTGAATAACTCTATCTCTGTTTCGGGTGTTAGGTTAAACTCTACCTCACTACATTCCGTTGTAGGGAATATTTGGTAATAGTTTTTCCCTGTGGTACGGCAATAGATAGCTTCCTCACTAGTGAAGTCAAACGCTTGGTTATCTATTGCAATTACTGCCATGCTACAAATATAGCTATTTTAGTATTACCAAACAATAGTTTTAGAGTAGTCTAAAAATTAAATATTGGCACGTAACAACTCAAACGATGCTATACTAGTCTTTAGGTTAAACTCTAAGTTAACGATATAACCATATACGTGGTTTGTATCTGTTTCGCTAAACCCTATCACTCCATACGGTGCGTTACGTATAGCCCTAAACTGTGTAAACGTCAAAGGATATTCAAAGCTGTATATTTCGGGTATCCAATACGGGGCAAACTCACCACTTACAAAGTCTTGGTTTTCGATTAACAAAGCCCCCTCAAAGTTGCCTAAACAGTTAGTTAATTCTGTGGCTTCTAAGGTGATATTGCCCTCACCGCTTTGAAAACGTACATCTTCTAACGGTTTCCTAAATAGACCGCCTGTAAATGCCTTTAATTGGCGTATTAGGTTACGTGTTGGCGAGTATCTTAGGTTGTACGTTGTATCAGGTTCTAATAAGTCTGCTACGTTGCTAAAATTCTCGTCTTTCTCGCATACGTTCAACTGGTTTATATCGTGCTTTAACGCTAGAACAAAGTTATCATTATCAAACTTCCAATCTAATGTGTTAAACACGTTTACAGGTCGCCTACGGGTTGTTTCAATCGCATAGCTGCCACCAATGTACGGGCTTAACTTATCTATCCTATTTTTACGCTGTACCTTTGGCAGTGAATAATTATGGATGCTATTAGGTTCTTCTATACCGTTCACATCTTCCGTTTCCCACTTTTCGTAACCTATTTGAACTTCATTAACGTATTTATCCTGCGCTATACGCATTTCAAAAGACGGCACGTTATCAAGCGTTGCCATTACCGTAGGCTGGTAAAAGTATTCTATTGGCTCAACTATCACTTTGTTATTAAGTACACCCCATCCAATACCGTGTAAGGCATCCATTGATAGTAGTAGGTCTTGCATTGATACGATAATAGCGGAACGCTCATCTTCATACTGGCGTAGCTTTAACCCGTTTGTAATAGCCGTATAACCACCACAACCAGTAACAGGGTAACTCACGGGCTGTGAATTGGTGCGCCCAAAGTAGTTACTTCTAAAGCTGCTAGGCTCGTTACTTGTTGCGTGTGTTAGTCTGCTAAATAGTTCGTGTATCGCCCAAGCTTTAGTTGTTGTTTCGTCAAAGTCTGAATTTAGTTCTAATGTAACACGGGCAAAATCGTAATCCCATTTCCATATTACATCTTGCGAAAAGCCCGAACTAGTTGTAAAGGTGTAGCCACTACCACCAACAAAACCCCACGCTAACCATATTCTATCCCCTGCATTAAGCGTTATCACTTGGCTGCCGCTGCCAATAAAATCTCTGAATGCTGTTTGTTGTACGGTGTTTACTATACTAACTGCATCAACTACTATTGAACCTGTTTGATTGGCTAAATCTTGCCCCCAATAAATAATAAGGCTTAACGTCCCATCTATTCCCCTACCTTGTGGCGTTCCTATAATTTCATCACTAAATACGCCTTCAAAGTCCCAGCTCATATTTATATCAACAGGGTAAGATACAATAGGGTCGTTAGCTGTATAGAAGGGTTGTATATTACTATCCGCTACCGCTATCGCACCGCCTGTTCTTACATCTACCACCGTTGGGTTATCCGTAATAGTGCTTAGGTCGCCATTGGTGGCTAATATACCGTGATTAAACCATGCACCATAAGTTGCTAACGGGCTTATACTGTTAGTAGTTGTTCTAGTAAACGGGTCTAACTGCTGTAATTGCGATTTAAGGTAAATAGTACGGCTGTGCATATTCAAATCATAGCCGCCCAATGTATAGGGGTTTACATTACTACCGTCTAACGTAGTAGCTTGTTCTAAGTTGATTGGCGTTTCAAACCTGCGCCTTACCTTTACACCTACATCGAAATTATCAACGGGCACGTTTAACACATACCTATTGCGTATAAGGCTATTTAGTTGAAGTAAGCCGTTAAACACTAACTCACCACAATACAAGACCTCTAGTATTATCTCTACGTCTGCCCCGTTGGTTTCGTATTGGGCGTTTATAATTTCATAACCACCACCATCACACCAAAACCCCAAATCAACACTTACCTCTTGGTTTATACCGTGCCATTGTTCGTCACGGGTTAATGTTAATGCTATATCTTCCCATCCATCGGGGTCACGGGTTAATACGGTTCTATTACCGTTGTATATCAATGTGAATTGGTAATCCATTAAACCCTGTTTTTAAAGTAACTGTTACGCCCTAATTCCCGTGCTGTGGCTTTGCCTATTTGGTCTGCGTTCCTAATGCTTACGGCTTTGTTTTTACGTGTTTCGTGTATTAATAGGCTATCGTCATAAGTGCCAGATTGCATTGATGTGGCTATACTTTCTGCAAAGCTATTTTTTTGCTTTTCCCGTTTCACTTCCAATGCTGGCACAATGTATTTTTGATAGACAAACTTTTCATACTCGCCATTGTTCATTGCGGTTAATGCGTCTTTGTTTTGCCTAGTGGCTTTGGCTGTTATTACGCTTTCCCCTTTAGATAGTTTGGCGTGTATGCTATCGCTCGTTTCCGTTCCCTCACCCTGTAAGCCTACCACACCCTTTGCAAACTCGGGTATAGGTGTAGCCGCTAAGATTGCTAATTGTGCCGCTGCTGCCGCTATAATAGCTATAATAGCTGGCGGGTTAGCTAGGTTCTTGGCTACTGCCGTAGTAGTGCCTACAATCAATTGAAATGATGCGTTTGCCTTTTCCGCTATTGCTTGTTTCCGTAGTTGTTGTTTACGTAGTTCGGCTTGACGGGCTTCTAGTGCGTTAATCTTTTCGTTGTACGCTGTTTCTTGGTTAAATAGTTCCTCTTTGGTAATTTGCCCGTTATCTAATTGGCTCTGCCAAATGCCCCGCATAATATCAAAGTGCTCTTGTGCTCTTTGGCGTTCCCCTTCTAACTGTCTGTTAATGGCTTCGTCTTGTTGCTCACCAATTGAGTTAAATAAGCCCGTAAGGTCGCCAACTAAACCCACTACCGAACTAGTAAGGATAGCGTTAAATTCTTCCTGCTTTTGACGGGCTGCATCTATGTTGGCTTTAAATTCTTCCCATAGGTCGTCTGTAACTTGGTTAGCTAAATCTGTTAGTTCTTTACTAGTCTTTTCTAACTCTTTGTTAAGTTCCTTTAGTTGGGTATCGTTTAATAGTTGTAGGCTTTCAATTAGGTGTATGGCGGCTTTATTAGCTGCATCTAAGTCAGCGGGTACACTTTCGTTAATCAACTCATCACCTAACACGGTATCGAGGTTCTTAATAGCTGCTATACGCACACCCAATAAGTATATTTCCCTTTCCAGTTCACGTATGCGAGTTATACTGGTTTCCTTTTTTAAGCGTTCTTCTAATTTGGCTAACTGCGCCTCAAAGTAGGCAATACTACCTTTGTTGGTTGGGTTAACTATGCTTTCTATACGTTCTTCTAGTGCCTTTATTTCGGCTTGTATGGTTCTGAATAGAGCCGTGTTTACATCGGTATTTTCAAATTGTTCTTTTAGTAATGTTAGTTGCTCATTAAGCTGTTTAAGTGTTTCCGTAGCGTTTACCTCTATTGGGTTTTTAAACTTAACAAAAGCATCTTGAACTAATTGCAGTTGGGTTCGTAATTGGAAAAACCCTTCCGTAGTGGTTAGGTTTTGCTCTTGAAGTTTCAATAGATACCCTTGATATTTTTGAATTAACACACCAAATTGTTGGTTTGTTGTGAATGTCGCTAATTCTTCCCTTAGTCCTGCAAATGCCGCACCATTAGCATCCGTTGCCTCACGTAGTTTATTAATCTTATCTACTACATCACCATTAACAGTACCGAAGCGCTCGTAAGCATCTACAACTAAATCCACATCACCACCGTAAGCCCCTAGTGCTATTCTTATCTCATTTACATTAGTTTGAAAGCCACCTAGTACATTTGATGCATCGGTAATGCCATCGCTTATTGCTTGAATGCCTGGGGCAACAAAATTAGAGAACGCTACACCTAAACGCTCCTGTATATTATCTAAGTTAGCCCCTAGCCTTTGTGTTGAGTTGGTTGCTTCGTCAATAGCTGTTACAGACTTACTCATTTCACGGTCAATTATATTACCTACCGCTACCGCAAAATCGCCAGTCTTCTTAAACTCTTCTTGGGTGTCCTTTACACTTATACCTAAGTTGTCAATAACTAGGGCTGACTTACGACCTATACCATTAATAATACTCTCTACTAAATAATCCACCTCCTGCCCTGTTTCGGCTGCCCTAATCGTTGCAAACTTCAATAGTTTGGGTAGTGTTTCTAACGGTATTTTAAAGGCTGCCGCACGTACTGTAAGCTGCTTTAATTGCAAGTCGCTTACACCAAACCCCGTTGATGCTCTTAGTGCTGCTAAATCTTGACTATTAGCAATTGCATTAAATGCTTTACTAACGGTCATTGACTTACGCCCAATCTCTATTAACTCTTTCCCAAACCTTAATAACTGCTGAACACCAAAAGCAAGCCCTACGGCTGCGGCTATACTTCTAAACGAACCAATCAGGTTACCGTTATTTTTTTGAAGATTACCTGTTTCGGTACTTACTTTCTTAACCTTTACGCTTGTTTCTTCTAGCCGCTTATTGTACTCGGCTATCTCCTGTGGGGAATACGCTTTCTTTTTTTTATTTTGAAGCTCAATTAGTTGCTTTTCTTCTTGGTTGCGTATTGCCTTACGCCTACTATGCGCTTTATCTTCTTCCGCTGTTATACCCTTATTAGTATTGTTTACGCTATCCAATATGGTCTTTTCGCCACGTTGGATGTAACGTACTAACTCCTCAAATTGGGCTTTCGCCTTTCCCGTTTGTATGTTGTACTCTACTGTTACTTGTTCTAAAGCCATAAATCACAAGGTTTAACCACTCGTTTATTGTCATTCGTTTAATCCTATCGCATAATAATGGGTCGCCATTAGCTAACGATAGTAGTTCTATTTCTTGGTCGTGTCCTTGTGTGTATAACTCTGCTCTGTACCATAAAACGTCTCGACTGCCAAGTTCTCCGCTTCTATCTTCGTTTTCAGATACAGATACAAGCCCTTGAAGTCTTGCTGTAATTGTTCTAAATACGGTATGTATGCGTTCAACTTGGCTTGCACGAAAAAATCATATAGCCCTATCCTTTCTGTTACGTCATTAACAAACGTTTGTACTTTTTCGTTGTGTATTTTACGGTCAAACTCAAAAGGGTTCTCATCTTCTCGAATATAAATAACCGCTGCCATATCCATTAACAAGGTAGGGTGCAGGATATTGTCTTTCCTTAGCTTCATTTCCCCTACTAAGTGCGATAGACTAGCTAGGTACTTACTAACCCCCGCTACGTTTTTTGGCATTGCTAAAGCAGCTTCTATTTGCTTTTCCATGTTATCTAAGAACATGGTTGTTTCGTTGCCATCTAATCCCCTTGATAATTCCGTTAGGAATAGTTGTATTTGCCCTTTACGGATAACGGGAATGTCCATGTCATCTATAAACTTGAAGTACTTGCGCCCTTGGGCATCCACAAAAGCAAATTCAGTACCTTTTAGGGTATCTTCTTTGTAGTGCCATAGCTTGTTTACTTTGGCTCTAAACCATTCGTTATTCTTGTATAGGTATTTAATCATTCTTCTGTGTTTTCGTCTTCAATTTCCATATAAACTATTGCAAGCTGAAAACAACCAATATAATGATAGCCGATAAACTGCCAACCCATCATTACATAGTTATCTACATCAATAGGGTCGCAATACTCCGCATGCCATGTTTTGCTTGGTGTATCTTCCATTAGTCTAGTAAATTCATTATAAACCAATTTAACCCCGCCAGCATCACAATATAAAAAGGCATAATTAACAACGTTTCAATACTTACACCCATGTACATAAACCCAATGTAGCTATGTACACTAGCCATGCAAATAGGGCAATCAAATAACGGCATTTTTAGCCACTCTGGTAGCTTATCTAGTTTCTTTGGTATAAAGCCTAGTATCATGCCGTCACCCATTGCAGCCTTTAGCCCAAATATGTATAAAGCGTTTAGTATTATTGCGGGTATCATAGTGTTTGTGTTGTTTGGTTAGTAAGTACGTTAGTAGTACCGATAATGTTGCTAAATTGAACTTCTAAGCACACGTAACTTGCCGCCCCTTTGGTTATCGTTACCGTGTCGTACAACAAACCACCTAACTCCGTTACCCATATCTTATAACTTGCGTTGGGGTGGTAAAAGTGCTCATCGGGAAACGCCATATTAAGCGTTACCGCACCATCCGCATCCGCTTGTACATCTTCATAATGTAGTTGCTTGATAGCGGTATTTTCAATGTAAATGCGGTAGTCGTCACCAGTTACAAAGCTATCGCCAAAAGTAAAGCCAGTTGATGGGCTTATTAGCTTGGATATGGGGGTGCAGGTTAAACAGTTCATAAAATCAAAGTTAGTAATTTATCGTAAGTTTTGCAAGTAGTTGCCAAAGTAGGTATTATCCATGTAACGCTGTGTATCTAGTAAGTGTCCTACCATTCTATCCTTTGGCTTGACTATCGAACTGTCTGCAAATTCAATAGTTCTAAAGTCCTCAATCAAATACTCACAACGGGGGTGTACCTTTCTATTCGGGTGTCTTGATAGTATAGCGTTGCTTAGTGCGCTACTTTCTGCGTGGCTTGGGTTCTTTCTTAGAAAATCCATCTTTGCAGGGTTCAGCACATTTTGGATTATTTGGAAGTCGGTTAACCTACTGTTAGCCTTACGGCTCATTGCTGTGGCATCACCTGTTACACGTATGTGCATATTGCCGTACTTGGTTTTAATGTGCTTACATAATTCTTCTGTATAACTTTCTTCTACTTGCCTATCCTTTGCGCTTACTAGCCTAAACTCATCTAAGGTGTAGTAAAAGTCATGCCCGAACTGGTGTACGGTTGCGGTTGCAGGGCTTACGTTAAAGTCAAAGCTAACGTATAGGGTCAATTTAGGGTTTACTTCTATTGTGTTGTCTATAAAACTATCCTTCCACATATAAAGGAATGGATTAGCGACATCGGGCATTCCCCACTCACCAAGAAAGTAAACACGGTAGTAATTAGGATTGGTTTCGCCCTTTACTTTTATTTTGGCTATATCCTCATCTGTTAGAAATGGGTTATCTCGCCAGCTTGTTTCTACTAACTTACGGTCAACTACAATCTCTTTGCCGTTTATTACAGTTTTCTTTGCCCACTCACCATCAAAGAAGTATGCTTTTATCCAACTTCTATGGTCAGTAGGGTTAAAGCTAAGTATCCATTGCTTGTAGTTGGGTAATTCACCACGTACACGGGTGTCTAGTTGGTTGAAGTCCTCTTGTGTTAGTTCTGTGGCTTCCTCTATCCATCCCCCTGTTGGGCGGTGTATTGATTTAACTTTTTCGGGGTCGTCTATCCCTATGCAAAGTATTTCGTTACCTGTGGGCAGGTGTGTTATTGCGTGGCGTGTTTCGTTGTACTTAAACTCATTACCTAATCCAGTAGCTTCAATTGCGCCCTTTAGTTCTTTCCAAATACTGTCTTGAATTGTCTTGGCTACCTTACGAACGCATATAAACCTATGCCCTTCCTCTGATATGGTGCGAAGTATTATCTTTTGTGCACTAAACACGCTTTTCCCGCTTCCTGCCGTGCCTTTAAGCACTAGGTAAGGGGTTGTGTCATCTAATAGCGGTAAATACGTTTCGTTTACTTTCAATTGAGTTGAGCGTTAAAGGGAAAGTTGCCGTAGTTCTTAAAGTGCAACATGGCGGTTATCTTATGGAATGTCGTAGGGTAGCAATTATAAATAGCTTGCTCTATCTCGTATTCGGTGGCATAGTCAACTACTTTCATAACCTTTTATTGCTAAGATAGTAAATTACTTTTACTTCGGTCTAAACCCCGTAAATTTCGTGTTTGGGGGTTGATTATCAATACTATTCTTTATGCTCTTTTCTCGGAACTATCTCAATTTGCACTACCCTGTCTGTTATCTTATCCCCTCCGCTGGTTACGTCTACCGCTGACTTATCACCAAACATCTTAGGATAGAACTTTGCCGCTTGCCATTTTGATGTGTCAATTAACACTCTAGCCGTTGCAGGGTCTATCTCTCCGCTTAACAATTTATGTTTGTAATCCTCTATCTCTGCGTCTTTACTTTCTGCTTTGTTTTGGATGCTTTGCGTGTACAGGTTCGATAATGCTTTATTGTTACGTTTCCAATCGCACCAAGTGTTGAAGTTAGGGTACTCGTCTTTACTAGCTAGTACGTGCTTTATATTGCGTCCGTTTGATACCTCGATACATATCTCCACGCACATTTCAAAGTTATATTCACTTGGTCTTGCCATTTTTAATCGTTTAATCTTTCGTTATCTTCAATACTTTCCTCAATGTCATCCTCAATCATACGTGAGTACTTATAAGCTAAGTGATTAGGCACGTCAAAACTATGGTTTCCAAAAGATATAGTAACGGTTATATCTGTGCCTTTTAAGTCCTTTATATCTTGTTGGGCGTTTCTAATCGCATAAACAGCGGATTCTAATAAAATATCTTCTTTCATGGCTTTAGTTTAATCGTTTACGTAAAGATAGTTGTTTTTCTTGTTATTCTCCCTTTGGTTGATTAATTACCATTCATTGTCTTAGTCTTTAGGGTTAGGTGGTAGTGGCATCCAATGGGTAATACAAATATCATCAGTGGCTTCAGCCCAATCTACAACTTTACTGTTCTTATATTGTGTTATTCTATGTATGTAATCTACTTTTTGCGCTTGAATAATAACATCATCGGGCATTGTAACTAAATAGCAAATTAAAACATCCTGCTCTATTTCGGGTAATCTATCCTTTACGCTTATCCATTCCATAACTTATATCTTTTTTGGTTATCCAATTGTAAAATTCAGTTGCATCAAACATAATAACCCCGTTATTGCATCCTGTATCTTGGTTTATAGCCACAGCCAATTTAAGGCACTCTAAGCGCAGGTTAATATCCTTGTCGCTAACTTCTACCTTATTTAGGTTATCGTTGCTTAGAGTTTCCGTTTCGCCCCATTCTGCTAATTCTTGTGGTGTTGGTGTGTATGGTTCAAATTGGCTTCCAATC
>JGI10211J34971_10004899_pt1 | contig 10558 bp, 9 predicted proteins | sample Etolagsediment_FD_34971 | JGI IMG/M metagenome (IMG submission 34971)
TGTACAAACGGCAGCCACTACGCCGGCGAAGCGGGGATTCCCACCCTGGGGTACGGTCCCTCCCGGGAAAACCTTGCCCACGTGGTGGACGAGTACGTGGAACTTCGGGAACTCGACGGCGCCGTGGACGGTTACGGAGCGCTTATGGAGGCGCTCACCCCCGACCGCTGAACGTCCCCGGTTATACCGGGGCAAATACGGTAGGAGCGTTCTTCCTCTGTAACCCTGCACCATCAGCCCCGAAGACGACGAGCCATATATTCCGTCTTTTACTGCCGGCGTACCTGGGGTATATCGTGAAATCAAGTTCCTGGCAGCAGCCGAAGAGAAAAGGCTTCACCCGTTGAATCGGCGCCTCATGGTATACTGTCGACATGAAAGAGGTTCTTGAACCGTGGCTCGGGAAGGAAATCGGATGCAATATCTCCAGGCCGTTCCACATCGATCCGGTGATTGTTCGTGACGTGTGCGATACGTACTTCACGGTAGAAGACGAATCGGCAGGGAACACGCACTACCTCAACTATACCGCGATCATTCAGGTTGTCGGAAACGATAGCGGGGTAAAAACGGGTGGACTGTTTGAACACAAACAGGTCTATCCGCTGGTAGTGAATATCCGGCACGTCGTGCAATACGTGCCGGCGTAACGGCGCAACCGGCAGGTCCGGGGTTTTCAGATCGCCGAAATCGCCGGTATTACCCGTTGTCGACTGTGCTCGGCGATCTCCTTCGTTGCTTCGAGTTCCTCCGGCGGGATGGGAATGCGGGTGCGTTCTGACGGAACGCTTCCCTGCGGTGTTTTTCTGACTTCAAGGTAGAGTTCAAACTTCTCGCCGGGACGTTCGGTGTAGAGGACCGTATCGGCGGTTTGGACGATTCGCCGAACGAGCGCTTCTTTTGGCTTGCTGCTCACCGAAAAAATCGTGGTGAACCGCGGATCCCTCATCGTTGTACAGATTGCGTCACCGATTCGGTCTGCCCACGTAGGCGAAAAGAGCAGCAGGTTCAGCGCCGAGGCGGAGATAAGGACTCCCGGTCCGGAGTTTTGCGATGAACCGCCGGGCACCATCGCGAGTGCGCGCTCCAGCGACTCTGTCCATATCGATGGATAGACCAGGTTGGCGGAAAATCCCCGACCGTGGTTTTCGCCGGTTCCGGTAAGGGAAGGATCCAGGTCCACAAAGGCGATTTTCTCGTCGTAATCGGTAAGAGGTGATCCCGTCACGCGCTGAAAACTCTCGTAGGTGAACCGTCGGTCCGGATACTGAAGGCTCAGGAAGATGACCGATCCACCCGCTTTGAGCCACGAGTCGATAACGACGTTCCCCAGGAGCGGTTTTCCGGAGCCGCCCGGACCGGTGATGACGGTGCTGCTGCCAACCGGCCAGCCGCCCGGAAAAACGTTCGCCAGCCATTCGGTCTGAAGAGGTATCGACTGCATCAGCGTACCCGGCGGCCGGCTCGCCATGAAATATTGATCATAGAAGGTATTATATTGTAATACCTATCGCGTAGCAATGGTCAACGACGCGCGTCGTCCGTCATGCAGTACGTGCCGGTTTGACCCGATACATCTCATACCGCGCCGGGAATACTCCCAGCACGCGTTTTCGTACCGTTCCGCCGTTTTCACCGTTCTTATAGTCCGCATGGTAGAGCAGTAATTCCGCCGGGTCACGGTTCTCCCGTTTCAGCGCCCGGGCATACTTTACGAAAAGACGGTCGATAACGCCCCGTATCCGGTCGCGTTCGTCCCGGTTCAGTTCGGGATTTTCCCGTTCAAACGCCGAAATTCCCATTCGCGCTCCCAGGTCACTTACCACCAGTCCCAGAAGAACCACCATGGAAGCGACGACAAAGACAATCGGAATTGCGCTATTCCGGACGGTGAAGAGTCCTGTCTGCAGGAGCGTCAGTAATACAATCGAAAAGACGGCAATCGGGAGCAGTGATCGGAACGTTGCTGCGGTCTGGATCCACGGCCGCAGGCGCGGATTCTCGAAGGGCGCAAAGGCGATTGCGGTAAGGTCGCCGCGAACTTCATCGTAGAGAGTCGTATCCGCCCGGTCGCACCAGGGTTTGAGGCGCTCCGGGTCCGCGCGGCGGAAAGCCCGGAGTCCGTCAAGCTTCACAATCAGGTACGCCAGCGTGTCCGACGGCTGGTCGGGAACGCGGCGGAAGAGCCTCATCCCTCCCCGCCTCCGTGTTCATCGGTCTTTTCGATCACGTCCCAGTCGTCAACCTCGTTGTACCAGCTCACCTTTGTTCCCAGCAGAGACCGCGACTTCCACTTCAGCGTCTTGGGGCATTGTTCCAGTTCGCCGCGGAGCTGATCGATCTTGGCGGTAACATCAGCCCGGTCGTCGGCGGAGAATACGTCGTATCCCTCAATGCCGGCGGCAAGCCGGTCCAGGTTGGTTGTCGCGGTGTGCCAGAAACCCCAGTCCGCGCCGAGTACGCGGTTGAGAACCCGCGTGTCCACGATATTACCTTCGGCCGGCGCGCACTCGTGTGAGCGCAGGAGAATCGCCGCGTCCTTGAGGTCTTTCTCGTTCATGCGTACCATCTGGAGTTTCTGCAGGAGAAGTTCCGCCGGAGCGAGGGTGGGACTGTCCGCTTCCAGTCTTCCCTTGTACGGGATGATATGGTTCATTTCGAGCTGGTCGTAGAAGACTTCCACCATCGGAATATGGGGACCGTAATATATCTGGCGGCTTTTTCCATACCGGTAGAGCATCGTCTGGTTGATCGTGTACCCCGCCTCCTTGAAAAAGGTGAGAAATTTGATCCGGTGTTTCCCGTAGGCGACGAAGTCGATATCGGTAAAGACCTTTTTCCCGAGACGGCCCAGGCGGCGCCAGAGATCTTCCTGTTCCAGGCTGTGGAGGTGGATGGCCATCCCGCCCATAATCCGGAGGATCAGATTCTGTTCCGCCGCAAGGGTCACCAGACGGTGTGCTTCCGCAATGAATTCTTCCGGTTTCGGCCATTCGCTCTCGGGAATTTCCGAGGGCAGTCTGAATGTATCCATGCGCTGGTCCTTCCGTTTCCTAACCGGAAACGAACATAAAGTCTTTCACCTTGTTTTTCTTGAGCATCACCAGAACGCCGCGGAAGATTCCTTCCGAGTATTCGCTTCCCGGGTTGATGCACGTCGTCTTCCCGACTTTGACGATGCCCCGGGACTCGTGAATATGGCCATGCAGCCCCAGAAGGGGCTGGTAGCGTTGAATCGACTCCAGGACGGCGGTGCTTCCTGCCGAAATCGTTTCGTCGGTGGACGGAACGAGGTTTGCCGAAAGCTTCGGCGCCTGGTCCAGCAGCGTTCCGTGCGGTGGCACGTGAAAATTGAATATCGCGGTCGCCGGGTCGGTAAGTTCCCCCGCCATCCGGTCAATCCTGGCGGTCAGCTCCTCCTCCGAACATTCACGCTCCGTCTGCCACGGTGTCGGGTTGGCCCATGGAAGGGTGATCATCTCGTAATCTTTGACCATGACCCGCTTCTCGTTGGCGTTCACGAAGTACGAAGATTTATCCACCGCGGCATCAATCTCGAAGAGGTCGTCGTTTCCGGCGCCGACAAATACGTCGATTCCGCTTCCAGCGAGGCGTTCTTCGCCCAGCTCCATCCAGTGCTCCATCCGTTCCACCGCGAGCTTGCGGAATAAATCGTCGATACGCCCCTCGCCAAGGGAAATCTTTGCCGAACGTTCATCGATGCGCCCCTCAACGGTCTTTCCTTCACTGCTGAGGGAATCGAGCTCGTCCGGCGAGGTGATGAAGTGATAGTTACCGGTCTGAGCGATATCCTTCTGCATCTTTTCCAGCTCATCCTTCCCGGTAGCGGTCCTGTTGTGTCCCATAACCGTGCACGTATAGGTGTCGTTGGGACCGGCGACGATGGGATTGATCATCTTGCCGCAGAGGTCGCCCATAAGGATTCCCACGTCGGCTTTGTAAATCTTCAGTGCGTTCAGAAATTTCCGGTAATACGTTTCTGAGCCGTGAACGTCGGCCACATAAAGGATTTTCAGTACACTCATCAGGTTTCCTATTTTTTCCTCGTGTTATTCCGGGGGAATCTCTTTGAAAGCCAGGGTCACGTCAATACCGTCTTTCGCCCGAATCGCCTTCCAGAGAAGGTACCAGCCAATACCGGCCGCCCATACGCCCAAATAGATGATCGTCCACCAGGTATGCATGAACGCGAAAGCCTCGTTGATGTAATAGCTGATTACCAGGAGAACGACGAGTCCGAGGGCGATCACACCGGAGACGGTGGACACCGGGATTCCAAGGAACTTCCAGTCCCGATAGGGGGAGGAATCCCAGATATGCCGGACTTTCTTCACATAGGGAAAGACGATTGCAGAGATCGCGGTAACACCGAAGACCGACACAAGCTGCATGACTTCAACCGAAATCGAACCCAGTACTTCCGGATTCATCGCGTATTGGGTGATTGCGATCTGACTGATGACGAACATTACCAGCATCAGTTTCACCGGTTGGTTGAAGCGGGGAGAGATATCGGTAAACCAGCGCGGTCCAAGGCGGTCCATTCCCCAGGCAAATGCCGCGCGGCTCCACCCGATATAGGAAAAGACAACCCAGAGCCAGTCGGCAACGATGAACGACCCGGCCATGATGAATCCGAGTATCTTGTTGAAGCCGACCAGCATCGAGGCGATATTGATATAGGTAGCATCAAAGGGCATGTTGTATCCTTCAAGGCCCTCTTCGCCAATCCAGGAGAGTGCATGCACGCCATCCCACCCGAGCATCTTGATGTACGCGAGTCCGACCCACAGCAGAAAAACGACGCAGATAACCGCGTTCAGAATCTGGGCTATGAAGATATTCTTTCGCGGGCTTTTTACCTCGCCACCGATAAACGTGATGATATACCCGTAGACGGCAATCCAGCTGATCGGGAGCATCAGCCCGAGTGTGCTCGTCCAGTTCCACGTCTCCGGGATACCACCCATCTCTTCGGAGGCCGCGGCGACGGTAGCCGTAAAATCAAGACCGCCGTACTGGGTTGCCAGAGCATTCCACGCCTGAACGAATTCTTCGTGGGTGGTGAGAGAAAGGATCACTCCCGCGATAAGGGCACCCAGAATCGACCAGGTAACGAAGACTTTCTGAATCTTGAAAAATCGCTTCATCCCCAGCAGCATCACGAGGAACGCCGACGCGTTGACGACCGTCGTAACCAGGTATAACCCGAGTCCCGAGGTAATCGGTTCTACTACCGACGGATCAATGCCGAGGCATCCGGCCATGATCGGGATACCGGCTTCGCCAATCCATGGCGCCAGAACCCAGATCCACGCGAGCATTACAAACCCTGCGTTGGCGAAGCTGACACCCAGACCGATAATCGGATGCAGAATACGACTGTTGTAGACGTAACTGCCCCCGCTTCTTGGCATGGAGCCGCCGAGGATTCCCCAGACAACGGCGAAGCCGAACACTACCAGCACCAGCGACAGGAGCGAAGCGATTGTCAGATTCGCGCCCGGCAGCCAGGCGAATCCGCTGATCGTCAGCCAGATTGATACCGGAATCGCATTATTCATGATCCCGAAATAGGTGGTGTCGAGCAATCCTGCTTCCCGCGTCAACCCGCTCGCACGACGTGCAAAAACTTCGACTCTTTCAGCCATGATACGCCCCCTTGAATGTGGAGAAGTATAAAATCGTTCCACCCGCACCGTGGAAAAGGCGGAAATCATACAATGAATTCGCGAGTGGGGGTATTTTTCTGCAACAATTTTCGAAAATTGTTCTTTATCGACGGTTGATGTTCGCCTGCTCGATTCTGACGATACCGTTCCGGTTCAGCACGGCCCACCAGTCCTGACGTTCTACCGGAGTCTGTGAATCCTGGGACAGGAGCAGCACCATCCGGACGCGGTATGTTCGCGGTGCCAACATCGCTCCGGCTTCGCCGTTTTTGATGATTCTGATCAGTTTTCGCGGAGCATCCATATTTGGCAACCACTGATCGATCCTGATCCGCGTAATGTCCACAATTCCGTTCACGCGCTGGTGCGCCGACGAAAGTGCACGTCCTTTCAGGGTAACGGCGTTCGAAATCACCAGCGTCGATTCGTCGTTAACCGAATCGGCAAGGAACGGGACTGCGGTAGGATCACCGTTGCGTATCGCAAGGCGAACGCGGCCAACCGTTTTTCCAACCGCGGGATCGATGAGAATCCGCGTACGATCAGATATGACCGATGGAACGTATCGAACCAGAATCCCGCGGAGGATTTCCTTGATCCGGTCTTTCAGAATGTAAGAACCGACGATCAGCAGCGCCCACGGGAGGCTGTAGCTGACAAAAAGCCGGTCCGCAAAAAAGGCTGCCGTTACGGCAATCGCCATTGCCGTCGCCGCGGCAACCGACGCAACGATATGGCCGATGCGGCGAGGAGTCCCCGATTCCTCCGTGTTGAGATACAGCGTGGATTGAACCCACTTTTTCAGTCGGCTCTCCCGGTTTACCAGCGCTTCGAGTTCCTGGCCGGAGGAAATCTCCCGGATTGAGGTGTATCCGATCTGTTTCTGGTATTCGATCTCTTTTTCCGTGCTTTTCCGGATCTGTCCGACCAGTTTGTTTTCCGGATCGGCCGCAGCAACGACTTCTGAAAGGGTCAACAGGTACCGGATGATCTGTCCGCCGAGATACTCGTCGGCCTGATCAAAGGCGGTCCGTATTGAATCGGGTACCGCCGGGTCCAGCAATATCTGCCGCTGGTCCCGGAAGAGGTTCAGTGTCTTTCTGCTGTCACGAACGAAGTTCCGTGTGGTGAGTACGCCGTCGGCTATCTGTTTTTTCTGCTGGAGGGCGATCTTTATCAATCTGACGGCAGTTTTTAACTGGGCGACATAGAGGTTACAGAATGTCCGGATCTCATAGTTGATCCGGCGGATTTTCGGCCGTCCCGGCTGACGCGGTTCAAGAATCTCGTTTCGGATACGGCCGATAGGGTTTCCCTGGGCATCAGGGTTTCCCAGTTGCGCCATCGAAATATTGGCGACCTGAAAACGGGTATTCGAACGAATCCGGTCGAGCAGAGCGTGCTGTCCGTTCACATCGGTCGCTACGCCCAACTGGCGCGGAATTACCAGATAGAGTTGCAGGTAGTAGCGCGTTTTCCGTTGGGAACCGAACGGATAGTGGCTTTTGATTTCAATCTGCGATGTCCCGTGTGCGCGAATGCCGCTTTGTGTTACCGTTTGTTCCATGTAAGGTTCTATTGTACCACAGAGACGACGCTCCGCGCACTATTGCGTCCGGGTCGTCTGTGTAGTATATACGCCAGCTATGGATTTACCCTACGAAGTTATCCGATCGTCCCGCCGGACCGCGATCGTTCAGGTCTATCCCGGCGGTCGGATCGTAGTCCGTGTACCAGAACGGTATCCGCAGTACCGGATCGATGACCTGTTGGCTTTCCGGAAAACGTGGATTGCCCGCAAGCACGCCGAGCTTGTCAACCTTCCGACGACCCTGGTCAGCCAACCGACGGTGACGAAACGGTATCGGGCGTACGCACTCGATCTGTTCCGTTTGCGGTTCGACCGGATAATAGCGGGAGCGGCTGCTTTGGATCATCCGTACCGTGTCGACGTTACCGCGCTGGATCTGCCGGCACTCGGGTACTCCGAAGGGCGGAAACCGGAACTCCGTATACGGACGATGCGTCGTCGGTGGGGAAGCTGCAGTGCCGCGGGGATAATCACCCTGAACACCGTTCTTGCCGACCGGTCGCCGGATCTGATCGACTACGTGATTGCCCACGAACTCTGCCATCTCCGGGAACTCAACCACAGCCGCCGGTTTTATGACCTCCTGACCACCGTAATGCCCGACTGGAAGTCCCGCCGTGCGATACTCAACGGTCGTGGCTCGGAGTTACTCCCGGAAAGGTGAGGGTCCAGGCGGTCCCGTGTTCCCGATCCAGTTCGATCGTTCCTTTCAACTCATCGGTAACGATGCCCAGGACGAGCTGTAACCCGAATCCCCCGTTGGTAAATGGATCGATTTCTTCCGGAATTCCAACACCGTCATCGGAAAGCCGAAGACGAACCATCGATTCCGATCCGGGTGATTTTGCAGCTACGCTTTGCATATCCAGAAAGATGGTGCCGCTTCGCCCTTCCGGAAATGCATATTTCATCATGTCGGTAACCAGTTCGTTGATGACAAGTCCTGTCTGGATAGCTTTTCCTGCAGGAACGCAAACCGGCTCTACGTGTTGTTCGTATTGGACTACGCCGTGGAGCAACGAGTATGCATTGATGATCATCGAGATGACGTCGGGGATATACCGATCAAGATGTATTGTCGCGAGGTCGTCAGATCGATACAGAAATTCCTGGATTTTCGAGAGAGCATACACACGGTGTTGCGTCTCCTGAAAGAGCCCCTGGATAACCGGATCGGTTACCCGGTTCTGTTGCAGGTTCAGGAGGCTCATTATCATATGCATATTGTTTTTTGTCCGGTGCAAGGTTTCGCGGACCAGCTGACTCCGTGCGTTTGCCAGCTTTTCGAGTGTCGTATTCTGCGATCTCGTATTTTCGCGTTGCTCAAGAACCACGATCAGTAAAACGAATATCCCGAAGGCTCCTGTCGTCATGAGCAGAAGATTTCGCCGGAATATCCTCTCCAGATTACGGATAGAATCCGCCCGTTCGTACGAAACGATATAGGCGACGGATTCACCGGTAAAATTGCGCAGTGGCAGCGCCGCGACGATGAACACCGCATCATCGATATGTATTATTGCGGGTACCGGAGTAAAATCAACAAGCGATTGCAGGAAGAGTGGATCGAGACGGGAATTGATCTGTGCGATTTCCGGAAAGGAGAGTTCATGTTCCACGGAAGCCAGGTCGGAATATGCATTCAGTTCTTCGCAAAACTGATCTGATACGGTCGACGGTACATAGTTGTCCTGCTCATGCTGCAGGACCGTGCTCTCTACGATTTCCCTGGAAATGATAAAAATCTTCGTACCGGCGAATACCCTGTTCATTTCGTTTATGACGTGGGCGGCCGAGTAGCTGATCTCCACGCTCCCGATGTGCATTTCATCCAGAATCAACGGGTAGACGTTCCGGAAGCCGTTGAAAATCCGTCCTTCCTCAAACCCGCGGGTAATCTGCTGTTGCCGGTTTGCCGCGGCAACCGTACTTCTGATATCCGAAAGATCGTCGCCGTACTGTTCCGGTCGGTGCATCCTGAGAACGGAAATATTTTCCGGTGAATGAAAGTGAAGCTGCTTGACGCCCCGTTGCATCATCGTCCGGTATGGTCCCTGGAGCATATGGAACAGCGATTCGTGAGCAGCCCGAAACGCATCACTGTCCGGATCTGCGTCTTTTGCGACCGCCATTTCATGGAACACATCCGGTAGTTCGATGCTCAGCGAAAACCACATGTCTGCCTGACGGTAGAGACCTTCAAGAACCGCTTTGTATTCGGTCTGCAGCCGCATATCCTGACGTTCCCGGATGAGTTCGATTTGCCGGTCATACCCGGCGCTCATTCCGTCGTACACGATACATCCGATCACAAAAAATCCGAGAGCGATCACTATCTGCATCGTTCTGACCGGTTTCATACGTACAGTATCGAGGTTATTCCGACAAAAAAACAAACGTCCGGTACAACCGTGCCGGGGTCAGTTTGTCGTCCCGGCACGGGTTACTCCCACTCGGCATAGAGTTTGTCATACCGCCGCGACAGTTTTTGCAGGCGTTCCGAGATTCTTGCCGCATTTTTCAGATCGTCTTTCCCGTACGCGGTGCTCAGACGGCGTTCAAGCTGGACCTTCTCCGCTTCCATAGTCAGCAGTCGTTCTTCGACATCCGTCTGCCGCGGTTCATCATTCCGTTTTGCCGGCGGCTGATTCCGTACGTACTGTTCCCGCCCGATTTCGTACCAGTACTCACTGAATGAGCCGGGAAAGTCGCCCAGTGTCCCGTCGTCATAAAACAGCACCCGCTGCGCGACGGTATCCAGAAAGTACCGGTCATGGCTGACAACCAGGATGGTACCGGGAAACTCGACGAGTGCTTCCTCCACAACTTCGCGGCTGGTGATGTCCAGATGGTTCGTCGGTTCGTCCAGAATCAGAAACGTTGCACCGATCAATTCCGCCCGCGCAAGTTGAAGGCGATTCAACTCACCGCCCGAGAGCGTCGCCACGGCGCGATCCAGATCGGCGTACGTGAACAGATAGCGGGAAACGAGCGAAAAGAGCCGGTCGCGGCTGTACGTCCCCAACGCGTGCAGGTTCTCGGCAACCGTTTTCTGTGCATCAAAGAGTTCCTGATGCTGGGAACAGTACCCGACGATCATACTCGGTCCAACGCGCAGGTGAGGGTCATCCCAATGGCCGTGGTGCACAATATCCCGCAGAAGAGTGGTTTTTCCGCACCCGTTGGGCCCCAGCAGAGCGACGCGTTCCCTCGCGCGTACAAGCGCGTCGGCACGGCGAAACAGAACGCGCTCGGATGGGCCGCCCGCAGCGGC
>JGI10211J34971_10004900_pt1 | contig 10557 bp, 9 predicted proteins | sample Etolagsediment_FD_34971 | JGI IMG/M metagenome (IMG submission 34971)
GACGCGATCTGATCACAGGCTATCCTGTTTCGATGAAAATATCCTCCGAAGAGATCAGGGAAGGGCTTGCAGACACAGTGAACAAGATCGTCGATGCAGTGAAACGCCTCTTCGAAGAAACAGCGCCGGAGCTTTCTGCAGATATTGCTGATAGAGGAGTGGTGCTGACAGGCGGTGCAGGGCAACTAAAAGGACTTGATAGGAGAATACAGGAGACAATCAATCTTCCGGTGACGCTCGTTGACGAACCTTTAACCAGTGTGGTCATGGGTTGTGGTAAGATATTAGATAATCTCGAAGAATACGAAAAAGTCCTTTTGCCAAAAGTATAAAAGAACAGAAGAAATCTAATACGAGCTCCCATGTTCACCAGAAGAAACATCGTTTTCGGCATCCTTCTTATTCTCTCGATTCTCTTTATAATTGGTAACAACGAGGAGAGAATAGAAAAAGCACAATTCGTCGGCAATACAATCCTGTTACCCTTTTCATCGAGTATCACTTATATTAAAAATCTCTCAAACGTGTATCAAAGGAACAATTATCTGCAAAGAGAGCTTTTTCTTGCACAGAATGAATTACGAATGCTTAAGGAAGAACTCAGCAGACATCAAAGATTCGAAGAGCTGGTTGAAAATATTGATATTTCCGGCTATGAATTTATAATAGCAGATGTCATAGGAACAGGATCGTTTCTCAACTATGAGACGCTTATTATTGACGCAGGGAAGAATAAAAACATTTTGGTTAATCAACCGGTTATTTCAGAAAAAGGGCTTGTGGGAAAAGTGATTGCAGTTTACCAGAATTATGCAGTAGTGCAAACCTTTGGAAACAAGTATTTCCGGCTTGGTGCGATTGACAGCAGAAGCAGGATTCACGGAATAGTACAAACTGAACTGAACGGAAAGATATATTTTGAAAAGATCAAAGTCGGGAGTGATCTGAAAACAGGTGACCAGATCGTTTCCTCAAAATTAAGCTCGATCTACCCTCCAGAACTTCCCTTTGGTAATATCGTTGAAATCGAGCAGAGCAGCGAAGGACTTTTTACAAGAGCAGCCATAGAACCTTATGTAAATCTCGCAAATATCGAGGCAGTTGCTATAATTCAAAATTATGAAAAATAATATTACAGAAAGAACGGTCGCCGATCGAGTATACTTGCGGCAGCCGATCAAAACAAAAATTTTAACGCCCGANGACGACATTGTAAATATCGTACTTGAATATACAGCAGGAAAAAGAAAANNGGGTGANATTATCNTCATGAGCGAAAGCCCGGTGGCGATCACNCAAGGAAGGGCNGTGCGNGAAGACGAGATAAAGATCGGACTTCTCTCAAAACTTCTCTGGCGCGGAGTAAGCAAAGTACCATATGGAGTNGGCTTACGCTCAAAAACAAGCATGCAGTGNGCAATAGATGAGTGCGGTCACCTCAGAATAATAATAGCAGCAATTGCCGGTGCTATCGGGAAATTATTTGGGATACACGGNCTCTTTTACCGNNTTGCCGGCAAGCAAGCGGCACTTGTCGATGCGGCACACACATCACCGNTACCGCCGTACAACACGACTGTTATCAAAGGTCCTATTCATACGGACGAGATATGCCGGAAAATTCANGAAATAACAGGGAACGAAGCCGCAATCATGGATATNAATGACATAGGCGGNTCGTGGGTTATTGGCAGATCAGCCGGAATTAATGCCCGGCTTCTCGAAGAGATCATGGGAGATAATCCACAGGGACAGCAGCTGGAACTCACACCACTATGCCTTGTGTGGGAGAAGTAATGATCGTTCTCATTCTCGTNACTATTTTCACANTCTATTTTCAATATTTCTTTGCAGCNTCATTTGGATTATGGGAAACGATCCCGAATCTTTTTTTACCACTGATAATATATTATAACCTCACGCGGGAGAATGTTTCNGGTTTTNTCCTTGCATTCATNCTTGGCATAATTATTGACCTTAATCAACCCTCATCGTTTGGCGTATCTCCTTTGCTCTTTCTCATAATAGCATTTACACTCGGCAGGGTTAAGAGATTATTGAGCAGACAACTGATCGGTATAGGATTTGTACTGGTTATCCTTGCCAACCTGTTTTATTTTTTACTTTCATCAGCGATCTTCCTGATATTTAATTCGGGCGATGCGCTTGCGTTTGGAAAGATCATAGTTCTTTCACTCTATAATTCAGCATATTCTTTTATAATAATACTCATTTTATACCTGGCAGATCATCTTAAACTAAGCTTTACCCAACAATGAAATTAAAGCTGAAAAAAGCCGACCAGCTATTGATTCTCGTACTGGCTTTGTTTCTGATACTTGCCTATTTTTTATTTCAGATTCAGGTGGTAAAGGGAAACGAGTACAAAGAAATTGCTGAGAAAAACTATTTTCGCATTATAAAAAAACCTGCACGCAGGGGCATCCTGTATGACCGCAATATGCAGCCGCTCACAGAGAACATACCGTCCCTTTCTGTTTATATTGATATCAATGAAATTACAGATGCAGACAGCATCGCTGCTTTTCTGTCTGGAAATCTTGGAGTTCCTGTAGAGGAAATATCCGAGCTCATCTATAAACACAGGTTTTTCAAATTTGCACCGGTTCTTGTGAGGGACAAGGTTGATATGGAAACCGCGATCAAGCTTGAGGAACACAGCGAAGAATATCCGGCGGTTATCATAAAGCCGGAAGCAATCAGGTATTATGATCTTAACTCACATTATATCGGATATGTAGGAAAGATGTCATCTGTGGAGTATCAAACGCTTCAGGATGGAGATTATTCAAAAACGGATTATATTGGCAAAGTTGGTTTAGAGAAATGTTTCGAGACAGAGCTTAAGGGCGAAAAAGGCTATGATGTCATTCAGGTAGATGCAACGGGACAACCTCTGGGACTCATGAAAGAAAATTCAGGAAAACAATCTTTGCCCGGGAAAGATTTTGTCTTAACGGTCGATAAAAATCTTCAAAAAAAAATTACCCAACTGCTCCCTAAAGATACTTCAGCTGTAGCCATTGTGATGAATTGCAAAACAGGCGGGATCGTGGCAATGGTGAGTACTCCGGAATATGATCCGAATAATTTCGTTACAGGGATGAATGAGGATTATTGGAAGCAAATAGTGGAGGATGAAAACAATCCGCTCTTGAATAAAGCGATGAGTGCAGCATACCCGCCCGGATCGGTTTTTAAGCTTGTTGTAGCAGCCTATGCACTAGAAAGAAACCTTGTCGAACCTCATGAAATTCTCGTTGATTGTGAAGGAGGAGTCGAATATGGGGGAAGGTTTTTTGGATGTTGGAAAGAGGATGGTCACGGAAAAGTTAATCTTCTCGATGCAATAAGAGAGTCGTGTGATTCATATTTTTACAAAATAGCAGAAATGATGGACCTTAACGATTTTAAGGAATTTGTAAAAGACTGCAACCTTCTGGAAAGCATTCCTGTTGACCAAATCCGGAGCAGAAAGGGCTTTTTTCCAACCTCAGAATGGTATGACAAAAATTATGGAAAATTGGGCTGGACAAGAGGCAACCTGCTGAACCTGACTATCGGACAGGGCGAAGTGCTTCTCACACCCCTATCAATGGCTTGTTTTTATGCTGGTATAGCAAACAATGGAATTGTGCATCGTCCGCATTTTGTAGATTATGCAATCCGGGATGAAATCACAGAACCCTATAAATATCCTCAATTGAGATTGCCAATTTCGCAAAACACCCTTGATCTCTTGAAACAATCTTTGTATGAAGCTGTCAACGCAAAAGGAAGAACAGGTGGAATGGCCCGGGTAAAAGATATTATGGTTGGTGGGAAAACGGGATCCGCAGAAAATTATTATGGTGATACTCATGCGTGGTTTGTTGCTGTAGTGCCGATGAATGATCCAGAGATAGTTGTGCTTATATTTGTGGAGCAGGGCGGATCCGGAGCAGACATTGCTGCAATACTCGCCGGTAAAATTTTAGGATATTATTTTGACAAAGAACCGCTATTGAGGTATTAGGAAAGGATGGTTAGTACGTGAGCTGGATTTTTGGAATATTGAGAACAAACGATAAAGCACCATTACCCGTAAAAGAAAACTATCCATACTTTAACAAAGACAAATTCGTCGTTGAAACAAAGGAATACTACTTCTCATGTGGGCGTGGTCACAACAATAGTTTTTTCAAGTATGATAAAGATAAAGATGCAGGATGGATGGTGTGCGGAACCGGTATTTCATACAATGACGGGTCATTTCGCCTGATGGGTTTTCAAGAATGGGAAGATTTTTTATGCGAAAAGAATAATGACGTGAACGATCTGAATGGTCATTTTATTATTGTAGAATGGAGCAAGGGCAAACTTCGGTTCAGAAACGATCAACTTGGCATGAGGGATATGTTTTTTGGAGAGACCGGGAATTACTTTTCATTTTCGACAAGACTGGACTGGCTCATACCATTTGTCGAAAATCCCGAGATTGATTTTGACGTATACAGTAGCAGCTGGCTTTGTGTTAATCCGTTGTCCTATGATTGTTTTATTAAAGGAGTGAAAAGGTTATGTCCCGGAGGGCAAGCAACATTTTACAATGGTAAGTATTCTCATACATACAAACCATGGCTACCAGATTATGCAAATAACTCCCTAAATGAAAGTTATCTCAAACAGATAGAATATCTTACCTGTTTAGGATTACAAGGAGAGAGAGAAGTTCTTTTAGGTCTTTCCGGAGGTCTTGACTCCAGAGTTCTTCTCTCGATATTGCTTCAGCACAAAAAAGATAGTTGGGGTACCTATTCTTTTGGCGACAAGAATTTTCCTGATGCCATAATCGCAGGAAGACTTTCAGAAAAGCTTGGATTCAAACATTTTACAATTTCTAATTTATATTCACCAGACAATAATGATGTTGAAAAGTTTAATGAATTTGTCCTCCAAACACACTCATATATGATCGGGTCACTTTTTTATGAACAAGAGCATTATCGGAGCATACCTAGAGATTGTCTTTTAATCGATGGAGGAAAAGGAGAGTATTGCACGAGAAGTTTTGCCAAGTGGCTATCTCTAAAAGGCGAGGGAGCAATATTAGCAAGAGATACCAATAAATTATTGGATTTAATTCATCACACAAAACCCAATATATTCATCCATGATTTAGAGAAGAAAATGACGTATTCCTGCAGGCAGCAAATAAAAGAAGTCAGTGAAATGATGCCACCGATTAAGGACATTGGAGTTGGTAATTGGGTTGATATTTTTACAATAAGAACACGCACGGGAAATATGGGACCACTAACTCAAGCACGCCTTGATAACATTATTGGAAATTATATGCCCTTTTTACAACCCAGCTTTTTAAGAAAGGTGTTTACTCTTCCTGTACGTTTTCGTGCTCAAAATAAAGTGTATAAATTGATATTGCAGAAAGGAAATTCGACGCTCTCACGAATTCCTCTTGTAAAAGATATGAGCATAATTCCATTCACTCATAATACCTATCTGTCATTTATATTAGGAAAGCTGTTCGAACGTTTCCAGAAAAGCAAAACAATAGATTATTCGCAATTATTTCTTGTGAACAATAAAGAATATGTTATGGACACCCTTCAAAGTAAAGCAGTAAAAGAATATCCTTATTACGATTATAATAAAATTCATAATCTCGTTTCGGAATATTACAATGGTCAAAAGGGTTTAGCAAATAGTGTGCTTTGGTGGTTAACATTTGATGTGTGGAGGAGAGCGCTTCACGAAAAACGAAAAAAACTTGATAGCTGATTTATTATTTGTTTTTTCTAAACAAAATATAGACGTGCAAAATTCTTGACATGGGAAGCAGGACTAAAATTTTTTACTTCCTACTGCGGGAATAGCTCAGTGGTAGAGCTCTACCTTGCCAAGGTAGATGTCGCGGGTTCGAATCCCGTTTCCCGCTCCATTTTTTTCTGGCGACATAGCCAAGTGGTAAGGCAGGGGTCTGCAAAATCCTTATCCCCGGTTCGAATCCGGGTGTCGCCTCCAAATTTATTACGTGCCGGAGTGGTGGAATTGGTAGACACAAGGGACTTAAAATCCCTCGGGTTTTTACCCGTGCCGGTTCAAGTCCGGCCTCTGGTACCACTTTTTCCCGCGTCTTGCGGGTTTTTTTATTAAAAAATTGACAAAAAATATCACAATCTAACACTCCATTTCAAAGGAAAAAAATAGACGTGGAGCGAGTTATGAAAAGAACTCTTTTTACGATTTTATTGATGTGTGTGATCGTCCTTCCAGCTGAAGGCGCATTCTTGCAGTATGCCCCCTCAGCAAAGATCGCAGCACTTTCCGGCATGTCTCTGCTTGACGGCTCTGCAGCCAGCTTGTTCCTTAATCCAGCAAATATACAGAAGCAATTCTCAGCAACCTCATCCTACACGATACCATTTTCTTTTAAAGAAATATCTTACAAGAATATTGCACTCTCATATCGGTTTGGCAAATCAACTTTCGCTCTTGGCTATCAGGATTTCGGAAACGACATCTATAAAGAACAAAGCTTCATTACCTCAGCAAATATCAAAATATTTTCTCATTATTGGCTTGGTTTTGGATTGCGCTACCTTATTGATAAAACACAATCGTTCGAAGCCCAGAATTCATATCAGGTAGACGTGGGGTTTAGGGCAGAATACAAAAACCTTACGTTCTCAACCTCATACTTGAATCTGAATTTTGGAGAGCTGGAAAACGATCCGCTTCCACAAGAGAATAGAACGTTTATTGCATGCGATATTACAGAAAACCTGCAAACAGGATTTGGGTTAGTGAAAGAATTCGATTATCCCTTTTCTTTCCGGGTGGGAATTTCATATTATCCATTGAAATATCTCGGCTTCTTTAGTGGATTTCATACAGAGCCAAATCAGTTCACTGCAGGATGCGAATTCAACTTTTTAAATTTTAAGATACAATATGCAATTGAGACCCACGAATACTTACAATCAACACATTATATCTCGCTGCAATATGGGAAATAAGAAATTATTCTTCGTTTTTCTGATCATTATTGCCATCTGTCAGCTTCATGCAGAAGACACAGAAGAGCAGATGGAAAAGCTCTTTTCTTCGGAAGATGAAACATATATTTCCACAGAATTACAACAACACCTCGAATATCTTGAAAAACATAAACTCGACATCAACAAGGCAGATTATGACGAACTTGTTGAACTTCCATGGCTTTCATCACAGGATGTGGAAGCAATTCTTCTTTATCGAAGAAAACATACGATCACAGACAACACGGCATTACAAAAAGCTGGTATTTCCGAAGGAATTATAGAGGAACTTCAGCCCTATATTTCATTTCATCTGCCTATACCTGTTCACCTGATCACTCGCCAAAGGATGCAGTATAAAGAAGATACAGAATATACCTCGCCACTGAAATTTTATCAGAGATATCAAACGAACTGGTGGAATTTTTCATTATACTTCCTCTCCCAAAAAGATGAGGGAGAGAAAGACTGGTTTGACTATTGGAGCGCGACGCTCTATGCAAAAGACATTGGTTTTGTAAAAAGTTTTGCAGCAGGTAATTACAGGTTATCTTTCGGGCAGGGGATACTTTTTGCCCCAAAGCTGGCACTCTCGAAAGGCGGAAATGCAACCCATCAGCCACTCAAACACTATCAAGACATAAAACCCTACACATCGACGAATGAAGCATATTCCCTATTCGGTTTTGCTGGGGATTTTTCTTTATATGGTTTTCACATCATACCCTTCTATTCTGATTATGCCCTTGATGGAATTGTAGAAAACGGTTGTATAAAAAGCATAGATATAACAGGATTTCATCGAAGCGAGAGCGATCTGGACAAAAAGGACGCCATTAGGGAAAAATTGTACGGCGCTCATGTCAGTTATGGAGCCCAGAATATGCTCGGTGTTACTGCTTACAGAGATTTTTATAACCACCCCTTTTGTGACTCGACCAAACAACAGTTTCAGAATCTTTACAGCGCAGATTATTATCTTAACTACAAAAACATCACAATTTTCGGAGAGGGCGCTCTTGCGAATGGGAAAAGTGCGTTCGTATCTGGGGTACTATGGCAGCAAGGCTCGTTTGAAAATGTCATTTTATATCGAAATTATGAGAAGGACTTTCCTACTTTTCACGGCAACCCGTTTCATGCAGGCGGAGAGTTCGATAACGAACGGGGGCTTTATTATGGCATTACATATCGCCCCTTTGAGAAATCCCGCCTGGACGTTTATTTTGATGTCTTCCGTTTTCCCGATGAAAGCACTTACGGCAATCTTCCAATATATGGTTTTGATTCTTTTGTTCAATTTGATCAGAAATGGCACACCTCCCGCATTCGCGCAACATATCACCACAAGCAAACAGAGCGATGGCGAAGCTTTGATGAGGTGAGTAAGCTGTACCAGGTAAAAAGAAACACCTATAGATGTGATTTCATACAAAAGATCAACGATAAAATTGAACTTAAATTCCGTGGAGAATTCACCTATCATCATTATACTAATACCGACAAGTATGATGCTGGTACCCTCCTCTACCAAGAAATTAAGTACTTTATCACGCCCAAGCTAAAAAATTATATTCGTTTCTGTCAGTATCATACGGGCGATATTATTCTCTATATGTACGAAAACGATCTGGATGGAGTTATGCTCAATTCTCAATTCAAGGGTGATGGCGTATTCGGATATATTCTTCTCAAATACGATATTGGTCCTCATTTATCATTACAGGCAAAATATGCCGAGAAAATCTGGAAAGAGAAGAAAATTAAGAGATCAAGACAAGTAAAATTTCAACTGGAAACCAGTTTCTGATACGAAAATTTTTTATTCGAAAAACTTGCCTTAAATTTCTCGACGATTACCCTCCTCATATGTTAAGAGTACGAAAACCCCAAACATTAAAAACAAGAAAGCAGAGAGTGCCGATGTTTATCTGGGCACTCCTCCTCGCTGCAGCAATATTCGGTATGCTTCAAACAAAGTATTGCCACAAACAGCTTGATAAATACCTTGAGGTGCAGGAGATCAAGATCGAAACAGAAGCCCCAACCTTTTGCCAGGTCTATTTTGAGGTAGTGAATAAGGCGAGCTTTCAGATTAAGAGACGTGTTATCGTTCGGGTGTATCATAAAAATCTGGAGCTTGGCTCAAAAATGCTTTACGGGATTTTCGAAGCAGGAAGAACAAAGGGATTACTCACCACGGTTGAATTCCAGGAAAAAGTTCTGAGAGAAGATGAACACATCGATGAAGTATCAGTAAGATTTTACGATTAGCACGCTGCCTAAAAAAGACCACCTCAGCCCACACTGTTTTCGTCCTTAACGAATAACAGAAATTTTTTTTACAAACTCCGCTTCATTATTTTTGAGAAGCACATAATACGTTCCTGAAGAGAGTGAATGAGAAGAGTTATTCCGGGAATTCCACACAAATTCATGCGATCCGGAAGGATAGAATCCATCGATTAATGTATCAAGGAACCGACCGCGAGAATCATACAAGAACAGCCCAACTTCTGATGCACGATTCACCCTAAACCGGAACGTTGTTGATGTGGTAACCGGATTAGGGAAATTTTGGTGTAACTGGGTGCCCTCAATTTCAGGTACATCAACAGAATAAGGACTCATCGACACAAAATCAACAACATCGGTAAAAAAGTTTGAGATAGCAAGAATATTCTCGTCACGATTGTATTCTAAGCCAGACGGACCGCTGTGGCCGGATGAGACTACAATCCTGTTTTCCAAATTGGAATCGTACCTGTAAACGGAGCTCGTTCCATTGCAGGTCACATAAATGTTTCCCCATTGATCTTGTGCCAGAGCATCAAGGTTGTTCAGTCCTGTCCAGAGAGCGTACGAGGTTTGACCAGTTTCAGGATCGATCGCAACGATGGGAGCACTATTCTGGAATGAACAGGACAACAGTCTGTCATTTACTTCATCATAGATGAGCCCTTGGGGATAGTTACCAAGTCCAGTGCTCGCCAGCAGCTCATGAGAATTATCTGAAAGGTCTATTTTATAGAGTTTCTGTCCGTGATTAATGAGATAAAGATAGCCATCATGATATGCAATTCCGTCAAAGTAATTATTAGCGCTGATAGGTTTATAAAGAACCTGAACTCCAGTGTTAATATTAAACGCTTTCACTCCATACCTGTACGAAACATATAGTATAGAGTCAACCAGCACATTGTTTGCACGGGCATTAAGCCCGGATTTGAAAATACTTTGATTTCCCAGACTATCAATTTTTACAACACACGCAGGATTCCAGCACGAAACAAAATAACTTTCTGAGACACTATCATATGAAATACCCTCCGGCATATCTAGATAGTTTTGTGCGTGTAAAAGAATAGGAAGGAAACACACACATAGTAGAATTACCCAATGTAATTTTTTCTTTTTTACCATTGAAGACCTCCGTCAGCCTTTATTTTTTCAGACCCCTTAGGAACAACTCAAGAAAACTATAATAATATTCTTT
>JGI10211J34971_10004901_pt1 | contig 10557 bp, 10 predicted proteins | sample Etolagsediment_FD_34971 | JGI IMG/M metagenome (IMG submission 34971)
AAATTTATATAAAAATATATTTTATATAAATCGAGTATATGCTACCTTGACTAAATTTAGATAGTATATAATCTACAATAGATATTTATGTTTGTATATAATATAAAAAATTCCACCATAAAAGTATGATAAAATTTTCTTAATTGCTGTATGCGAGGCCGCCCATACCACTCATTATTCTTAAAACGTTATAATTTGTGGCATAAACTCTGATTTTAGAGCCAAGAGCGGCTTTAGGGGTGAGTTGAAGTTGAAGAGTAGCGTTATCAATTCTGGACATGTTACACGTGCCTGAGGGCTGATGCTCTTCNGGTTTTAAGGCAAAGGAGTATACATTGATACCAGTAGGGGGGATGTTGGTGTGATGTTGGTAAGGTTGTACAAGATTGAAGTANGANCCNAGTCTTTCTTGGAAACGATCATGTCCGTTAAGTTGAAGTTTGGCACGGACAGTAGGGTTTCTACCAGCGTTGATAGGACCGAAACCAGCATGATCAGAGTAATCACCAGCAGTTGTAAGGGCACCGAAGTCAGTAGGGGCCAAGTTATTGGCGTTAGGACCAGGACCAGCAGGAAGATTGACGGGTCTGATTTGGGAAGTGGTTACACCATTATCGACAATACCGGTGGCACCAGTGTTGAGGCCAGCTTGTTGTAAGTATTGAAGATATTCAGAGTCAAGGGCATTGACACCAACGAAGGGGAATACATTGGTGGTATCTTCGACATTGGAGAATACAAGTTGAGAAGCATCAGGAAGACCTTGGCTGTTAAGGGAGTAGTATCCAGAGTCGGCATCAAAGTCATCAGTGTAGTTATTCCATTGGTTATAACCAAGTTTAACAACATCATCTCTTTGTGTGACCCAGATAAGTTCCTTGACAGGGTGGTTAAGGTTAAGTTTTACCTTGACGTTTGTATTTACTGTTGATTCGTCGCCGGTAAATTGAAGCTGTTCAATCAAATACTCATGTGAAGTTTGAGCAAATCTACGTCTTTCATCGGTATCAAGGTAGATGTAATCAATGAAGAGGGAAGCGTATTCAAGAGAGGGTACGCAGAAAGCATCTAAGCTGCCATTAACGGAGACTCCACAGCTGTTGAGGGATCCGCCAGTGGATACATAGCATTCAGCTTTAGGTCTGAATTCAAGTTCGATTTTGACTTCGTGGTATTGAAGAGCAATAAGGGGAAGAGAAAGACCAGGGTTGCGGCAGAACCAGAATTGGAAGGGTACATAAAGAGTAGTGGCTTCAGTTCTTTGAAGACCAGTTCCTGTAAGAGCAACGGTATTACCAACCATATTGTCATAACCAGCTTTAAGACCAGGAGGAATGGTAAGTTCATTCCAGATGGTAAGCCAATCACCGTATTGTTTGTCAATTCTTTGACCACCAATTTGTACTTCGACGGATTTGATAAGGAAGTGGCCAATGAAATTGACCCATCTGAAGAAGGCAGAAGATACAGTGGCTTCAACTCTGGGAAGAGTGACTTGTAAGTAGATTCTGTGAATAAGATCACCGTTTCTGCTTACAGTGCATGTAACTTTCTTACCGAAATCAGCAGTTCCATTGAAAGTTTGTTCAATTGCTTCCATGGAGAAGTTGGTGTGTCTTCTGTAAACTACTTTGAAGAATGTAATTTGAGGATTTCCTGTAAGATAAACATCTTGAGCGCCATAGGCTACGAGTTGCATAAGACCGCCAGTCATTTTTTATATTCTATACTGAGAAAAAAATTTTGCAAAAATACGAAAAAATTCCTTAATTAATTTTTTATTTTTTATTTTTTTATACCTATATTTTTATCATGTAAATTATTTTTTTAGATATTTTAACATACATGTCTTGTTAAAATATTATTTTTTAAAAGATATGAAATATATAGTTTTTTATTATTTATTTTTTATTAAATTTATTTATTACCTTTTTTTTAATAAGATTAATTTTTTCTTATATTTTTTTTAAATTTTCTATATTTAAATTATTTTTTATAAATTCTTCTATATCTATTTCTTTTTTTATAAGTTTATCTTTATTTTTAATAAACTCATAACTATTGTTTGATAGTTTCTTGATAGACCAACCATCATTTAATGCATTACATAAAAATACCATCTTTTGTATTAAATTATAATTTACATTTGATGAAGTCTGAAATGATGAAATATTTTTACTTGTTTCTTCCATTTTCTTAAAATTATCTAATAATTTTTATTTTTAATTTAACCTTATTTTTCTTAAATACTTAAAGTTTATTTTTTTAATAAATATAAAATGGTTTCAAAGACAAAAAAAGCTTTGAAAAAAGAAAATTCGTATAACAATGAAAATATAACCATTGACGCAAAACACGATGAAATGATTGAAAAATTTAAAAATGATAAAAAATCTATACCTTCCTACTTTAAAAAAACAACTTCATGCATTGATTGATGATTATAAAAAATCTAAAAACAATGATTTGAAAAATACAAGTGAATATATTATTGAAAGAAATCAAAAAAAAGATGCTATTAATGAATTAAAAAATAAAATTCAGTCTATTATGAAAAATGAAGATTTAAATAATTATTATTTAAATGTAGGGTCATTACTTCATAATTATTATGAAAACATTGAAAACTATAAAAATGAAGAAGAAGAAAGAAATTTAGAAATTGAAAATTTAGAAGAAGATATTTTTGATTTAACATCTTCAAAAAAAAAATCAAAAACACAAAATTCTGTCATTGATTTCTTTAATAAAAGAGAAGAAGAAAAAGAAATAGATAATAGTGATAACAATGAAAATAATGAAGTATCAGAATATAATTATACATCAATGAAAATTAGTGATTTCGTAAAAGAAGAAGCAACTTTTAAAAAGAAAAATTTCTTAGATGATTACTTAAAACAAATTGATAATAACTATATATCAAAAATTAAAATTGATGGAAAAATATATCAATGTAAACAATGTTCTAATGAAATGACATTATACCCAAGTGATGGTATTCAAATATGTAATCAATGCGGTAATCAAGAATTTATTTTAATTGAAAGTGATAAACCTTCTTTTAAAGACCCTCCATTAGAAGTATGTTATTTTAGTTATAAGCGTATTAATCATTTTAATGAATGGTTAGCACAATTTCAAGCAAAAGAATCTACTGAAATTCCTGATGAAGTATATGAAAAAATTATTGCTGAAATTAAAAAAGAAAGAATCAAAGATTTAAGTAAATTAGATACCAAAAAAATAAGAGGGTATTTAAAAAAAATAAAACTTAATAAATTTTATGACCATGCTGCTCATATTCTTTATCAAATTAATGGTATTAGTCCTCCTTCTATGAGCAAAGAATTAGAAGAAAAACTTCGTTTAATGTTTAAAGAAATACAAGCTCCTTTTATGGAAGTATGTCCTAAAACACGTAAAAACTTCTTAAATTATTCTTATGTACTTCATAAATTTGTTGAACTCTTAAGTTTAGATGAATATAAAGTTTATTTCCCTTTATTAAAGGACAGAGAAAAACTTCATCAAACTGATATGATTTGGAAGAAAATTTGTGAAATATTAGGATGGGAATTTTTCAAATCTATTTAATTTTTTTACATATTCATTTTTATATAAATTATTATATTTGTTNTTATTTGATTGAATTAAATATTATCAATATCATAAAAATATTGATAAGCATTTTTATTAAATTTAATGATGATTTTTTGATTAAATATTAGTAGGATAATAACTTAAGTAAGGATAAGGATAACTACTATAATATTGAAAAGGATATCGATATGGATTTCTATAGATTGGGTATTTATAAAAAGTCAATGGATCAGCACCACTATCCCCATAATTAAAAGGACTATAAAAATATGTTTGAAAAGTTTCCATAGAAGTATTCATATTAAGATAACATAATGATACTGCTATTAAAATAAATAAAATGATAAATAAAACATAATCGTTCATAATAGATAATAAGATATTTTTTTATTTATTAATATTTATTAATCTTTATTATCTTGTTAATTATTATAATGGATAATATTATTTTATTTTGTGGTTTATTTTTNCTTTTGTTATTTTTACTTTATTTATTANTACTTAAAAAAAAAAGTAATCAAAAAGAATTAGTATCATGTTTTAATCGTCGTTTTGGTTGTTGTCCTGATAATATTACTTCTAAAAAAAATTTAGATGGTACTAATTGTCGTGGATTCTAATTTTCTTTTATTTTTGAATTTTATAAACACTCCATAATAAAATTGAACTAAAGACAATTGTTAATATTGTTATAAAAACATGTATCATTAATCGACTTTGTGCATTTGGATTCTCTTGGTCTGTTCCTTTTGTAAAGGCATATGAAAATAATCCTGGAATAACATAACGATTTGATGATAAATTATTAAATTTATTATTATTTCTATAGTTTTCTGAGAAAATATTATTATAACCAAATATATTCAACAATGATTTTACAATATCAATACCTACTAAATTCCATGAAGGACTATAATTAGCAAAATCATCTAATTGATTCTTTAAATCATCACTAAAGTTTTCTCCAAATGGCATTCCATATGATTTAGCACTATTGTATTGAACAAATAATATTCCCATACCAACATAACGTAAAAATCGGAATCCAAGTAATATTAGAGGGTATATATAAAAATATCGTGTTGCTAATACAAAATTAAGCACCCATAAAATAGGTACAATTAAAATAGCGGAAGCTCCAAAAAATCCACTTAATATATCTTTTAGTTTTCCACCTTCCGAATTTTTCATATTTTTAGACATTGCCATATAACCCACAAATATGAATCCAATAATAATTGCTGTAATACCAAATACCTTTTGAAGATGTTGTACTTGGTCTTGATTTGTTGTTATTTTTGATGTATCTTCTTGTTTATCTACAAATAATTTTAATGGTTGTTCTTCATTACCAATATTATTTTTATTTGCTGTAGCAAAAAAGGGTATAAATGCATAAAATAAATATAAGAAAATTGCTATCACAAATAATATTCCACCAATGATTATCATATATAATAAATTACCAACTGCCTCTCGTTTTACACTGAATAATACAAAAACAAACGCATATATTAATAATATAAATAATACTAAAACACTATAATCAATGCGTTTAAATCCAGAACCAATTTCTTCTTTTTTACCTTCTGGATCAGTTGTAATATTATATTTTTCAACACTTTCTAATGTATCACATATACTTCTTACAAATAATATACATAATATAATGACTGGTACTGATACACCCGCAAATAATGCTATATAATAATATATACTTTTTGATGCATTGTCTTCTATCACATTTAACATATTAGACGCAACATCAAATGATGAGAAAAATCCTTGTATTAAGAAATACATGCTTAAGAAAAACACTGCTACCATTACCCAATGTATATTTGAAAATCTATCAAAAATTTCTTTAACATTCATAGTATCATCTACTTTTTCTTTAGATGATTGATATAAACGAGAACGAGCTGTTGCCAATTGACATGCTAAATATTTAATTTGATTTGTAATTTTACTTATATTATTATTATTACAAGCATCATTTATTTGTCCAGTTAATGTATCAGACCCAGCAGATACTCCTGTTGCTTGATTACATTGTTCATTAATAGTACCTGTAATTGTATCAATATAAACTTGGTCCTTGTCACTATATAAAAAATTACTTCCAATATTTCCACAATTTTGTCCTAAAAGAGATTTTATTGTTGAAGCAGAATTTTTTGTACCATCTTTATCTAAATCATAATAACCAATGGATGGAGGTTCTGGTATGTTTTTATCTTCTATATCATTAGAATTTATAAGTCTACTGGACATATCTAATATTGAATAAGATTAATTTTTTATTATTTAATTAAATAAATAATTAAATAAATTTATTTAGAAGAAAAGGATTTATTTACTCATATAAAAAATTAATGAAATTGCTATTAATGCAATAATAAAATAAATTATATTAAATACCATAATATGAAGACCAAATGGTTCCTTAATGAAACAAAATAATATATGAACAATAAAAATAATTTGATAAATAACATTATAATATAATGGATTAAAAGTCATACCAAAAAATACATTGTTATAAAATTGTAAAAAGGGTAATGCTACTATAATATATAATAAAATTTTTATAATTATTCGTGTTGATTTATTAAATATTGTATTGTTTTTCTCTAAACCATTAAATTCATTTTCAAAGTATTGACTATCTAAACCCATTCCTAAATATTTCATCCAACCTGATCCAGATGCCATATCTTTTACAAAAAATGGAAAATTATCTGATGTTAATACTAATAATGTGACAAACATCCATGGACTTGTTAATGGTCGTCCAAATAAAATATAACATGATAATAATCGTATTAACCAATTAAACCAAGCATTTGATGATTTAACTGTATCATAATTAAATATAGGATATGTCCATATATTATAATTAAAACCATATAATTTTTCATTTTGTAGATTCCTTTTCATATAAGAAGCATATTTTTCACATAAGTCTTTTAATAATGGTTTATATTCAGAACCAACATCTGTATCTTCAATAAGTACTTCAATTGCTAATTTAACATCTTCTGTGATTTTTTCTTTATTATTAGGTTCATCTTTTGTTTCAACTCTTAGTGTTTGATTTATTTTCATAATTAAATTCAATGCTTCTTTTTGATTTTTATATGGTATTTTTGGATTTGTGGTTAATGTTATAAGTTTTTGAATATAATCTCCATTTGAATCAGTATTTGAATAATCTATGTCAAATTTTTGAAATAATTTTTTTATTTGATTTAATATATGATTATTATTTGTTCTTATATTTTTATTAAATGATATATGTTCCCCAACATTTTGTGAATTAAATTCTACATTTGAAAATTTCGGTTGATAAATACTTAATAAATCACTACTAATACGTCTAAGCGCTTTTACAAATTTTCCATAGGTATTATCATCAATTTTTTTTTCATTTGCATATTCATGTAAAAATAAACCATAATTATACTCAATTGGTAAAACATAATTTGCTTGACAATTTAAATAACTTATACTTTTTTCTGTTAAACCAACAATAGGTAAAACATTTAAATCCATTTTTTTATATGATTTATTTGTTATTGTATTTAAAAAGTTCCCTAATTGATGAACATAAAATAGACTTAAAAAGGGAGAAAAAACATTTGTCAAAAAATTGCTCATCTTATGTTTATTTTCTCCAATTTTAAAAATAGTAAAATAATTATATAACATTCTTCCACTTGGTAAACTTAATCCAAAACGTCTATTAATTTCATGACATACTTTATTGATATTTTCATTATACTCAATATAATTTTTATTATCTTTATATTCTGCGTTAAGTTTATTAAATTTATTACCTTTATTTGGTAAGGTAAGTAAAACACGATATAAATAATTAACAAATACAAAACTAACAATACTACTAATGAAAAACAATGAAATATGATTTAATTTATTTAATAGTAAAAAGAAAATTCCATAAAATAAAATACTTAATACTAAAAACAATCTTGATGCACTTGGAAAAAATGTTCCAAATAATGTATTTATATATGAATATAAGCTTATAAAACTAAATAATCCAATAAAAAATACAAAACCACTTAAATTATAAAAACGGGGGTAATAATAATAAAATGGTATAAGCAATCCCACTAAATATATAGATAATGTTGAATAATTATTTGTATTTACAAAAATATTTTCATAAAAATAACTTTGATTTATTTTATTTAAAAATTTATCTATTTTCTTTTTATGATTAAAATCTTTTAATTCTTCATTTTTTGAACATAAATATAAATATTGAATTAAATTTTGAGTTGATATTTTTTCTATATTTTGTGTTCTTACTTTATCTTCTAATAGATTATAGTCTGAAGACATCTATTTATAAATAAGAAATTAAATTTTTTATTTATAACTACTCAAAAAATAAAGTTATTATTTTACATTCCAATCATGCGGAATCCAGCAAATTGTGATCCAATACCAATACCTGTTCCAAGACGTGCAGCTTCAGAAATTCGAGGACTATACATGTCTAATATAGCAAATGTTACAGCAGCTGTAATTGAAATAGCAATGATTTGGTCTGCTTTTAAATTTGAAAAATAACAAGCAATACCAACAGCAAAACCTTCAAATAAATATTTCAAGAAACGAGTTAATATTTCGGTATAATCAATTGTATCCATCATTTATATTAATTAATAATATTTTTATTTTTAATTAAAAAATAAATTAACTTAAAGTTATTTTAATTAATTACATTTATAATGAGTGCTTTTGAAAGTGTAGAAAAATCAAATGAAATTACTGAAGATTTCTTAGAAGTCGATCCTAAAATACCTGGTCAAAATTTTGTATGTATGTCTTTTGTAAGTCCCGAAAAAATGCTTAAACAAAAAGAGGTTCATTTTGTAGCAAAATTTCTTGAACATCTTTTTAATGGCGAGGACCAATATACGATTGATATGAAAGAAAAAATGATGAATGGTGAAACTAAAATTGATTATGATGTTATTAAGACTTTTTATGAAGATTGGAAATACAGTCGTACTGAAAAATTAGAGCAAGAATTTTATGAATCCAATGACTTCCATACTTCCATGCGTGGATTAAAAATTCGTGGTGTTTATGATACTCATAAAGAAGCCACTGTTCGTGCTCAAGTTCTTCGTCGCAAAGACCCTTCTTTCAATGTATTTGTTGGACAAGTTGGTTATTGGCTTCCATGGGATCCCGAGTGTGAACAAGTACAAGAACAAGAATATCAAGAATCTATGTTGAATGACCTTGTTAAAAAATATAAGGAGAATCTTGAAAATCGTGATGATATGTATGAGCAAATGAAGGAAGAACAACTTAAGAGAGCACGTGAAGAAAACAAAGCCAAAAAGGCTCAATTAGCTGAAGAAAACATTGCTGTAAAACCTGATAATGAAGAAGACAAGCAAAATATTGAAAAACTTCGTGATATTGTTGATGAATCTGATAGATTATATTATGATCATTTGAAGAAGGTAGAAGAAGAGAAAAAAATGGCAAAAGAAAAAGACCAAGTTGTGATTGAGGAAATCAAAGAAGGTGAAAACATTGTTCAAGCCAATGATAACTCTGAAGTAGCACCAAAAGAAGAAGATTTAAATGGTTTTAAATCTGAAAATATGGAAAATCTTGAAACCAGTGATCCTTGGATGCAACGTAAGGCAGAAGGAGATGCTTCTAATGAATCAGCTTAAATTAGTTTTATTTTTTTTATTTAGCATTTAAATAAAATAATTTATTTAGATACATTTATTAATATTTATTAATTAGTTATTTATAATTGTAATGCTTTATTAAATTTTTCCACAAGAATATTCATTTGTTTATTATTTATAATTAAAGGAGGACTAATTCTAATTTTATTATTATGTGTTATTTTTGTTAATACTTTTTCTTTTAATAATTTTTCATGAATTTCTTGAGCATATTTAGGTTCATATGTTTCAATGGCATTAAGTAAACCCATACCACGTATTTCTTTTATATATTCATTTTTCATTAGATTTAACTCATTTCTAAAAAAATGTCCCTTATTATATGAATTTTCTGTTAATTTTTCATTTATTATTACTTCCACTGAAGCATTTGCTATTGCACATGCTAATGGATTTCCTCCGAAAGTTGAACCATGTGTTCCTGGTGTTAATACATCCATTATTTCTTTATTTCCTAATACTGCTGATACCGGATAAAACCCACCACTTAATGCTTTACCTAAAATAAGTAAATCGGGTTGAATAGAAGTATAATGATAATTACATAATTTACCTGTTCTACCCAGACCTGTTTGTACTTCATCTAATATCATAAGTACATTATATTTATTACATAATGCTCTTACTTCTTCTAAATAATATTTAGGTGGAACAATAACTCCTGCTTCTCCTTGTATAGGTTCTAACATAAAACTTACTATACTTGGATTATGAATAAAAAATTGTTCTAAATATTTTGTCTCTCCATAAGGTATCATAAACATACCAGGCATTCTTGGTCCAAAATTTTCATAACATTCTGGGTCAGTTGACGAACTACAAGCACTTAATGTTCTTCCCCAAAAATTATTAGAACAAAAAAGATGTAGTGCTTGATTATTTGGTATTCCTTTTTTTTTATATCCCCAAGCACGTGCTATTTTAAGAGCACTTTCTCCTCCTTCGACACCTGTATTCATCATTAATAATTGTTCATATCCTAATAAATTACACATCTTCTCAGAAAAATCTCCTAATTTATCATTCATTAATGCTCGACTTGTCAATGTTAACTTTTTTGCTTGAGAGCGCATAGCATTATAAATATAAGGATGAACATGCCCTTGATTTAAAGCACTATATCCGCTAATACAATCTATATATTTCTTTTTTTCAGGTGTATATAAATAAATTCCTTTTCCTTTATTAAAAATAAGTGGTAATGGTTTAT
>JGI10211J34971_10004903_pt1 | contig 10554 bp, 8 predicted proteins | sample Etolagsediment_FD_34971 | JGI IMG/M metagenome (IMG submission 34971)
GCGTCATCCGCGGCCCATCCGCGTCATCCGCGTCAGCGCCGTTAAACATAAAAATTCTTATCCGTGCCTATCTGTGCTCATCCGGGCCATCTGCGGCAGCGCCGTATCGGCGTCATCCGCGGCTCATCCGCGTCATCCGCGGTCTAATCCGCCGGATTGATCTCGAAACTCGAACTGATCTCAGCCGTGCTCTTCAGCATAGCGGAAACGGAACAGTATTTCGTTTCACTGAGTTCGATCGCCCGCTCAGCAGCGGATTCTGTGATATCCTCACCCCAGAATTTGTAGGTCAGGTGGATCTTCGTGAACACTTTGGGATGGGTCTCCGCCCGCTCACCCGTGACAGTCATGGCAAAATGGTCCACCTTCACCCTTTTCTTCTTCAGAATACTGAGCACATCCATGCCTGTACAGCCCGCCAGCGCCTGCAGAATCACTTCCATCGGCCGGCTGGCGCTGTTATGCCCCCCCAGACTCTCAGGCGCATCCATGGTGATGAAATGCCCGCTGTCAGCCTTCGCGACAAAGGTGAGGCTTTCTCCAACATTGTACAGGTCTATTTTCATTGTCTGTTCGCTCATTTGTCTAAACTCCTTTTATGCATTGGGTATTATGATAGTTACTCAGCGCTTCGGTTACAAGTTTTTATCACCCGCTTCCGCTTCCGAGGCGCGACAGGGTCAGAGATACTGCTCAAACCATCCATAGATGGACTTTAGCCTGTGTATACGACGGTCCGGCCGCCCGCCACGGCTCAGACCGTGACTTTCCTCCGGGTAGCGCAGGAACTTCACCGCAACCCCTTCGTACTTCAGCCTCACAAATAACTGCTCCGCCTGCTCCATGGGACAGCGCAGGTCCTCTTCACTGTGTATGATCAGAAGCGGGGTTTTTATCTGCCCGGCATAGCTGATGGGAGACCAGGTGTCGTATATTTCCCTTTTCTCCCAGGGTGTACCGCCGAATTCATGCTCCAGCAGCCATCCGAAATCACTGCTGCCGAAAAAGGATGCGAGATTCGATACACAGCGCTGCGTCACCGCCGCCCGGAATCTGTCCGTATGGGACACAATCCAGTTTGTCATGTATCCACCGTAACTTCCGCCGGTGACAAAGATCTTCTCCGGATCCACAGAACCGCTTTCCAGCATATAATCCGTCACCGCCATCAGATCGGAATAGGCCGGCTCAGCCCAGCTTCTGTCGATCGCATGCGCAAACTCCTCACCGTAACCCTGGGAACCCTGAGGGTTGGAGTAGACCACTATGAAACCCCGGGCCGCCAGAACCTGCATTTCATGGAACCACGTATAGGCATACTGTGCCCTAGGTCCCCCGTGAATATTCAGGATCATCGGGCAGCGGTCCCCCTCTTTGAATGCAGGGGGCCGGAGTATCCAGGTCTGCACCATCGCCCCCTCTCCGGGTACTGTATGCACTTCCGGTATATTGAAGCGCCGGCTTTCAAGGTAGGCATCGTTCAGACGGGTCAGCTTGGTCAGCGATTTGCTCTCGCCCAGCTCCAGGGACCAGAGTTCATCCGGTCGATCCATCTGCGCCATGTGAAGGATGAACTGATTGTTTTCAGCCGCCTTGTGATAGGATACAATAACCTCCGGACCTTCCAGAACCGCTTCCATACTCCCGTCAGGCCTCAGCTGCATCAGTGGATTACCCCCCTCTGAGGAGACAGTGAAATACAGATTCCCCTCCTCATCGAAGGCCGGCACCTGAGCCGTAAAAGACGGGCTGATATCCCCCAGACTGACATTGTCAAGGGTCCGGTCCAGAGACTCACTCAGGTTCTCCGCCCGACCGCTGTCCATGTCCAGCCGGTATAGCTGCATATTGGATGCACCCCAGAGCGACTGCAGATCAAACTGCCCGATAAAATACAGTTCCCCGGCAGTGGCACCGAAAAACACCTGTTCCACCAGCCCCTTTTTCTTCGGCAGCTCTACCGTCACTCCCTCATCCAGAGAATAGATCCAGATCCGCTCATCGTCCGGGTCCCGGTCAGGGTCCTCTGCACCGTTCCCGCAGTATGCCAGCATCTGACTGTCAGGTGACCAGGCATAGGCATTCACATCATGTCCACCCTCCGGAGTGATCTTTACAGCCTCCTTCGCCCCCGCCTTTAAAATGTATAACGCCCTCTCAGCTTTCGGTCGCCATCCCTCACCGTCTGTCCTGTAATGCAGCGTTTCCACAGTCCTGACCACCGGTTCTCCGGATCCCACAAGCGCAGCCTGAGACCTGCCGTTCCGTCCTTTTTCCCCTTCCCCTGCAGAAGACTCAGTCTCAACTCCCTCGCCCGGCAAGGGCTCAGCTTCGTCACTTTCCTGCATGAGAAAACTGATATATTTCCCGTCCGGTGACCACTGAAGCCGTGAAACAGAGCCCTTCCCAAGAGCCAGTATATCCCTGCTCTCACCGCCGAAAACCGAGATGCTCCGCAGCATGTTGTTCTTCGCCTCGTGGTTCAGATAGAGGATCTTTTTACCACTGGGATGCCAGACTGGGTCGGAATCGGCCAAACCCCGTGTGTACTCTATATCTGTCTTTCGCTTGATATCGATCAGATGCAGGCGCGTCCGGTAACAGCGCTCCTGCTCATCCGCCCACTTCAGAATATAGACCGCCCGATCCGCTCGGGGGTTCAGACGCGGAGACAATGGCATTTTGATCCGGTAAAGATCTTCAGCCTCAACAAAATTCTGTTCTTTCACCATGATTCAGCTTTCTTTTGATTGATACTTGCCTGGAATAACAGCCACCCAGACTACAGCCCCCTTCTGCCAATGGCGATCCCGGCTGTCAGCGCCCCTGCTTCAGTCCGGAATATCGCCCTGCTCTGACGAAAAATCTACTGAAAAAGCAGAGACCAGAGGTTGAACTTCATCACCAGTCCGATGCTGATGATACTCACCATGGTACTGAGTTTTATGGCAATATTCAGCGAAGGTCCACTGGTATCCTTCAGAGGATCTCCCACCGTATCCCCGGTCACTGCCGCAGCATAGCTGGCCATCACACTCTCATAGCGCCCCCGCAGTGCCTTCATCTCGATCAGCATGTCCAGTTCAGACCGGTCCAGCTGCAGATACTGCTTGTACATGAGCTGGTCACTGCGGTTCATCTTGGTCCACAGATCAGACAGAACCGGATCCAGGATCGTACTCAACTTCCCCGTATCAGCTGCATGCAGAAGGGTTGCCAGATTGCTCTGCTCGCTGACGTATTTCTCTTCAGTATGCCGGATCAGCTGCCCCAGATACTCCGAAACTTCCTCATCAATGGAAAATGCCTTCGGATTCAGGTTTACCAGCTCGAATAGAAACCTGCGGGTATCGCTGGTCAGGTAAAATGGCCACAGACCCAGACGGCTCAGATCCCGGACACCCTCCTTGATACTGTTGCGCAGTTCCGACTTGCTGCGCTCAATGTACTTTTTTGCATTGTCCCAGGCGCCGCCGCTGTTGGCCATGAACACCGCAAAGAGAAAGCCGACAATAAGATTTCCGGACAAAAGACCGATCATGGCCACCGGACCCATGAGCAGACCGGTCAGGATCGGTGTGAGGATCACGATCATGGCCGGAACCACCATTTTTCTCTGGGCAGCCAGGGTTGAGATGCGCACGCAGCTGGCATAATCCGGCGTGCTGTCACCTGTCATGATGCCAGGGATCTCCCGGAACTGCCGTCTCACCTCATCGATCATATCTCCTGCCGCTTCACTCACGGCCTCTATGGTCTTGCTTCCAAATGAGGCGATAATGGCCGAACCGATAAACATTCCACTGATGAAGCGTATGTCCAGCAGACTGCTCTGCATGAAAAGCAGAAGATCGTTCACCGAAGCCTGGGCCGTCCCTACACTCTTCAGAAAAAGTCCGCCGACCATAATGTCGATGCTCTGCACACCGCTGTGGATCATGGCCGCACGGATTTCCTCAATGAATGCCGCGATGAGGGTCACCGCCGTCAAAGCCGCAGCTCCGATGGACAGACCCTTGCCTCTGGCAGCTGTGCTGTTGCCCAGCTCGTCCAGCGCATCGGTCCGCTTCCGCGTCTCCGAAGGCAGTTCCGCCATTTCGGCAATACCCCCGGCATTATCCGCTATGGGTCCGAAGGCATCGGTCGCCAGGTTGATACCCAGTGTGCTCAGCATGCCCACAGCCGCCAGCCCGATGGCGTAAAGCCCCATGCTCAGATCCTGCGCTCCGCCGCCGCTGAGAAAGGCCGAAACCGTTCCCGCAATAATAAAGAGAATACTCGGGGTCACGCTCATCATGCCCACGGAAAAACCGCTGGTCACTACCGTCGCATGACCGGTCCGTGCCTGTTTCACGATCCGGTGCACCGGCTCAAAGGCCGCATTGGTGTAGTAATCCGTGCTGTAACCCACCAGAACACCGACCAGCACCCCGCTCAGGATCGGAACAAAGAGCTGCAGCAGATCGTCCGGCATGATCCAGCGGATCACAAGAAACACCAGCAGCAGGGTGAGAATAGACGTGATATTCGTGGCCCTGTTCACAGCTTTCAAAAGTGCTTTCTGCTCTGCAGCCTCCCCTGTGCGCACCGTGAAAACCCCTGCCAGAGAACTGAGGGTCCCCAGTGCGCCGACGATCATCGGCAGCAGCACGCCGTTGAGACCGTAGCCTGCACTGACCGCCAAAGCCGCCGCTCCCAGGATGGAACCGACAAAGCTCTCGTACAGATCCGCCCCCATGCCGGCGACATCCCCCACATTGTCTCCGACGTTGTCCGCTATCACCGCAGGGTTCCGCGGATCATCCTCCGGAATCCCCGCCTCCACCTTGCCCACCAGATCGGCGCCCATGTCCGCCGCCTTGGTGAATATGCCGCCGCCCACTCGGGCAAACAGCGCCTGACTCGATGCCCCGAATCCGAAACTGAGCATCGTCGCCGTGATCAGATGCAGTTTCTCATTGATGTCCGGCAGATCGATGCTGTAATTCAGAAAGTAAAACCAGATCACGATATCCAGTAGACCCAGTCCCACGACCACCAGGCCCATCACACTGCCTCCGCGGAAGCTCAGTGTCAGCGCACTGTTCAGACTGCTGCGGGCCGCATGACTCGTCCGGCTGGCCGTCTTTGTGGATGTCAGCATGCCGATGAATCCGCTCAGACCGGAAAAAAAGACCCCCGTCAGAAAGGCGTAGGGCACATACACACTCAGGGCCCGGAATCCGTAGGCAAAAACCAGCAGCAGCACAAACAGCAGCAGAAAGAATAGTCCGCTCGTCTTGTACTGCTGCCTCAGATAGGCGATAGCTCCCTCCCGGATATAGGACGCGATCAGCATCATCTGCTTGTTTCCGGCATCCTGTTCCGTTATCCAGCGGTTGAGTCCATAAGCCGTCAGCAGGGCGGCAAGCGAAGCGACAGGTACAATGATCAGCAGGGCTTCCATCAATGATCTCCTTAGGTGAACAGTTCTTCGTGTGACATTTGAGACAATTTACTGTTTTAAGGGCCTATTCTCCATTAAAACTGTCGCTTTCAACTCTCTTTCAGGCACATTCCGAAAATGCTTCAAATACGACCGATATTGTGTAAATTACAGGCAAAGTTAAAACGGAGTTTAAATGAGACAAATTCTTCTTTTCCTAATGACCTTCAGCCTGATCATCAGTCCCCTGAGAGCCCAGGTGGACGATTTTATCATAAGCATCTGGCCGGAGTATGATCATGAGGGGATCCTCGTGATCTTCAACGGCACCCTGTCCGAAAATGCGGAACTGCCGCTCGAGCTGAGCTTCAGAGTGCCTGCCGGTGTCCACAATCTTCTGGCCATGGGAACAGCGGAGGATATCAATGCCACCACGCAGCTCACTGCCGGCCCCGATAATACGGTCAGCATCAGCGTAAAGCATCCCAATTTTCAACTCGAATACTATGACCATGCCTTCAGCGGAGATGTGAATACACTGGATTTTGATTTCAGCCTGCCTTTCCCGGTGGCCCGTTCCCTGGAATATTATGTGCAGGAACCGCTGGCCGCCCGGGACTTTGCCCTGGGCTTTGAGGCCGATGAAATTCAGAAAGACAGGCACGGTCTCAACTACCATGTCAAACGGCTGGGTCCGGCAGAGGCGGAAACAGTCGTGAATATTTCCTTCTCCTACATGAATCCCGCAAAAACCCTGAGCATGGACCGGCTCAGAGAGATGATGGGACAGGCCGGCGGGAGCCAGAATGCTCCGGGCAGTTCCGTCGACACCTCGCAGAAACAGCTCCCGACCTGGATCTGGATCCTGGTCCTGCTCATTATCCTGACCCTGCTCAGTCTCGGTATTATCCTCAAACCGGCTGCAGCTGCCGCCGGCACTGAGAAAAAACCCGCCTTCTGCCGCCACTGCGGTGCCGCAGTGCAGGATGCCGGAATGAAATTCTGCAGCAGCTGCGGGACAGAACTGAAAAACTGATCAGGGTAAAATGGGTATAGCTGCCGATATCATCATCATCACCGTAGCCGCAATGATCGGTGCGCTCATCGCGCAGCGTCTGAAACAGCCGCTGATCCTGGGATATATCCTTGCCGGCATGGTCCTGGGACCCTACAGCTCCGGCATTATCTCAGGCGGTCTTCATGAAATTGAACTTCTTGCCGAGATCGGGGTCGCTCTGCTTCTCTTTGCCCTGGGTCTGGAATTCTCACTCTCAGAATTGAGCCCGGTGAAGAAGATCGCCCTCATCGGCGGTCCCATACAGATTCTCCTGACCATCGCCTTCGGCTGGTTCATCGCCGACCGCATGGGCCTCGGGCTCGCCGAAAGCCTCTGGTTCGGCGGCCTCATCTCCCTCAGTTCCACAATGGTGACGCTCAAAACTCTCATGAGCCGGGGCCTCATCGGAACCCTCAGCAGCCGGGTGATGATCGGCATTCTCATTGTGCAGGATCTCGCTGTCATTCCGCTGATGATCGTCCTGCCCCAGCTCAGCATGCCCGGTTCCGGCCTGACGGTCCTCGCTGTGGCTATGCTGAAAAGCGCCGCCTTTCTGTTTCTGATGTTTTGGCTCGGAAAAAAGATCCTGCCCCGGATCCTGGCCTCTGTCGCCGCCTGGAACAGCCGGGAGCTCTTCATCCTCGCCATCCTCGCCATCGGCCTGGGTGTCGGCTACGCCACCTGGCTCGCAGGACTCAGCTTCGCCTTCGGCGCCTTTATCACCGGCATGGTCCTCAGCGAATCCGATTACGGCCACCATGCCCTCTCAGAAGTGATACCCCTCCGCGATGTCTTTGCCCTGCTCTTCTTTACCACCGTCGGTATGCTCCTGGATCCGAATTTCCTCATGGCACACTGGCAGACCGTCCTCCTCCTCCTGACTGTGATCGCTGCCTTTAAAGGCCTTCTTTTCTTTCTCCTGACAAAGGCATTCCGTTATAGAAATGTGGTTCCCATGGCCACCGCCTTCGGCCTGTTTCAGGTAGGCGAATTCAGTTTTGTACTGGCCCGCCTGGGCCTCGAAACCGGCGGTATCAGCAAGGACACCTACAGCCTCGTCCTGGCCGTCTCCATCCTCAGCATGATCCTCACTCCGCCTGCGGCCGCCCTCGTACCGGTCCTTTATCGCAGTATCAGAAAACAGCGTCCGTTCGCTGAACCCGAAAAACAGAATTTACCCGGCGACGGACTCTCTGACCACGTGATCATCGCCGGCGGCGGACGGGTCGGCAGACATATCGCCGCGATGCTCAAACAGCTCAAAGTTCCCTATGTCGTTGTGGAGGTCAATCACCAGCACATGGTCCTGCTCAGAGACAACGGTGATCCGGTCATCTACGGCGATATCACTCAGGAAACAGTCCTGCAGGCCGCCGAGATCCGCAGCTGCCGTCTCCTGCTTATCACCCTCCCCTCCCTTGAAAACAGCCGGCTCGTCCTCAAACAGGCCCTGGCCCTCAGACCCGATCTCCACGTCATCTCCCGCGGCGAAGGTCTCGCCGAAATGAACGATCTCTATCAGAGCGGCTCCTTCCTCGTCGTCCAGCCGGAAATGGAAGCCGGCCTCGAAATGGCCAGACAGGCCCTGAGCCACCTCGAATTTCCCGCTGTGCAGATTCAGGAGTACAGCGATTCTGTTCGGAGAGAACTGTATGAACCCATCTACGGAAAACATCCGGAAAATAATCTCCTGACAAAATTCGAGAACCTGAAACGACTGCTGGAGATCGTCTGGATCCCCGTAGACGAAAACTGCCCCCTTGCAGGCAAAACTCTCGAGGAAAATCAGATCCGCAGCCGAACCGGCATATCTGTCGTCGGCATCCTCCGGGCTGAAACTTTTATCCCTAATCCGGATGCCCATACACGCCTCGAAGCCGGAGATACCATCGCCGCCGCCGGCAATGCCCAGCAAAGACGTCAACTCAGAGATATCCTTAAATAAACTGATATCCTAAGTATCCTCTCCCAGCACCGGTACTGAAGCCTCCGCTCCATCCGGACTGCCCCGAGCTTTCATGCTTTTTTTCTTGCTATTTAGGGGGTATTATCATATTATTGTGGAGAATTGTGGGAGATTTCCCCTATAAGATGCGGAAGTGACACATGACCTACGACTTCAAAGGCAAATACGAACACAGTATTGACAGCAAAAACCGCATCAATGTTCCGGCAAAATACCGCAAAGCCCTTTCGGACAACGGCGAAGAGGAACTGGTGGCAAACTGGAGCTCCATTGAGCCCTGTATCACTGTCTACCCTAAAAGCCGATACAACGAACTGACAGAGATGTACCGCACACGCCTCAGTCCCATCAGTAAAAGGGACAGACATTTCATGCGACTCTGGACCATGTATGCCATCGACTGCAGTTTTGACAATCAGGGACGTATCATGATCAGCCCTGATCTGAAGGAAAAAGCCGGAATTGACAGGGATACCGTCATCATCGGGACAGGCGACAAGCTGGAGATCTGGGATCCGTCTGTTCTGAAGGAGCATCAGGAACTCACCTCCCTCTCCGATGAGGATTTCAGCCGACTGGCTGCCGAACTAAGCCAATAGGAACACAGTGCAGGAACACGCGCTACACATACCGGTCATGCTGGACGAGAGTACAGCATACCTGGTCCGGGATAAAAAGGGCATATATGTTGACGCCACTCTGGGAATGGGAGGATACAGCCGGCGCATTCTCGATTCCCTGGATCAGGAAGGCCGCGTCTACGGTTTTGACGTCGATGATGACGCTCTCAGAGAAGCCCGTGAGAACCTTAAGGACTATTCAAATTTTGAAGCCGTGGAATCAAATTTCTCCCGTATCAAAGTTCAGCTCGCAGCCCGGGGGATCCGGCAGATTAGCGGCATTGTCTTCGATCTCGGTGTCAGCAGTCTCATGCTTGACCGAGCCGACAAGGGTTTCAGCTACCGGGAGGACGGCCCCCTCGATATGCGCATGGACCATCAGCTGTCCGTCACCGCCGCCGATATTGTCAATCACTTTGACAAAGAGGATCTGGCCAGGGTCTTCAGAGACTACGGTGAGGAAAGACAGAGCAGCCGGATCGCAGCACGGATCGTGAAACAGAGGCAGTCCAAACCCTTTTCCAGAACAGCCGAACTGACAGATCTGATCCGAAAGCTGGTGCCTGAACCCTATACAAACAAGAGTTTAAGCAGAATCTTCCAGGCCCTCCGAATAGAGGTCAACCATGAACTGACTGTACTGGAAAACGCCCTGCAGCAGAGTGTGGAACTCCTTGCAGAGGGCGGCAGACTGGTGGTTGTATCCTACCATAGTCTGGAGGACAGAATTGTAAAATCCCTCTTCCGTGAAGAGTCCACGAACTGTATCTGTCCCTCCGCCCAGCCGGTCTGCACCTGCAGCCACAGAGCACGCCTCAAACTGCTGAACAGACGCAGTATCCGCCCGGGAGATGAGGAACAGGACCTCAACCGACGCAGTCGCAGTGCCCGTATGCGGGTTGCAGAAAAACTCGGGGAGGACGCTCAGTGAGCCGGCAGATCAAACGGAAAACAGGGACATCGGGAAAAGCCCAGACGCCGGCTGGCCTTCGCAGACCCTTCATCCTCGTTGCAGCCGTGATCATGATCATCGGAGCCACGGGTATGGGCAAGATCTATATCAGCAACAGTATCAAGAATCAGAATGCCCTCTACAGCAGCCTGCAGCGGCAGGAACAGCGTCTGGGACAGAAAATCGTCGAACTGCAGGGACAGATCACGGAGCTCGGCCGCCCCGACCGTATCCGTGCCTATGCCCGAAAACATCTGGATATGATCGATTATCAGCCGGATGTGAATGTGCTTAAACTGGAATGATGATGCGATCGTCCAAAGCAACACCTGAATACCACAGCAAGTACAGCCGCCGAGGGGGGCTGATTTCGTTATTATTCGGTCTATTCGCCCTGCTCATCATTTTCAGGCTCTTCTACATTCAGGTCCTGAATGCCGAATTTTACCGCGAACTGGCTGCAGATCAGACCACTAACCGGGAGATTGTCCCTGCAGAACGGGGCCGCATTTACGACCGCAACGGCCGCCTCCT
>JGI10211J34971_10004904_pt1 | contig 10553 bp, 8 predicted proteins | sample Etolagsediment_FD_34971 | JGI IMG/M metagenome (IMG submission 34971)
TACTACAGCGCCATAAAGGCTCAAGAATTTGACTATTTTTTGCCGATAAGTCTTTTGGATAACATTATTTGGAGGCTTATCGACATGGACGCAAAAGAAATCAAAAACATTGGCAAGAAATTGAGTGCATTTTTGAAACAATTTGACGACTGTTTTTACCGCTCTCAGCCTCGTGGGCATCTTAAAAGTTATGTGAGGGGGCAGGTTTCCTCTTTGCAGCGCAAGAGTGCCGAACCCATCGCTCTGTTGACAAAAACACCTCCTCGAACTCTGCAAAGATTCCTTTCTTATGTTCACTGGGATGAGCAAAGGCTTCGCGACCGAATTCAATGGACCGTCGCACAAGATCATGCCCACCCCGAAGCGATCGGAACTGTGGACGACTCCGGCCATCCCAAAAAAGGTTCCCATACCGCCTGTGTACAACGTCAATGGTGCGGCAACACCGGCAAGAGAGACAACTGTGTGGTCAGTGTTCACACCGGCTATACAGTCGGCGATTTTCAGTGCCTTCTGGACAGCGACTTGTATCTGCCCGAAAGTTGGGCGGATGATCCCCAGCGTTGTAAACAGGCAGGCATTCCTGAAGAGGTTGTATACCGCAAGAAAACCGATGTCGCTCTTGGCCAGATTGGCTGTGCTCTGGCCAACGGTATTCGTGTATTCGCATGGACATTTGATGAATGGTATGGAAAGGACGGTCAGTTTCTTGATGGCCTGCAAAATATGGGGCAAAACTATGTTGCCGAAGTGCCAGCCAATTTTACCGGCTGGGTGAAAGAACCTCATATCCTGCTTCATCCCAGAACGGAAAAAAGGCATAAAAGAGGGCGCAAGAGGCATTTTCCGCGTCTTTCTGCAAAAGCTTTGCCTGCCAGTGAAGTTCAAAATTTGCTTGTTTATTCCCGCAAGTTTCAAAAGCAGAGATGGAAAAAGTTTTATATTAAAGAAGGCGAAAAAGGCCCTGTAGTATGGAAAGTGAAATGGTCGAAATTTTATCGTAAACAAGGCAGCGATGGTTTGCCAGGTTCGGCTCATTGTCTTATCGTTGCCCGTAACGTATTGAATCCTGATGAGGTTAAATATTTTGTCTCGAATATGCTGCCCGGTTCTAATGGGATTACACTGGAAAAACTGCTTAGAGTAGCTTTCTCTCGCTGGCCGATAGAGAGATGTTTTAAGCTCGCCAAGAATGAGATTGGCATGGATCATTTCGAGATACGCAGTTGGCGTGGAATTCATCGCCATCTGTATATCAGCCAGTTGAGTCAGTTGTTCTGTTGTCGTGTACATCAGGACCTTAGAGAAAAAAAACTCCGGAGACAGTTTGTATCTGACAGTCGAACAGGTTCGCTATGCGGCATCTGTGTGGGTGGCCGTTCAGAGCTTTCCGCCGTCGGTTCAGAAACAGGTTTATTGTCAAGCATCCGAGATAATCCAGTACCATCAAAGACGCAATCAGCAGGCCAGAGAACATCATGCCCGCCGAAAGCGGCAGAAATTGCGAGCTTTGGGTATCGAAGTCGAGAAGTTACCTTATTGTATTCAGGATAATTCATAATCATGTGGCGCTGTAGTATTACAATTAGCATTTAAACGGTTACATAATATAATTTTTTCCCTATGGGATCAAATTTTCCTTATGAGTGTTTTGCCATCGTTTTGTTGTATTTTACCGGGTGTGCTTCTACCGCGATCAACGTAACTTTGCAGCAGGGCGGTTAGTTCTTTTACTTTTTCGGGATACTTATCATGAACATTTTTTGTTTCTGCAATATCCTTTTTAAGATCGTAAAGCTGAACCTGGGGCAATCCCTTTGCCTTCTTGGATTTTTGTGATGGAGGACTCCACCCTCCCGAACCGGAACACAGCTCAAGTTTCCACTTCCCCTTGCGAATTGAAAAGCTTCCGTCCCACGAGTGGTGCACGGTAGCTTCTCTAAGCGGCTTTTTATATTTTTTTGAAAGTAGTACAGGCAAAATACTTACGCTGTCTTCGCCGGCGTTGTCTGGCAGCTTGAAATCTACAATGTCAGCGACGGTCGCCATTAGATCGGTAAGGCAAATGGTTTCCTTGCTTTTTGAACTCGGTTTGACCCTGCCCGGCCATCTTGCAATAAACGGTATTCTGTGTCCGCCTTCGAATATCTCGGTCTTATATCCCCTGAAAATATAACTTGGGTCATGGCCAAGCTTTCCCAGTTTGTTAAAGTCCGCCTTCGACGTTGCACCGTTATCGCTGGCTAATATAACAAGCGTGTTGTCTTGGAAACTTTTTTGCTTTAGGGCTTTGAGTACCTGGCCAACCGTCCAGTCAACCTGCAGTACAAAATCGCCCCATAGATTTAAACCGCTCTTTCCCTGGAACTCTTTGGTTGGCATCAGCGGCACATGAGGTGCTGTCAGCGGGAAGTACATAAAGAACGGTTTATTTTTCGATTGTCTCTCAATAAAACCAACCGCCTTTTCTGTTATTTTTGGGAGAACCCCTTCAATTTCAAAATCTGGAGCAATCGCTCCTTTGCGCCAGAATTTTTGCCCCCCTGATCCATCTATGATCCTGTCCGGCACAGCGGTTGGCATATCATTTTCAACATACACATACGGCGTCATATCTAGTGAGCCGGCGATCCCAAAGTAATAATCGAATCCCCTGGTAGTAGGTCCGTTCGTTATCGGTTTGGTAAAGTCAACATTCTTTGCATCCAGCATCCAGTCTTCAGTATTTGCGTCTTTATTTGTAAGCGCCCATTCCCAGCCCAAATGCCACTTGCCCACACAGCCGGTATTATAGCCGTTGGCTTTTAACATCGAAGCGACCGTCATTCTTTCAGGCTTCATCAGCGGTTTTGACCAGCCGCCGAGTACACCGCTTTTGAGTCTTGTTCGCCATGAGTATCTGCCGGTCATTACGCCGTAGCGCGTTGGAGTGCAGACCGCAGAGCCGGAGTGTGCATCAGTGAAAATCATACCCTCTTTGGCGATTGAATCGACATTCTGCGTGTTGATCTTACCGTCTTCATTAAGGCAGGAAACGTCACCGTAACCGAGGTCATCTGCAAGAATATAGACAATATTGGGCAGTGAGTGTTTCTGAGACTTTTCGATATTCATTAATTGCCGGCTGCGGCATCCGCCAAACGTTAAAGCACCGACAGATAATGCACAATTTTTTAAAAAGTTACGCCGATTCAATTTTTGATCCTTTCAAAATGTAAACTTATAGTTTTTTCTTTCATTGTTTGACCTGTTTGCTGATAGTATTTTTTTTCATCATCTGTGCTCCAACCTGTTTTCTCCATGCTCCAAGTTTTTTACTTAATTCCACGGTGAGTTCGGGCAGATCGTCCACCAGATCTTTTTGTTCGCCCGGGTCATTGATCAAGTCATACAGTTCAAACGCACCTTTATCGTTAAAAGTAGATCTGGCGAACCATTCGATCAATTTGTACCGCCCCGAACGGATCGCACCCTGCGGACCCAATCCACTGTCATGATAATGCGGAAAGTGCCAGTAAATAGCTTCACGATCCAGCTTTGCCTCTGGGTCTTTCAGTAGCCGAATCAAGCTTACACCATCAATGTTCGCAGTAGCGTTGGACGCACAAGCGATCTCATTGAATGTCGGGAAGAAATCTGTACTGATAACCACTTCCTTACAGACACTGCCGGGTGGAACAACACCCGGATGGCGAAAAATCAGCGGCATACGGATTCCCCCTTCGTACAGGTCCCCCTTGCTGCCCCGAAATGGTTGTCCTTGTTTTGGTCCAAGTTGTCCATTATCTGAGAAGAATACGACAAGGGTGTTCTTTTCCAAGTTCAATTCCTTGAGCTTGTCGATAATAGTTCCGACACTTTTATCCAACGTTTCAAGCATAGCTGCCTGCTTTGGATTGTTCCTACCTTTGACCTTTGCTCCAGCTTTGCTGCTATACTTTTCAATAAGAGATTCCTTCTCGATCTCAGGGTCATGGATGCTGTTATGGGTAAGATAGCAGAAAAATGGTTTTTTCTTGTTTCGTTCAATAAATCCAACGGCTCGTTCGGTTATCTGGCGAACATGATGCCAGTCCTGTTCATATCGGCTTTTAGGCCCCGCACCAGGTTTGTGTGTAGTCAGGACATCGTCAAAACCCTGCGAACCGGGATCGCCGGGTCTGCCTGGTTTGTACTTCTTATCAACATTCAGATGCCATTTCCCGAAATGACCGGTTACATATCCGGCTTGCTTTAAGGACTCGGCTATAGTTACCTCTTCTGTGTCCAGAAATTTAGTCCATTCCGGTGTCACAAGCTTTCTATCTTTCGGAGCCCGCCCCGGAATATAATCGGTCAGGTGCAACCGGGCCGGGTACTTGCCCGTCATGATACTCGCTCGAGTAGGTGAGCAGACAGGACAAGCGGCATACGCATTGGTGAAACGCATACCTGTAGATGCAAGGCCATCGATATTCGATGTCTCGTAGAAGCGGCTGCCATAACAGCCCAACTGATGTAACCCAAGGTCATCAGCCAGAATAAAAACAATGTTTGGTTTTGTTATTGAACGTTTATACTGCTTTTGGGTAGAGCCTGCTTTTTTTGTGCACCCCAAGAAACCTGATAAGCCCATGGAAATACTGGAAGCACCTATCGCTTTTAAGAAATTGCGTCTGTCCATATTTGCTCCATTTAATTGAGACTTCTTATTTACCCTGTTAGAGGCTTACTACAAAACATTTTTTGTTTCCTCAAATCAACCCCGTTAGAAGTCCCTTCTGACGTCTTACTTCTAACGGGGTCAACATATATTTATAAACCGTTTCAAATTCACGCAAACACAATGAGCCTCTAATGTGGTAAACGGTTACAGAGCATATTTTTCCCCTACGACATCAATAATCTTACAAAAGTTCCTTTAACAATCAAGAGTTTACTCTTTCGAAGTTCATCTGCCAAATCCAGGGTAAAAAAGTGAGGAAAATCCACACAACCGCACTACAACCCGAGCAGCGCAACAGCATCTCAGAATCGGCTTTAGAAGTATGTCAGCGTAAAAAATGTTTGCCAATATCATAAGGGTCTACCAAAAGCTTGATTTTTTGTGTTTTTCCCGATATTATAGCGTTGAAGAATGCCGGGGCGGTTAGCTCAGTTGGATAGAGCGCCTGCTCGACACGCAGGAGGTCGCTGGTTCAAGTCCAGTACCGCCCATTCAAAAAGCCTTGTTTCCAACCCAGGAACAAGGCTTTTTGTTTTTATCTACTCCTCTACCACTTCTTAAATTCTTCCCAGCGGCACCAGAGCGTCTAGGGCATCCTTGTTTTAAGTGCTAAGTGAGTTGGGAGTGGGTTGCATTATCTGGGTATTATTGTAAACTATATTAACTACTGGACTGAAAACAGAAGCAGGTCAAAACATGAATAAGCTTGTAGCTAAAATATTTGCCATTTCAATAGGAGTTATTGTTTTTCTGTTTAGCTTGCTTCTTATAGGCACATCAGTCTTTGGAGCAATAAAGATTCACAGCGATATCAACCTATCACTTGAAGGCTTCTTAGCAACGGCAGGAATTCTTTTTCTGTTTTTTGTAAGTTTCTATTTCATGTGGATTAGCTATTCAATTCTCATTCTTAAGAGAATTACTGTGACATCAATGTTGATCCTTACTGTAATACCATCGATAATTATCACCATCGCCTTTAAATTGTTAATGAGATATCTGTGGGTTAAGCCAGGCATAGTGCTTGTAGTTCTGTCTTTAACGGTATTTATAATTTCTTACTATTTCATTACCAAGATTTTGATGTATGCGTTTCAGATAAGAACAGGTAAGGCTTAATAATTAAATGATGAATAGATGTCTTATGTAAAATAACTCCTCACCCCATCAATCTATCGAGTCCTTCGACAGCCTTTTTTTATTCTCATCTTTCGAATTTACATAGAATTTCATTGTCGTAACTATCGAAGAGTGTCTTTCTGCACTGAGGGTGATAAGGTGTGACAAAGGACAGGAAGTGCAGCGTCTAAATGCTAATGCCGTCGTCGTCTTTGTCGGGCTCTTCGGCCAGACCGTCAAGGATTTGGGCAGCGTCGGGGTCATCGTCTGCATCGGCAGCGGCGGGCTCGAGGAATGTTTCATCCTGGTCAATGGCTTCCTTTTCAGGTACGGTCAAGTGCTTCGGAGGCCGCAAAATTACCGAGTCAGGCGTAGACAGCTCCGCTGGTTTCTGATCAATCTGCACACCAAAAGTCAAAGGGCCGACCTGAACCTTATCGCCCGGATTCAGCTCTGCCTGGTCAATTCGCTGGCCGTTGATAAATGTGCCGTTGCGCGAGCCAAGGTCGCGAATCTTTAAGTGTCCCCTGTCCTGGTCTAACTGGCAGTGTCTTCTGGAAACAACCATTAGAGGGATACAAAGGTCGCATTCCTGGCGTCTGCCGATGATAGTGACTGAACTGGGCAAGCGGAAGCTTCTGGTGGTTCCGTTTTTCTTGAAAAGGACAAGATTGACATCCATCTTTATGCTCCTTTCAGAGAAAATACCATTCTACAATAGTATAAACTTAAAATTATGATTTTGCAAGGGATAATTTGGAGTAATGGCATTTATTTTTGATGTTGACACGGCGACGAGGCAAGGTAAAATTGTGTAACTCTATTATTCACAGAAGGTTATAAATGGCCTGCAAGGCAATAATATTTGATTTGGATGGTACATTGGTTGATACTGTGGCGGATTTGTCCAATGCGATGAATTTTGCTCTTCAAAGTTTTGGCCAGCCGGCCCATTCGGTCGAGGCTTGTAAACAGATGATTGGAAACGGTGTTAAGAGATTTGCTGAAAGGGCATTAGCCCAAGATGCGCAAAACCTGTGAGATGAGGTGCTATCGGTAATGAGGGCTCGTTACCACGATAAGTGCCTTGAACACAGCAGGTTATACGACGGCATATTCGATATGGTAAAGAAATTGCGCGAAAAAGGGCTTCGATTGGCGGTTGTAACAAATAAGGAGTAGACCGAGGCTGAGCGTAGCGTGGAACATTTTTTCGGTGCAGATACCTTTGAGTGCGTGGTAGGAGTTGCTGGAAATATGCCTGTTAAGCCGGACACCGCCGGGACGACAAAAATTGTCGAATCGATGGGGCTTGGGTGTGAGGATTTTCTGTTTGTCGGCGATGCGGAAGTGGACATTCGTACCGCGGCATCGACGCAGATTCGGTCGGTGGGGGCAAGCTGGGGATTCCGCGGCAGGGATGAATTGGTCGAAGCAAAGGCGGATATAATTATAGACAGTCCGGCGGAAATATTGGATTTGGTCGCTTGACATCTTTGTTCGAGGTCTATATGCTTATTAGTTACAGTTGTAGATGATTGTTTTTTTGGACTAACAGAATAAATGGCTAAGGTTAAACTTCCAGACGGGAGCATATTAGAAGCACCGGATGGTACAACAGTAGGAGAATTTGCAGAGCGTATTGGGGTGGGTCTAGCAAAAGCGGCAATCGCCGGTCGTGTGAATGACAAATTGGTTGATTTGTCGGCTCCGGTCAGCGGCGAGGTGGAGCTGGCTATCATCACAGACAAAGACGAGGATGGACTCGAAATAATGCGCCATAGCTGCGCACATGTAATGGCCGAAGCGATATGCGAAATCTGGCCCACCACGAAGCTGGTTTACGGGCCTACGGTACGGGACGGTTTCTATTACGATATTGATTTGGATGAGGCGATTCGGCCGGAAGATTTCGAGCGCATTGAGTCAAAGATGGCCGAGATTGTCAAGGCTGATGAACCGTTGAAGCGGATTGAAATGAGCCGGGAGCAGGCTTTGCAGCGAATTGCGGGCGATAAGTATAAGGCGGATAACATCGGTCGGGCTCAGGGCAACGTTATAAGTTTCTATTCGCACGGCGATGGTTTTGAGGACCTTTGCCGGGGGCCTCATGTGCCGAGTACGGGTAAGGTCGGCAGCTTTAAGATAATGAGCGTGGCAGGAGCTTACTGGCACGGCGATGCCAGCGAGAAGACACTGCAGCGGGTCTATGGGACGGCGTGGCGAAACAGGAAAGAGCTCGATGATTATCTCAAACGGATTGAAGAAGCGAAGAAACGCGACCACCGCGTTTTAGGTAAGCAACTGGATTTGTTCAGCTTTCACGATGAGGGGCCGGGTTTTGCATTTTTGCATCCGAAGGGGATGATTATCTGGAACGAGATTATTGATTTTTGGCGGGTTGTTCACGAGAAGTACGACTACATGGAGATAAAAACGCCGATAATTCTGAACGAGGAGCTATGGCACAAAAGCGGGCATTGGGACAATTACAGAGAGAATATGTATTTCACTGGTGTTGACGGTGTGAATTACGTTATAAAGCCGATGAATTGTCCGGGCGGTCTTCTGGTTTACAAATCCCGCAAACATTCGTATCGAGAGTTTCCGATGCGCGTTGCTGAATTAGGGTTGGTACACAGGAATGAGGCGAGCGGACATATGCACGGTCTGGTGCGTGTGCGGCAGTTCACCCAGGACGACGCTCACATTTACTGCAGGCCCGACCAAATTGAGAGCGAGATAATAGGCGTTATCGACCTGACCATGGAGTTATACGGAACGTTTGGGTTTGATGACTACCATATCGAGCTTTCGACCAAGCCGGAGAAACATATCGGCTCGGATGAAATCTGGGAAATTTCCACTGAGGCGCTGGCAAGCGCTCTGAAACAGAAAGAGATTGATTACAAACTCAATGAAGGTGATGGCGCGTTCTATGGGCCTAAGATTGATTTTCACATAGAGGATTGTTTGAAGCGGTCGTGGCAACTGGGCACGATTCAGCTGGATTTTTCGATGCCGCAGCGTTTTGAGCTGGTTTATACCGACAGGGACAATACCGAAAAGACCCCCGTGATGATTCACCGGGCGATTTTAGGTTCATTGGAGCGGTTTGTGGGCATTTTGATAGAGCACTACGGCGGTAACATGCCGTTGTGGCTGGCGCCTGAGCAGATGAGGATACTGCCAATTAGTGAGAAGAGCAATGATTACGCCAAACGGCTGCATGTGAGATTAAAAGAGGCGGGCCTAAGGTGCGGCATGGATATATCCGACGAAAAGATCGGTGCCAAGATTGCGCGGGCTCACGGTGAAAAGGTGGCATATATGGTTATAGTAGGGCCGAAAGAGGCCAAGTCCGAGACGGTCAGCGTCAGGGCACGTAACAGCAAAGACACTAAACGATTCGAGATTGACGAATTAGTCTGTAATGTCAAGGCAAAGATTGACGATAAATCTTTAGACCTGGTGTTTTAATAACAGTTGAACGGTTGGACAGGAATGGTCGTGCGGCCGATAGTTTTAACGGAAGGGTTATATGTCGTTGGGTACCAATCCGGCATTTGGTTTTGCCGGAGGACGGATTTTTGGAGTTTTTTGAGAAAGGCAAGGTGATAGACAATCGGTAAACAAAATTTCAGGGTAAACGAGAGGATTCGGATTAGCCCGATTCGGCTGATCGACGAATCAAATAACCAGGTGGGGATAATGCATACTTATGAAGCGATAAGCAGGGCCAGAGATGCGGGATTGGACCTTGTGGAGGTCTCGCCCAATGCTGAACCACCGGTTTGCCGCATAATGGACTACGGCAAATGGCTTTATCAGCAGAAACGCAAGCTAAAGCAAGGCCACAAGAAACAGCATGTGACGATTCTGAAAGAGATTCGCCTTCGTCCGAAGATTGATAGCCACGACAAGGACATCAAGGTCAATCATGCTCGCAAGTTTTTGGAAAAGGGTCATAAGGTACAATTTACAATGCTGTTTCGCGGGCGTGAAATGATCTATCTTGACCATGGTTTTGAAATGATGGAGGAGATCCTGCAAACCATAGACGATGTGGCCAAGCTCGAACGAGGCGCCAAAAAGATGGGACGACGTATGACGATGGTGGTGACGCCAAAATAAAACCGGCCAGGAGGCGGTTTGAAAGATTTATGGTCAGGGGGGATTCACCGGCCGGGTTTGGAAAGTGAGTGTGTATTTTTTTTGCGAAACGCGAATTTTGGGGTTGACCGGCCGAGGCAATTGAGGTAATCTGGCCGCCTAACGCAGGCAAAGTGGAGAAACTGTAACGTAAGTTCTGTTAAAGGAATCAGTTAAGTGCCAAAACAGAAGACCCATAAGGGTTTGTCGAAACGAGTAAAGATTACCGGCAGCGGCAAAGTAAAGCGCAAACGCAGCTGCGGGAGTCATCTTATGAGCACAAAGAACGCCAAGCGCCGGCGGCGCATTGGTGGCTCGGCAATTATTAGTGGTTTGCCTGCGAAGACCATTAAGAGACAGGTCTGCAAATAATTGAATCGGTAAGTTGATGCTTGCTTCTCGGCCTCAATCAGCTGCCGCAGCAAGCGAAATTATACATTTCTGCGAAAGGAAAGCTGATATGCCACGAGTGAGAAAGGGTGCTGCGAGGCACCAAGCGAAAAAACGGATTCTCAGGGCTGTTAAGGGGTATCGGGGCCCGGCAGGACACCTGTATCGATCGGCAAAAGTGGCGGCC
>JGI10211J34971_10004905_pt1 | contig 10553 bp, 5 predicted proteins | sample Etolagsediment_FD_34971 | JGI IMG/M metagenome (IMG submission 34971)
CTCTTCCGATCTATCATTACACCCGTGCGCTCCTCTCCGAGTTCATCACAGAAGCAGATACGCTAAGCGCGGCAGATCTCGGTGCAGAGACGGAACACGTCAACACGATGCTTAGGCGTATACGACGGACACACTCGAATAGAGGCGGTCTTATTGTCGCTGAAGCGTCTGGTATCCTACAAGAGCAGGGCCTAGATGCTTCAGCACTCGAGCATACCTTCCGTACCGGCAAGGCGTACATCACAGGGCACTCTCAGACAGATCGGACGCAGACGTGTCCGCTGACGGTAGATAGCGTCGCACGTAGCAGAGTCAGCAGCACACGAGAGGCAACAAACGTCCGCGCAGATCTCCGTAAAACCTCTCCTAGCGCGCCAGCGTATGTCTCCGCGGATCTTGTAGCGCGTCTCTTAGGCGGACAGGTTCAAGGACGCACGTTGGTGGCGAGCGGTACCGACATGGGAGGGTTACAGGCATATCTAGGAAGCTTCACCGATACGCAGCCCGTACAGCTCGACGTCACGTACCCAGATCGAACGGAGAGCTTCGCCCTAGACGCCACAGGCGGTGCGCTTCTCGATGAGCCTATAGAAGCGTGGTGCGCTTTCCGAGCACATGTACAGCTCACGCAACAGGGTATAGGCACCTCTGGGCCGATGTTCGAGTACCCGCTAACAACACGTATGGTGGACACTACGCTACGACTGAGGCAGGGTATGTGCCTCGAGAGCGATACATCAAGTATGGTAACGCGCGTAGCAGGAGAACGTGTTACCCTAAGCGCACCCAACTCTTTTTTCGGAGAGAGGGTGTTCGTTTATAAAGCGTGCTTGCTGTGGGCCGCCTATCTGCCGTCTCTAGCAGACATACACGTCGTAGGAGACACTGATGAGCAACGAGAGGCGAGCTTCCTCGCACAGACGAGAGCGCGTATGAAAACGTGCAGTACGCTTTTAGCGAGCATACCCGTGACAACAAACCCGTTACGGTTCGACATTCGTGCGGCGCATCACGCTGTTGGCGCTGACTACGCGTACAATCTGCTAGAACGCGGGCGGCTGATCGAGTACCATCAGCTAAGCGAGCAGGAAGCGAGCAGAGCGAACGTCATGTCTATGGCGGCGAGCCACATACGAGCGGGCACGAGGTTATGAAGAACAATGAAAAGGCTGCACGAATTATCGAGAGGTTGCGCGAGATAGAGATCCTGGCACAGCCTAGACCTTTTGCTCAGCAACTATCGTCGTGGGATAATGCGGACACGTGGACGCAGGACACGAAGTCAGAGATCGCCGAGCTGATAGCCATGCTCGACGCGCTGATACGAGAGGTGGAAAGTGGATCTTAGCATTTCAAAATACTCGTACGCGCTCTCTGTGAACAACGTTCGGGTAGTCTCTGTGACGCCGCCGATCATTATGATCTCTGCTAACGGGCTTGACCAAGCGCGCAGCATTTTCATCAACGACATACCCTGCCGTTTCGAGATCAGCTCGACATCAACAGCCTTGGTAGAGGTGCCCGCTAATGTAGCGCAGTCTGGGATCGAGCGTATTACCGCAGAGGCTACAGGGCCTGTAGCAGTCGCGGGAGACGTCGCGGTGTCGTTTTCCTTTGAAGAACTAGCCACAAGGGTGACGGGCATCTCGGCGCTCGTACAGCGCTTCTTAAAAGTGCTACTCACGAATCAAGGCACCAGCTATCAGGCCCCTAATGAGGGTGGCGGAGTACTTAATATGGTAGCGCTCTCTGATGGAGATCGGCTTGCGGAGGGTGTACTTGTAGACGCAGTGACAAACGCAGAGACGTACTTCAAAGACGACCCTAAGTACGTGGAGCTGGACCCGTCAGAGCGTCTGCTGAGTGCGGAGATTCTGTCATCTTCGTGGGATAGGGCGAGCCAAACCGTCGCCATCTCGATACGTATAACGAACCAGCTCGGTGAGACGGTAGATTCAGGAGTGTCCTTATGAGCCTTAAAGCGTTACTAGAGTCCAAGATACGTGAGTACGACGCCTCGATTGACCTCACAGAGGGCAGTCGTATTCAGAGAACGGTCATTGCACCTGTCGTAGACTCGCTCAGCACAGACCCTCTGAGCGTTAGTACTAGGGATTATCTGTACGCGCGGTTCAGCGAAGCGTTCCCAGATGCTCCCATTACACGCGGTAACGCGCTCGACGACATCTTAATCACGGCCTGCGAGTATTTCCTCGAGGGGTACCGCGCGGAGCTCTCTCGGCTAAGAAACGCTACATCACTCGATAATCTCAACCTGTTGTCTGACGACGAGGCTGACGCGCTCGCGAGCAACTGGTTTGTGACACGAGATGCAGGTGCTCGCGCGACAGGCACAGTGACCGTGACTGTCGATCGTCCTTCGGCGATCAGCATCACGACGACAGGTGTACGCTTTTTTAACGACACGGCAGAGTACGCGCCTACGATCAACACAACGATAACGACGGACGCGTTGCTCGCTAACGCTATCGGGAGCGGGCAGTATCAGTTTACGCTGAGCGTACAAGCTGTCGCGGTTGGCGCAGAGTTTAACGCAGCGGCGAGCCGCGTTACGCGAGTACGCGGTATTCCCAATGTAGTCTCGGTTAACAACACCGCACCTATTCTTGGCGGACTCAGTCGCGATACGACAGAGTACTTGTTGAGCAATAAGCTCCCTCGTGCGATCTCTGAGCGATCTCTTGTCACAGCACGCGGTATTGGCGCGCGTATCGTGACAGACGTCCCAGGTATCCTACGTTACCAAGTCGTAGGACACGGTGATGTTGAGATGTTGCGAGATCGTGTCGAGGTGCAGTCCTTCACAGAGCTCGTCGCGGCCGGACACATCTTCTACATGTCTAGCTTCGCATTGATCAGCGCGTTCCCTTACACCTCGAGCACGCTCAGTGTGGGCGACTACTTGCAGACCTTCGGTGCGGCTGCCGCACCAGGTACACTTAAGGTCGCCCGTGTTATCAGCAGCTTACCGCTGAGTGTCCTAAGTGCGAATGAGTTAGGGTTTACGACGCTGGTCGAGCTCGAGTCGCCTCCGCCGAACGGCGCTATTGCGGGTGCGCTCTCAGTCCTACGCCCAGGTACGGCTCTGTTAGGTGACACTAGTGTGTCGTCTGGTGTCGGGCTCGGAGGCAGAACGGACGTATACATCAAGGGAGATTCCGAGCAAAAGATTGTGGGTACAGCCGCGCTAGATCTTTCTGAGGTCATCTATCGCGGAAGTGCATGGAGTATGCAGGGTAATGTCGTCACGGTGGCTCTCGATATCACCGTTGAGCAGAATCAGCTGAAGCGGTACCAGCACATCATTCTCAAAGAGACCGCGTACACAATCTCTGCGGTAGAGTTAGCGAATAACTCACCACAAGCCACCATTTATGTATTCGACGCAGACGTGACGGACAGCGGAGATGAGTACTACATCGTAGATCGACTCCACTACAGCACCGCCGCAGATTTTAGAGTCTTATCTCCTCGAGGAGGAGGCGAGCTGCGTCTCTCCTGTATCATCGGATCGGCAGAAGCAACGCTGTTAGGCGCAGATCTCACGAAAGACGGTGTACGTCAGGGGGACATTGTCGAGGTCCCTTCTCTTGGGATACGTAGGTCTATCTTCTCTGTGGAGAGCTCTACGAAGGTTTTTGTAGACAACGCCTTCCAACAAACGCTCTCTGACGTCGGTGCGCGCGTCATACGATTTATCGCAAAAGCGGTAAGCCCGATGCTCGAGTTTGATGTGCCGTCCTTCTTACCACAGCACCCTCTCTCGGTTGACGTCGAGGCTGTCCGCGCTGAGATAGGCGAGGTAGGGGCGGGCACAGGGAATATCCTTCTCCCGTTAGGCGACGCGGTAGCACGCAGCATGGCCGCGACACAGATACATACGATCTTTGCAGATCGCTATAACTCCTTAGATTACCACGCTTTTAGTGCTGCGTCTGAGACCGAACGTGCAGGTAACCGTCTCGCACCTGCGTCTCGCGGCTATCTTAACGAGACGCCCGACGACCTGGGGCTGTGTAGTGTTCTCGTCGCTGAGCCTGTTGAGTCTAATGACGTGGGGATTGTTCCTAATGGCGTGTACGAGATGCGGACGTGGTGCGACCTGTTTACACGTAACGCGAACAACATCTTTGTGTTGCGTGGGGACACACGTACGAGCGCGCGTATGCTAGACTTCCCTGGCGGGAAGGTGATGTCGGGCGACGTCCTGCGTATCACCTCAGGCTATATGGCCGGTGACTACGTGATCGAGTCGGTATTACATAATACGCTCGTGCGTGCGGGCAGAACCCCTAAGCCTCTAAGGCGGGATGGTTTTATCAACGAGCTCGAGGGCGAGTTTACCTACGCGGACATTACGACGGAGACACTAGACGACGATATTTGGTACCAAAAGGTGTCCTTCGTCCGCATCTATGGGGAGTTCCCAAAGAACCCTATGGCGGCACTCGCTGGAGACCTAGCGGTAGAGCTGCATACACGTCACACAGAAACGAACCCCCTCTTCAACGCCGATTACCCGCTCCCTGAATGGTCCATCGGTTCTGTCAGCTCCGCTTTCTTGAATGCGTTTATTAATGGCAGGGCTACGATGCTCGACCCTAACGCGTCTGCACGGATCTTGTCGGAGTTTAGGGAGGCGCTCACACACGCGGCGTTGCCTGCGCAGGTGACGAACGACGTGACCTACCTCGGAGATCTCTTCGAGCAAGGGCTTAACGCGACCTATAAGGTCATACGGCCTTCAAGTAGCCTAGGGCGCGTTAAGACACGTATGGCGGGAAGCCAAGTTGTTCTGGCGCGTCCTGCCGCACCTAGAATAGACGTAGATAATCTCATTGAAGAGCTCTACACCAACTCTGTGAGAGAGATTACTCATAGAGGACACACAGAGCTTACAGGGAGCGTCGGCACGTACCACCTCTCTCCACGAGAACGTTATTACACGGGCGGGAAAGACCTCACACAGTGGCAGAGTGAGACGTCACCCGCGCTGTACTCCGACAGGACTATTGTGGATACGTTCGTGCCGAGTCTCGAGTCCGAGTACGTTCTCTTCGATTCTCTGATTGATGCTCCTGCCGGGGGACAGCGCCCCGTAATACTGCGAGGACCTTCCTCTGTCACAACCCCTTACATGAGGTACGACGGGACAAGACTGATCCGTTACCCCGAGCAGCGTATCGCGTCGAGTCATTTGACACTCTCCAGACAAATGACCGCGCTCACCCAAGTGTACTTCGCATGTCCCGCGTTCTCTGTTCCTGATTTACAAGAAATCTACATACGCGCTGTGGGGGCAAACGAAAACGGTCAACTGCTGCAGTATCTACTAGCAGGCACGGATGCGTTCGAGGCTGTGATCGCCGAGCTCGGGGACGCTGTAGACGGCACAGGTACGCCCTTAGAGACCATTTATCGCCAACAAAGCGCGATTATTCGGTTTGATGACCAGATCCCTGACGAGAACGCACGGCTAGTAGCTCTGTACGGGCAGCTCGTGGAGGCTGTGTTTGACACGGGGGAGGTGTCCGACGAGTTTGTTATGGGCTCTATGTTACCTACGCAGGGATTTACGTTAACAGGCTCGTCCGATACGTGTATCCCTATAGCAGTCGCGACTGTGTCCCAGCGAGCGGATCGTATAGAGATCGTGCCGTCAACTACACAGGAGAGCTTCCACAATATTGAGGGCTCGCGCCTACGCATTGACTACAGAGACACTGTATATTGGCGTCGCGCGGCAGGTGTTGACGGCTCGTATGTTTACCTTGACGAGCCCCTCCCTTTCGGAACACCTGCATACGAGGCCTACGGGATCTGCATGGTTGATCTCGAGCTAGGCAGTGTCGTTCTCGTCTCGGACCCGATCTTTGCAGGAGGAGATCTCGCATTAGACGCATGGGAGCAACAGTACACCACACATCTCAACACCGGAGGCGTCAGTAGACTGCTCACCAGCAACGATATTGGCAAGCACATCACGCTGTGGGGATACCGTACAAATCAGCTCGACTATACTCGTGTTCTGCTCGACCCAGCTCTGCCAGAGCTGAACTCAGAGAGCGATTTTTTCGAGAGCCTCATGCTTCCAGAGCGTGAGACCTTCGGGCAGTTCTTGGTCACAGATGTCGTGCCTACCTTCGGGCAGGTCATGCCGGGGGCCACGGCTGTACCTATTCGTATCGATGTTGAGGTCGCGGGCGCGATTTCTATCGAGACCCCACGCGTACTCGAGACACAGCCCACGAAGCTGTTATGTGCGTTTGTCATTACTTCGGCGGCCAATACGCTCGAAGAAGATAGGATTAACAACGTCGTGCAGGTAACCGCCTTCGCGCAAGAGCCCTATGAGTACAACATCGTAGGTATCAGTAAGAGCGTACCGAACGAGTATCTCGCGCAGCCTATCTTCGGTTCGTACGCACATGGCTACGCTCTGATCACAGACCAGCTTACGTCGGAAGTCGATGTGAGTACGTATTGCCTCACGCAAGATCACACGCTAGAGCCTACGACCATCGAAACAGACCACCTCGTTGTCCTCACAGACGCAGACGATATAGTGATTCGTACAACAAACGCGCCCTCTTCGGTCTCGGCAGAATCCATGCACGCTGACGGGGAAGCAGCCTTCGGGTATACGTGTGCCCCTAGAGACGTAGGCACGAGCAAGTCTGTGGACGAGGATATCGTGGTGTCCGTTCCATGCACCCCTGGTCCGATAGCTGACACATTGGCCGTAAGTGGCTATTTCGACCCGAGCATCGGACAAGCGCAGTCGCTCGTAGATTCAACAAACGAGCGTCCGGTATGCGCAGACATCCTCATAAAGACGCTGCACCAGGCTTATATTGGTTTGACCCTCACCTACGTAGGGGGGCCTTCACAAGCCGAAGTACGCGACGCGCTCTCTGAGTTTATTAAGAGCCGTGTTCTTACGGACACAGCGATCACACGCAGTAAGATCATAAGCCTCGTCATGAATATGGGGGCGTCCACGGTAGATCAACCGATCGACTTGTATGTCTGCTTCGAGGATAACCTTAGAAGGATACACAAGAGGACGATCGCGGACGGCCTTAAGGCAAGCACGCTCTTTAGCGCAGATGTTACATTGCGTACAATGTACCCAACCATCGCGGTCGACGATAGGCTCGGCGCGAGCATAGATGTCACTCGATTATCACAGGCGACAGCCACAGTCGGCAACGGAGGTTCATGATGGCTAGGTACCACAGCGGCGGGTTTATCAATAGAGAGTTCTACTTCAATATCGGGACAGAGGAGCAGCGCGGCCGAGACGGCGATACCGCGCGCATAGCGGCGCAGAAGTACAACGACCACCGACATAGCGCGTACGTGGCGGTCAGCGCGTCAGATATGCGTAACTGGAAGAACGAGATACAAGTCGCATCCACCGACCCCTTGTCCGGTAACCGTGGTGGGCTCCTTGCCGATGCGGACAGCTACTTACGCCTCCCTGGTGATCTCGCGGAGCTTAACTCTGTCTTGTACGCGTCGACAAGCAGCGGGCTGCGCTCTATCTCGTCTGGCTTCGGGGTTCATATCGACATGGCGCCAGAGTTCCCTGAGATTGTCGAAGACTACGTAACGTCTAGCGTTTCAATGCTCAAAGGAGCACGTCCCCCGCAAGGCACGGCCTGCCTCTTCGCGTTGAACGGAGACAATCACAAGGTGCCCTTCCGCTATACCGTCGCAGACTGCGTCGTCTACCCTACGGTGCGCGCAGGTAGCGGGCAGGTAAATACGCAGATCGCTATTACAGCGGGGCTGAAGATCACAGGTGCTCCTGAGCGCCCTGACGGCAGCGCGTTCTCTCAACCGCCGAGGGTAGGTATCCTGCTCGTACCCAAGCGGCATGAGTACGACACGCAGACAAACCGTATCGGGTCTGTGCCCACTGTCGAGTCTAATCCTGTCACGGTTACGACAGTCGTCGGCGGGCCCGCAGACGGGGTCGCGAACAGCCTCGATGATGTCGGGCATATCATCGAGGGTGTACTCTCGCTTCCTGGCAACTTTGTGGGTCTCTTGGAGCTCGAGCTACAGTTCGACATTGACGGGTGCTATACGGCTGATGACTACACGGCTGTCGCGGCGGCAGCAGGCGTCTCTGTAGATCAGCTCAAGTCTGACCTGTGTACGTGGGCGGAGACGGCAGTCAGCCTCGACCTCGTCGATGCGTCCGCCCGTATAGTTTGTACTTTTAAGGGACAGTAGCGATGTTAGTGTATGTCACCGCGAGCGCGTCGGGCCATGCCCCCGTAAGTTGGGTATCTTCTAACCCACTAAACCCCTACCTCGACTATATCTCTTTCGGGTCGCTCCCTGACGTGTCCCTTTTGGGGTCGTACTCAATCGTACCCTTGTCGATCGAAGACATTTGGGCAGTGTCGTTGTCCGGAGGCACGCTTTCGCTGTCTCCTCGCGTTGGCGCACCTCTATTCGTCGCACCGTGGAGGCGTTCCGTTGACGTTAGCACCGACATAATCTTATCATTGAATGAGACTAATCTCAGTCCGAGTTGGGTGAGGCTCAACGACACCGACATTGCCCCACGGAGCAAGATATGACAGTTAACGTAGTACCAAACCCTAGTGTAAACGAGCCACAAAATCTCGGCGCAGAGACCAACCCATGGAGCAGCGCTCACGCAGAGAACCTCCACACCGACTATATTCGTCTCTACTCGTTTAATGAGCCCGTTGGTGGTGTGCCTGCCGAAGTGCTGGCCTTACAGGAGCAGTATGCCGCCTCCGCGGTGGGAGGCCCCGAAGGCATTCCCGAGTGGGCGAATATACTCCATATGCGCCAGAGCGGGCTGTATATCGGCCCTGCGCGCATCGTCACGGCGATCGACATTGACGTCGTCAACGCTAAGCTAAATGCATTTTTCGGCCCGGCCACGGACATACACCTTGGCCTTAGGGCGTACTACCCTCACCTAGAGGACGGGTGGGATTCTCTTGTCGAGATTGTAGCGCGCATTAAACAGCTCCACGCACTGCCCGCTTCCGTAGCGAGCATTGATGCACGCCTCGTTGCCCTAGAGAGTGCCCCAACAGGCGTATCGGTCCTCGCAGATGTAGGCGACGTTATTATCGACACAGACGTGGCAGAGGGCGAGGTACTTACGTATTCGGGTGGTAGCTGGGTAAACGCTCCGGTGCTTACAGAGCTCCACGGGGGCACGCTGATTAGTATAACGGGCGCGACGATTTCGTTTACAGGAGATCTCGATCAGTACGCGACCGTAGAGGCACTCGACGCGTACGCGCTTAGTACGCACCAGCACGATGAGTATGCTACCGCGGCTACGTTGGCGAACTACGCGCCAAAGAATCACGAGCATGGAGCGTACATCACGCTTGTGCAGTTTGCTGATTTTATCGATACGACAGAAGACCGTCTCGACGATACCGTGAGCGCTACCACGTTAAGTAACTACGCGCACGTAGAGCACCAGCATACAGAGTACGTAACGTACGAAGTGTTAGCGCTTACACTACAGAATTTTGAGACGGGCGACCATACGCACACCGAGTACGTTCTAGCCGAGACGCTTGATAACTACGTAACGTCCGACAACCTAGCGAGTACGCTGGAGGGCTATGTAACGGACGCGCAACTTAACACAACGCTCGAGGACTTCGCCACAGTCGCGCAGCTCTCCTCCACAGCCCTCACGCTCACGAACAACCTCAACGCGGCTGTCTTGGCCATCGCCGCAGAGGAGACGCGCGCGCTAGCGGCGGAAGACGCGCTTGAGGTACGCCTCGATGCACTAGAGGCGGAAGATACGTCTATGATGATCGCGGGCCTCACTATAGACCATGGCGGCTTAATAGGCGCGTCTACGCTCGCTGGCGCAGTGGGTGTCGTTAAGACGTTGGAGGCGTTAGAGGACACCGATTTCGTGAAGAGCGACCTGCAGCTAGGCGACCTCCTTCAGTACAAAGAAGAAGGGTGGGCGGTCAGCGACGTGTATCTTCAGCCCGCGAGTACACAGGCAGTAAGCTACACGCTCCTCGGCACAAACGCGTTCAACTATCTCTCCAACTCTGCGACAGCTATCCAAAAGCAGTACGAGGCCGTGTGGGTATACGAGACCGAGATAAGCAACATATTTTGGTGTCCCGACGCTACAGGAGAGAATGACTACTTCAAGCTAGATATGCGCGCGCTTCAGAAAGACGTTGTCACGCTTGTCCCTGCAACAGGCTCAGGTGATTTCATCGCGCCCGCATCTACACCTAGCGCGCCTACAACCGAGCTAGTCCTCCTCTCCGATGTCTACTACTTCTGGTCGGAGGACGGAAGCACGTGGTTGTACAGCACGACAGGCTTCCCGTCGTCACAGACGGGCACTGTGCCCGCGCTCGTGCCACGTGTAGACTTGGGGGTCGACTTAGGATCGCCTAGCCTACGCTTCCGTGATCTGCACCTGTCTGGGAACACGGTGTACCTCGGCGGTACACCGATCGGCGTCGATGATAGATCGGAAGAGC
>JGI10211J34971_10004907_pt1 | contig 10548 bp, 8 predicted proteins | sample Etolagsediment_FD_34971 | JGI IMG/M metagenome (IMG submission 34971)
AAGTAGAGGTCATCCGTGCCGAAGCGGGCGTCGCTGCTCGGCTCGAGGCAATTATCATCGCCGAAAACAGCGTCCGCGACAGAGAGCGTGAACTCAAGCAGATTCTAAACAAGCCCGGCCTGGATACACAAACCTCCACTGTGTTAATTCCCGCCACCGAAGCCGACCCCGTCCATTATGAATTGGCCCCGGACCGCGTTGTCGCTGCTGCTATTGAAAATCGCATGGAAATGCTCGAACTTGAACTTCAGCTCGCCAGAGATGCCGACACCGTTGACTACCTCCGCAACCAGGCGCTTCCCCTCGTCACCCTCAATTATACATATAACATTAATGGTCTTGGCCCCACAAGGCCCGATGCCTACGACTTGCTTTACGACAAAAATTTTGAGGACCATGCCCTCGGCCTGCAACTGCTTGTCCCATTGGGAAATGAAGCCGCAAAAAGCCGCCTGCGCCAGTCCTTCTACCAGCGAAGGCAGCGAATCGCCTCGCGCGAAAGCCGAAGAACACTAATTGAGGTTGAAGTCCTAAAAGCCGTTGACCAGCTCGAAGCAAACTGGCAGCGAATCCTGGCCAGCAGGCAAAACACCATCCTCAACTCCAGGCTCTACCAGGCCGAGAAAAGGCAGTTCGAACTCGGCCTGAGAACCTCCACAGAGGTCCTCGATGCCCAAACAAAGTTTGCCGAGGCCCAAAGCGCAGAGATTAATGCCCTCACCGAATACCAGGTCGCACAGGTGGACCTCGCCTTTGCCACCGGAACCCTCCTCGGAGCTGCAAAAGTCACCTGGCAACCAATCATCCCAACCACTAACTACTAATCAAGCCCTTTGCGCTTCCTATGTCATCCCGACCGAAGCGACGCGTAGCGTCACGTAGCGGAGGGATCCGCTGAATAGCTATCGCGAAGCGCTTCCTCAACTCAAAACCCAAAATGCTCTGTAGAAAACGTATGAAAATTGTCATTCTGAACGGAATGAAATGAAGTGAAGAATCTCTTGCTCACGAAGGATTGAGATACTTCGCAAAGCCTGTACTCGAGTGAAGCGAAGGGCTCAGAATGACATCTATAAGGTTTTCTATAGAGCAAACCCAAAACTTAAAGCTAACCAGATCCATCGTCCTATAAATACTCTATTACCAAACAAAATATCGATGTGTTTTGCCGCGTCAACAGCTCTAAAACACCAATAATAAACGTATGTCAACAATTTGTTAATTATCCCTTAATAACCCTTGATATTTAGCCTCTTTTCTGGTATAATTTAAAAGATAGTTAGTTGTCTAAATGACGGGAAAACTCTTTCTGGGGGGCGGACTATGCTGTCCGTCGAAAACAGTTTCTATAGTACCTCTGCCTTGAACAGCATTTATGCGAGCATGGCCGGGCAGATTTCCAATCTGCCTTCGAATATACTCCTGAGCAACCCCGACAAATACACCGGCATCTCGATTACCAAGGATTTTCTGCGCATCAGCATTGCTGAAAATGTCGAGAACACCGCCAGCGTCAACGCCGGCATCTCGCTGGTTCAAAGCGCCGCTGATGTCGTTGAAACAATCGCCGACAAGGTTGACCAGATGAGACAGTTGGCCGAGGAAGCCACCACAACCCCTCAGAAGAAAGACAGGGAAGCACTGCAGGAACAGTTCGACGCCCTTGCCGACGAAGTCACCAAAATCGCCTCGCAGTTCAACCTTGGCGGTAACATGCTCACCAAAGACGACGATACCGTCGAAATCTCCATCGGCAGCGGCATTTCCATCGGTATCGACACCAAAGACCTGACCATCAGCGGCCTGGACATCATTGACAATATTGACATTGTGAATGATGCTGATGCCGCTTTAGCAGGCCTTGAAACCGCCGTCGCTGAAATTGACGACTATGCCGACCACCTCGAAACCAAGGCCGGCGATCTCGAATCGGCCGCCGCGGTGCTCGATGTCCAGAGCCAGAGCCTTCTCGCCGTCAGTTCGGCAGTAGAGCGCGCAGACGCCGCCATGATGGTGGTTAACATGCTGAACAATAACTATACGGCCCAGGCCGACCTGTTCCTCATCGCTCAGGCAAATCTAAACTTGATGACAGATACCGTCCTGCGACTCCTCGCTGATTAAACTAATAAATTCCGCGAATTTATCCCTGCTTGTGCCTTAGGTAAGGGAGCTTGCCCCAGCAAAGCTAAGGGGGCGATTCCTTATTGGTTAGCCCCCACAATTTATTGCGCCGGTTCTTTTTCTTAACCTCAATTCATTGCCGGCGTAATCTCCTTACCAAGCCCCGAAGGGGCGGAAGAAAGTAGCCCAGGGTAAGCGAAGCACCACCCTGGATCCCAGATCCCCAAACATAATTTTAGCCCCAAAGGGGCGAAAGAAAGTAGCCCTGAATTAGCCTTTAGCCCTGCTTGTGCCTTAGGTAAGGGAGCTTGCCCCAGCAAAGCTAAGGGGGCGATTCCTTATTGTTTAGCCTCGGCCCCTGTGGCCGGGGTCATTCATCAATTATCAATCGAAACGCCCCGCCTGCCGCGTCGAAATCTCGACGTAGACGGGTGTCATTGCGAGGAGCGAAGCGACGCGGCAACCTTGACCTACGAGATACTAGCGACTAGCGACCAGCGACTAATTAAGCCCGCGGAGCGACTCCACAATTTTGCATTTTGATTTTTACATTTCCTATGCTATTGGCCAGTCGCTGTGTGTGTCGATTGTTTCGTCAATTTGCTTTACCATGTCCTTCTACAATGCCGATTCAGATAATGCAAGCAATTTTTGATGACAATCAATGACAATTATGGCCTGAAGACGCCAATATCTCCGCAACACTTTACTATTCAAAACCGGAGGTTTTATGAGGTCAAACTTCCCTTATGCCACTTCTAATAGTTCATCCCAACATGTTGTATACCTGCGAGAACGCCTCTGAAATTTTAGCTTCCATGGTTGGTTTATCCCTTCCGCTGCCCATCGAACCGGACAGTCTGATCCGGCGTTAAGGGCATCTATCGTCCGCATAAGTCGCCCGGATTTTTCTCTGTCAACATTATCGAATAAATTCCTTTGAATCCGATTTTCAACCACAAGCCCGCCGAGTATGATACCACACTTCTTAAATGCACAGCCGGTTCGGTGCAACCTGTCAATACTCGCCCGCGCACCTTGAATCAACTCTATCGTATTGTTTGTAGCAACATCAAACTTTAAGGTATGCAAATTATAGTACCTGTTTTCAATAAACCGGCTGGTCGTAACAAAGACGGTCATCACACCGGCTGCCAAATGCTCTTGACGGAGTTTCTCGCCTGCCCGTGTGGCATAGCTTGCGACCGCTTCCTTTAACCCCTCAACAGACTCTATCGGCCTTGCGAACATACGAGATACTATAATCGATTTTCTAAGCGGCGGGTTTTGCTCTAACCGGTAGCAGCAGTCCCCCCTTAGTTCATAAACTGTTCTGGCACCTACCACACCGAACTTTTGTTTAATCCAGCCAATATCTGTATCACGAAGAGCAAGAGCGGTCTTAATGCCTGCTCTTTTTAATTTAAGGGCTGTTTTGATTCCTACCGTCCACACCTTTTCCACTGGCGTTTGGGCCAAGGCTTTGCTCAGGTAAGAAGATTCGGTCAGGTCTAATACCCCATCTGCCTTGACAGACCTTTTGGCGATTCTATTGGCTATCTTTGTCAATGTCTTGGTTCCGGCTATGCCTACTGTTACCGGCATACCGGTCCACTTCCTGACGGTTTGTCGTATTTTTCGGCCGTAATCCGTCAAAGAGCAGCCGAAACCTGCAAGATTCAAAAATGCCTCGTCGATTGAATATATCTCTATATCGGGTGTAAAATCAGACAGTGTTTGCATAACCCGGCTGGACATATCTGCATAAAGGGCATAGTTTGAGGAAAAGACCTCAACACCGTTTTTTCTGATAATATCGGCAACTTCAAATGCAGGAACCCCCATACCTATGCCCAAAGCCTTTGCTTCATTAGAGCGGGCTACCACACAGCCATCGTTGTTTGATAACACAACTACCGGTCTGCCTTCCAGCTTAGGATTAAAGACCCGCTCGCAAGAGGCATAGAAGTTATTGCAATCAACAAGTGCGAAAATCTGTTTCATAGTTTGTGTATAACGCTGGTAACTACTCCCCAGACCTCGAACTGAGTCTCTTCGCTAATTTCCCGGGCGCAGTAGTTTTCATTTTCCGCCTCTAAAGTGATTTTTTTCTTGTGTATTCTGATTCTTTTGACGGTCATTTCACCATCGACGACTGCTATAACTATGTTTTTGTTTCTTGGTTCAAGGCTTCGGTCAACTACCAGAAGGTCTCCGCAGTGAATACCTGCTCCAATCATAGAATCGCCGACGACCCTGACGAAAAATGTGGCTGCTGGATGTCTAATCAGATGCTTATTCAAATCAAGCTTATCTTCTTGGTAATCAGCTGCAGGTGAAGGAAATCCCGCCGGCACCATTGCCTCAAACAAGGACTGATAGTGCCTTGCAGATAGGTCTGGCGAATGAACTGTCTTTACCTTGGTAATCATTCTCTACTTATCACTGATTCGAGGCAATCCTTGCCAATTGTGGATATGTTCTCAAAAGTCCCTCGGGAACGGTCTGCTTCTCGCCGGTCAAAAGGCATTTCAACTCAAGGGCGTTGGCAAGCTCGGCACCCCGATAATGATTGTTGGCAATAACGGTAAGTGTTTCAAATGCCTTGGCCAATTCATCGACCCGCTGTTTTATCTCAGAAAGCTCGCTCGCACCGTAATAGTAATTATAGGTTTCATCTCTTCCCGCCTTGCTGAACCACTTTTCCGCGTTTCGGCCGTGCATCCTGAAGTAACCGTTCCGGCCTATAGTACACTGCTGCAAATTGAACGATGTAAAACCGACCGGATAGTCAAGATTACAGACCGAAACCCCAAGCTTCCTCAAGAACTCCAGAGCACCCGTCTTTTCCCAGGAATTATGCCTAAGCTCTACCGCCAGATTAAAGGCTTCACAGAAGCTTTCTACGATCCTGTACAGATACTGCCGGTTCGCATTATTATCATTGAAATCATATCTGAACTGAACAAGCAGGGCTTTAAGTTTGCCCTCCTCCAGCATCGGTGCAAACCCCGTATGAAACTGGTCTATTATTACAGGGTCCAGTTTGCCTTTATGGGTAATATCTCTATGCAACTTTGCGGTAAAGAAAAACTCCAGCTTCTCTGAAGTTCTCTGGAGCCATGATTTGGTAGTTTTTTCAAACGGTGGACGATAAAAGGTGCTGTTAATCTCAATACAGTCAACAAAGCGGCTTATATAACGTAGCTGGTCGATTTTACGGTCGGTATATACGATGCCTTGCCAGTCTTTATATGACCAGCCTGCTATCCCTATATGAATCGGACAAGCCATTTTAGCCCCTATTTTAACGTCCTGATACAGCCTGTTACCTTACCGATTATACGAATGTCTTTATCACCTCGTTTGACGTACTGCGTCTTATATCCAGTCGACCGATTGGCCCCTTTCAGGGCAATTCTGTTCTTTTGCACATACACCTTCTTAACCGTTGCCTCATCATCCAGCAGCACAACCGCTATCTGCCCGTTCTCGACTCTGTTTGCAGGCTTAACCGCAACATAGTCGCCATCCATAATACCCTCGTCCACCATGCTGTCGCCGCGAACCTTAAGAAGGAACACATCATCAGATAAACCCAGTAGCTGCTTTATGTCCACATAGCCTTCTATATTCTGCTCAGCTAAAATGGGCCCACCTGCTGCCACCTGTCCCACAAGCGGAACGCCTTTGTTTTGCTGCACGGCCTTGACGTACTCCGCCGATAGCCTGAGCCCCCGATGTCCGCCGACATCCGACAGGTAGCCCTTTTGCTTCAAATAGCTGACAATCTGATAAACAGAGTTCTGGGCCAGGCCGAAATGCCGGGCAATCTCCCTCTGACTGGGAGGCGTGCCGTCCCGCAGTCTGCCTTCGATAAATTTGAATATCTTCTGCTGTTTTTCCGTCAACGGCTCCATAATTGTCCTTTCAAATCACCATATATACATTATATGGTCATTTGACAATATAGTCAACAAAAAAATCAAATAAAAACCTTGCCCCGCCCCAAATAGGTTTATCTCGCCCTTACTTTGCTTACAAAGTTAGTGCAGGGCCATTGCCATAATTTGGTGCGGGGTCATCTGTTCTCTGGACTATCGTCCTGCCTTCTCAATTTTTGGTCCAATTATTTATACAAGTTCTACCCCTGTCTTTTATTGCCGTTTTTGCATAATGTCAACCTTGTATTTTGTAAATCTCGGTAATAACAACATTTACAACAGTTAATCAGTATCATCCAGTGCTATACAATGCCCATTTGTGTCAGAAAAAAGCTATTTTTTTTGAAATACAGGTGAAATTATGATACAATTCTACAGCGTTTCTTGATTTGCACCATTGGAGGAGATGTCCACATAACTGTAAATCTAAACAGGAGTGAGAAATGAGGGATTTAACAAATCTAAAGAACTTGATGTTAATGGCAGTTTTATTGTTGGCCGGGCCCTGGCTGGCCCCAACGACTCTTGCAGGCTCAACCTGGTACATCGAGACTGTAGACAGCGCAGGCAATGTGGGGGGAGACACATCCATTGCTCTAGATCCCAACGGCTACCCACACATCAGCTACCGTGATTGGACTAACTATGACCTGAAGTATGCTGCCTTTAACGGTTCTACCTGGGACATCGAGACTGTTGACAGCATAGGGGACGTTGGCAGTCACACATCCATTGCCCTGGATGCAGACGGCTACCCACACATCAGCTACTCTGATTTTACCAATGCTGACCTGAAGTACGCGGCGTTTAACGGTTCAACCTGGGACATCGAGACTGTAGACAGCACAGGTAATGTGGGCACATACACATCCATTGCTCTGGATCCCAATGGCTACCCACACATCAGCTACCGTGATTGGACCAACCATGACCTGAAGTACGCGGCGTTTAACGGTTCAACCTGGGTCATCGAGACAGTCGACAGCATAGGGGAAGTGGGCAGTCACACATCCATTGCCCTGGATGCAGACGGCAACGCACATATCAGCTACCTTGATTTTACTAACCACGACCTGAAGTATGCGGCGTTTAACGGTTCAACCTGGGACGTCGCGACTGTCGACAGCACAGGGTTAGTGGGCCACCACACATCCATTGCCCTGGATTCAGGCGGTAGACCACACATCAGCTACCATGATTATACCAGCTATGACCTGAAGTACGCGGCGTTTTACGGTTCAACCTGGGACATCGAGACAGTCGATAGCACAGGTAATGTGGGCGAATACACATCCATTGCCCTGGACGGGAGCGGCCACCCACACATCAGCTACCATGATTATACCAGCTATGACCTGAAGTACGCGGCGTTTAACGGTTCAACCTGGGACATCGAGACAGTCGATAGCACAGGTAATGTGGGCTCGGCTACATCTATTGCTATGTATGTAGGCGGCATCGCACACATAAGCTACCTTGGTAATACCGACCTAAAGTACGCGTATGTTAAGTATGCGTGTCCCCTTGCCGACGTTAGTGGTGATTGCTTTGTTGATTCTGTTGATTTAGCCATCCTTGCTCGTCAGTGGCTTGAAGGTAAAGGCAAAGGTTTCAATTCTGAGTCTGATATTATTACCAATCCTTGGTTGGGTTTGAATAATATTGGCGACAGTTACACTCTTGCGGGATACGGTACTTTTTCTGGTACGACGCGGTCCTACTCTCTTATTGGTTCCGAAACAGTAATGGGAGTAGATTGTCTTATCATGAGGATCCTTGGCCATGGCGAAAATCCGCCAGCAGAGTATTATGATCTTCGTATTGCCCAAGATATCGGCGGCAGTATCCGATCTCTGAAAATAACCGGAGTAGATGGCGACGGGAGTCCTGTATCCTGGCAGGTGGGTTCACCCGCAAGCGCACCGATTTTCCTGCCAAGTAATCCACAACCTGGACAGGTTTTCCCCTGGTTATGGAATGAATACCACGAAGTTATCGCTCTTTGCCAAACGGTCCCGCAAATGTCAACAGGAGCGGGTCCTTATACCGGCTGTATGCAAATTCGCTGGGGTGACACCAGCGAAGACGATACCGATGAACATTATCATTGTCCTGGTGTCGGAATCGTAAAAGAAGTTTGGGATGATGAAGACGAATCAAATGGTTGGGAAAGGATACCTGATTAGTTAAGGCACACTATAGTTTTCAGATATTGACGTTCTACAGGAGTACCACCTGATGGATGGAATGAATAGGTCTGTTTTCTCCCGTCATCCTGCCGATCTTAACATGGATAGGAGTTCTAGATGTAATATGGGATTGGAAAGAATCATGATCCAATTAATTTTCTAATTTGAGCTTCAAGAGAAAGGTAGCAATTTACTGTATTGCTGTTTACTTTAGTACTACCTTGTGTATTTGGTCTATCTAAATAGCCTATTGATCTTTTTGCGGTTGAATCTTCGATTTCGTAATGAACATTCATATCGCTATCACGTTTCATGGTAATCTCAAGTTTATTATGTTTTCTCCTTAGCCTGAATCCAATAATTCCTAGATCACTTTTGGCGAATACCATGTTTATTGCAAGATCATTTGAGGAATCTGTGTTTTCTGATTCAATATAAAAACCACTAGCCCCCAACGCCAAGAACCCAACTGAACCATCTCCATTCCTTACTGCCCTTACAAAATTAACTATGCCTTCACTACAGTAGATTATTGAGTTTTCTTCTTCTACAGCTATCAAATCAGATAGTTTGGTTTGTGTGACGGTTTTTTTTATAAGGTTGTAGATTTCTTGTTCGGGGATTCCTTGGTTGTCTGCCAAGTTTACAATGGAAGTTGGCAGACATTTTTGATTTGATTGATAATTATTACAGCCTTTTGCTGTTAGGGCAGCAAGGCCTATTGCTAGATATGTAAGTACCCTTCTTGGAATATTTAGCCTGCATTTTCCCTTTAAACCATTAAAAAACATAATTTTTCCTTACGACATCGACAATCTTTCAAAAACCACTTTGAACTATCAAGGCTTTCTAAGTTTGAGTTGTGGCTTAATACTAACTATTATAATATCAACTTAACAACCACATTTCAATCTTGTTGAAAACAAGCATACTTTTTATCCTGTAATGCCAACTTATTCATCCGTACTATAAATCTTCCGTCTTATTAGTTTAAATCGATTTTGATTTCATAATTATAGTCGACTGCTATGGTGATTTCGTCTATAATATTCCTTTGTAGCACGTGTGAAGCCTTGGGCATAAAGGCCTTGAAGGACTTTCGTCTCCTTCCTCCGGTTTAACACGCCCAATCCCATTAGAGTCTCCGGCATGATCCGCTGGCAACTAGCGGCAAGGGTTTCGCTCGTTAAAGTACTCAGACCCCATCTTACGACACGAGCATGACGATAGGCTCACAACACCTGTGCAAGTTTCACCCGAAGGCAGCTTAACCGGTTTCCCAGCAAGCATCCAAGCATGTCAAACCCAGGTAAGGTTCTGCGCGCCTCTTCATTAATCAAATCTCGGCCGCTTTGTTCAGCCCTCTCAATTCCTTGCCAGTTTGCCCCCCGGCCGTGGACAAACAGCCCGCGCATTTATTCCTGCTTGTACCTTAGGTAAGGGAGCGTTCCGCAATATAGCGACTAGCGACCAGCGACTAATCTGCCCCTCCCACTCCCACGCTCCCACACATGCTCCCGCTACCGCTACCATCTCACCCACGCTACCATACCCGCTCCCGCACCCCCTCTCATTCCCGGCCCACATCCCCAAAATAAAATTACGTCATAGTCCCTTTGCCCGCACCGGATATTATTGGTCCAGCACATCTGCACCTCTGAATGATCCTTCGTGCCTAAAGGCACATCACCTACTCACCTACTCACCTACTCACCTACTAACCTACTAACCTACTCTCCCCCCGCTCCCGCACCCCCACCCTGCATTTAAACAACCCGCGCAGCGTTCCACATTCGGCGTTCGGTGTTCGGCGTTGAGTTTACCCTGAGCCTGCCGAAGGGATATTCGATATTCTTCTCTTGCCTCACTCGTTTCGAATCAAACGCGCTTATACTATCTTGTTATCGGCCAAAAAAATAAAATTTTTTTATTCCTTTTTTCACAAGCACTTACAGATTTTACCGGCAAAAAAAATTCCGATTTTCGCATCAAATGCGCAAGTTTGTACTTTATAGGGGAGGAGTAAGACAGAGGCCCGCAGGCCCAGTCAAATTTATCCCTTAGGGATGGATCTATTAAACCTCGTTTGGAGCATTTGAAAATTGAATATTATCTTATTTTTAGCGCGGCAAGATCCTTCCTGCCTGAAGGCAGTTGACTCGAATGCAATTCATGCCATAGGTATCCATGCGTCTTTTTTAAAAACATTATCTTCTATTATTATTTTCTCTTTGGATGAGCAAAGGGCCTTAAGGCCCCTCTTGAACTCTGTGGCAAAAAATTTCTACGAA
>JGI10211J34971_10004908_pt1 | contig 10547 bp, 3 predicted proteins | sample Etolagsediment_FD_34971 | JGI IMG/M metagenome (IMG submission 34971)
GTCGATGGTGTATGCACTCTCATTCCGTACCGGCGAGTATCGCGGCAGGCCCAGGGGACGAGCCAAACGGGACATTCCCAACACCGAAGAGCCCCTGGAGAAAGTCGTTTACCGCATCGACGATGTCATGACCGGCAACTAAAACGGACACAACAGAATATGCTCCTGCAGTTGTGGGCATGTATTGTGAAATTATGAAAAAGTTGGATAAATTTGCGTGCTGTCTGCATCAATAAGGTTAGTCTATGGGAATAATACATTTGTGTAAAATTGGCTGACCTTGTCCAGTGCTGTTCGCAGGAGGTTTGGAGGCATCCTGCAAAAAAAATGAGCCAATTTCATATTAATCTTGATGAAAGGGAAAGAAAATGAGCAAGAGGAAAATGTTATTTATTTTGGTCTGTACTTGCATAGCCGGGGTGTCGAGCCTTGTTTGTGCTGTGGAAAGTGGATTGCTTTCTACGCTTCCTGCGGCTGTGCAGGAAGTGGTAAAGCGCGAATTTCCCGGGGCGTATATTACCGAAATCGACGACGGTGAGTTCGACGAGATCGCTGTTTATGAAGTAGAGGGAACCTCGGCCGACGGCGTGGAGTTTGAGTTAGAGATCGGCGCTGACGGGACTCTGTATCAAAAAGATGAGAAGATTCGCTTTGAGGACATTGAGCCGGCAGTACTTGCTACGCTCAAGAAGGAACTTGGCAATAGCTCGCCGGATGAATGGAAACGAATGACCGAGTATGGCAAGGTATTCTATGAGTTCCAGGCCCAAAGCCTAGGCAGTGAGATAGAGTTGAAGATCGAGCCGGATGGGAAGATTCTCGAAAAGGAAGTCAATGGCCGGGTAGTAGAGGCTGTCGCGTCATCTCCCAAGATTTCCTCTGCAACTGCTGCGCCAGACACGGCGAGTATTGCTGCCACTGACGGTCTTGTCGGCTGGTGGAAGTTTGACAATATCAAAGACGGCAAGGTTATCGATTCGAGCGGTAAGGGCAACGACGGAGAGATTATCGGCATCTGTGAGCAGACAGAAGGCTTTGTCGGCAGCGGCGCTTTGAAGATAACCAACGGCGGGGTCAAGATTGCCGACAACCCAATACTTCGTCCTCCGCGGTTTACAATTGCGATGTGGGTGAAGTGGGCCGACGGGCAGGGTGCGCTGGCTCGGCTACTGCAAATGGGCAACGACAACAAGGAAACTATTGCTATCCTCGGCGGCGGCGGAGCGGGTGACAGTGGGCCCAGCCACAATGTCTTTTACTTTTCAATCTTTTCAACCTCCACCGACGAGGAAGGCGATGCAAGCATGTCCACTGTCAAGGCGCCGGGAGTATTCGAAGGTGGCAAATGGCGTCATCTAATAGCGATCTACGACGGTTCGGACCTGTTATTGTATGTTGACGGTAAGGTCGTGGGCAAGAAGACAATAGGCGATGTCAAGCTTTTCGCTGCCGCCGAGGGCGTGCCGTTGGTAATAGGCTGTCGCCCGCCGAATATGGACAGGACCTTTAACGGTGTTATTGATGACGTTCGTATGTACAACAAAGCATTGTCGGCAGAAGATGTCCGCAAGCTCTATGTGTGGAAAGGCGGGAGTGCTAATAATGCGGCACTGCCTAATCCTGCCGACAAGAGTGTGAATGTTCTTCCGAATCAGAAACTTAAATGGATGAAGGGGTCGAACGCGGAATCGAGTATGGTTTATTTCGGTACGGATGAAGCGGCAGTGAAAAATGCAAAGGCCGGCGACCTCGAATACAAGGCCTCGACAACTAAAGAAAGTTTCGATCCGGGTCAGCTTGAATTTGATACGGATTATTTCTGGCGGGTCGATTCGGCGGTGAAAGGCGCGTCACGGCCAAAGCCTGCTGCGACTGACAGTCTTGTCGGTTGGTGGAAGTTTGACGATGGTGCCGGTCAAACGGTTGCAGATTCCAGCGGTCACGGTCACAACGGCAAGGTGTTCGGGGTGACAAAGTGGGAAAAGGGTTACATCGGTAATGGCGCGTTGGGGATAACCAACCTTCAAGAAGGAGAAAATATAACCAACGGCGGGGTAGTGGTTGCCGACAGCCCGCTGCTTCGTCCTTCGCGGTTTACAGTTGCGATGTGGGTGAATTGGCCTCGCGGCTTCCGGCAAAAGGCGTTGAACCGGTTGATTCAAAAGGGCAACGACAACAATGAAACCTTTGTCATCCTCGGCGGCGGCGGTGCAGATAACCGCGGCAATGCCAATAATGCGGTAAGCTTTGTAATCGCCACCGAAACCAGAGGAGACGTATATAATGTCACCGCGCCGGGAACGTTCGAAGGCGGCAAATGGTATCATGTAGCAGCGACCTACAACGGGGCGGACATGTTATTGTACATTAACGGCAAGGTCACAGGCAAGAATACGATAGGCGAGGTTAAGCTTATAGCCGTCGAGGGCGAGCCGTTAGTAATAGCCAGTCGCCCGCCGAATATGGACAGGGGCTTTAACGGTGTTGTCGATGACGTTCGTCTGTATAACAAAGCTTTATCGGCTGCTGATGTCCGGAAGCTTTCTGCGTCGAAAGGCGGGGGAGTATCGAAAGGTGATGTGTGGAGCTTTAGCACCATAGCTGGAAAAGCCGAAAATCCGACACCCGATCCGTTGCTAAAGAACGTCGATACGAATACGAAACTGACCTGGGAGGCAAGTTCGCTTGCCAAGTCGCACGATGTTTATTTCGGCGACGATATTGACAAAGTTGCAAATGCGACAAAGGGGTCGAAGGCGCATAAGGCGACACTCGGACTGGGGCAAGAAATTCTTGACCCGGGCAAGCTTGAAGAAGGTAAATATTATTACTGGCGTGTCGATGAAAATTGCGCAGCCGGGGTCGCAAAGGGTAACGTTTGGCAGTTCCGTACAAAGGGCGGCGGCCTCGTTATTCAGGTCGATCTGGCGGTAAAGACCTGCGACCATTCGGAGCTTTATCCGGGACTTGCAAAACCGGGATGGACGATATGGGCGTCGAATGCCTGGACGGATATGTATATGCACGACTATCAGGTTTTCCCGTTAAAGGAAGACGGTTCCGGGCTTGACGAGGGTGGCATAAACGGTACCGGCGTCACTCTGTGGTTTACGACCGGAAACGAGGGACAACTCGGTATCGGTGCCAAGGGTATCTGCCGGGATAACCTCGGCGGCGGCGGATGTCCGAGCGGAACTGCTCAAGGCGACCCTATCTGTAATAGCTGGGCTTATGGTGTTGACTGGGTAGGGCCTTATGCAGGTGATTTATTGCTTGTGATCCGGGGTTTGCCTGCGGGCGTTTACCAGATGAACAGTTATCACAATTTCTGGGAGCCCTGTACTCAGTCGACTCGCAACTGTCTTAACTGTGATTGCGGTATGCCTGCTATGCCTTCTGTTACGGCTGGCCCGCTGCCCAAGCAACTTCTCTCATTGGATGCCGACGGTAATCCCTCATCAGGCGGCTGGTCTTACAAAGCGATGCTTCCGGAAGGAACAGGCAAGGGCGTGGAATCAATTCAGAATGCTTACAATGTCGCTCCGCAGCATGTTTATAAGGATTCGGAACTGGTGCCTTCGGTTATCAAGTTCGCGACGGACGGTTCTGATGTGTTAGTGATATATCAGGCAGACAGGAGCGAGCCTTTGTATCCTGACTGTGCACGTAAAGGACGTGAGGGCGCACGAGGAATCCTAAACGCTTTCGAACTGATTCAGACTGAGGCAAGGTAGTCCGCTCAACATCAAAACTGGATATTACCACGGGGCCAAAGCTTCGTTTGCGTGATTGCCACGTTTAACCGAAGCTTTGGCCCTAAAAGAAAAATTCGGCACAAAAAACTGGATGTGTGTATTCTATGACGATTGGAGGTAATACTAATGCGAAGTTCGGGCACAAACAGCAGATAGATTCAAGTTGATTGATTTAGAATGCTCACAGGTGGGCAGGAACCTTAGTCAACTGTCTAAAATTGACACCTCTCGAGCATTTAAGAATATCCTAAAAAACGATCCTCCGAATACAAAAACTTTCAAGTCTTCGCATACGTTAATTTATTCTATTTTTCGCCTAAAGCTTACTGCGCTGAAGTCGGATAATAATTACAAAGCTCTAAACACCACTCGCGTGTAGGGCCTGCTGTTACGCATAGAGACAGCAAAAACATCGATACTCTCAGGCATATTTTCCCCTGAGACATCTAAGTATTCGATGGTCCTGCCATTTAGCTTGATCGAAAGGAGAATACTATCCGAAGAGATTCGTTCGAGCCTTACTCTAAAGAAAGAATATTTGCCCGGCTCAAGTTCGAATCCGGGAATTACCCCCATCAGGCCTGAATTCGAGCTCATACCACGGTTGCCGAACATGCCTGTCTTATGAACTTCGCCTTTATAATCAATCCAACGGGTCGGTCCGGCCATCATGTTCGGACCAAAACGGAAGTTGTAGCCCCGTAAATCCATATCGCCCGGGTCTTCCGGATCGGGATACTCCTCAAAAAGCCCGACCCGAATGTCACTGGTCCCGGCAATGCAAGTAATATCATTCTCGTAGCATTCGTCGTCGTCACTTGTTAAGCAATTCTTTTTCCTGCGCCCGCCGCATCCATGCGGTCCGTCACTCATAAACATATAACACATTTCGGCAATGTCACCGACCTTGCTAAGACGCTGCTTGGGGATACTCGTTTTAAACGAATCGCCGCCCTTAGGGTTTGCCCACTCCAGATCGCCGTCGGAATTAACAAGTAATCTCTCAGGATTCGAATCGATATACCAAACCGACCCGTTCCACTCTACTCCGGGGTTCTCGCTGTCGGTAAAAAGATCAACTGCTTGCCCGATAACAGTTATATTTCCATCCTTCTTAACAGGCGTTCCAGGCCGCTCGCCGCTGCCGGGAATATCAATAGCCGGCTTAATAACAGGCACACCCCCATCTTTCTTAACAGGCGTTTGAGCATATCCAAGCCCAAGACTAAGAATAAGGGTCATAACCAGACTGCCAATAATTAAATTTCGAGTTTCCATTAATGCCACCTCCAAAAAAAATATAAAAAATACATTCGGTTAAGTTTTCAACTTAAAACGTGATCATCGCAGCGTCAATACTCAATCTTCACTCTCTCTTATTAGTTCCCCAGTCGGGTCCAATACCAATCGCGTATAATTTCTGGCATTTGGATACGAAATCGCAAATACGTCAATATTTTGCGGCTGATCGGCAGGGTCGTCGTCGATCGCAGTGTAGGTGATATCGTTAAGCGTTATCGAAGCCTGAATCGAACGATTATCCAGCCGTTCGAGCCTGAGCGTTAACACCGAGAATGTATTGAGCGGCAGTTCGTATCCGCCGGTAATCTTCATACGTGTGTAATTGAAATTCTTGTTAAGAAGCATCGAGTCAGCCGAAGGGTGCTTGCGCTTGCAGATACTGCCCGGGATATGAGTCTCGCCATTTTCGTCCAGAATCCTGCCGGCGTCCTTGCTTACATGCGGGCTCACATAAAATTTGTAACCTTTGTATCCACGGAAAACTTCATTGTCCCCTCCGCCTCCGTCGGCATTAACAAAGCCGCTGCCGCTCGAATCGAACAGACCCATGCGAAAATCGCCGGTGCCGGCTGCGCAAGTGACGTCATCGTCGATACATCCGCTCAAAGGCATGCAGTCACAGCCGGTTGTCGGGCCGTCGCTTAGCCACTTGTATGTAAATTCGGCAACATCTCCCGGCTCGCTTAGGCGCTGGTCCTCTAATCTGACAACTATCTGCTGGTCGTCAACAGGTTCCCATTCGAACTGCCACTTGCCGTTCACAACATAATTCTTCGGAACATCCGAGTAGTACCATCTCTTGCCGTCCCAATCCAGGCCGTCATTGTCGATGAAAGTGTGAGTGAACAGGCTTTTGCCGCCCAGAACCGCATTTGTTGGATTCGATAATCGCAGCGCCATCGTTTTAGGGGGATCGGTGTCGGTGCCCTCGAAAGTGATTGGCCTTAGTACCTTACGCGTCTGGCCCGGCTCGAAGGTCAGCGTGCCGTATTTAAGCCTATAATCTTTTTTATCGCTGGCGGTGCTTCGCACCCTCTTGAAATCAACTGTCACTGGTTTATCCTGTGCTTGCGAAAGCACCAGACCAATCTCCAGTTCTCCTTTCGATTCAATGCTTGAAGAGGAAGTCTTTTCGAATTGAACGGAGCAAACACCCTCCGGTGCCTTTATTAGAGCCGGCGGATTATAAGCATTCCAACGTTTAACTTCACTGGCCGTCGGAAAATCATCCGGAATCTCGTATGTTACCTGTCCGGTAGCGGCCCACTCGGTGCCGCGAAGAAATGTCACTATGAAACCGACGCACTCTATACCTACTGACGGTGTTCCGCCGGTATTGCCCAGCAATGTATGAAAAACCTTTCCCTTGCCGTATTTAACCGTCCAGATCATCGGCTCGTTTTCGCCCGTTCCTTCATCCCTTTCAATATCCGCATAAGCTGTCGCCAGAATCTCAACATTCTCTGCAGGACCGCGCATTCCAACGTTGAAACCGTCTCGTGCGTGAAGCCATTCGTCCGGCAATCCCTTCATGATCGGATGTTCGGGCGATCGGCTGATCATTTTAATGACATGCTTGCTCGGATGATCTCCGGCTTCTCCAGGCGAATAATCACGCAGTACCCTTCCGCCTGTCCATCGCAAGTAAGGGCCCCATTTTTCGTTACGGTGCTCCCAGCCTCCCATGCCCATCATAAGGTTGTATTCGTGCCATTCGGGAAACGAGTTATTTGCCGCGTGCCATGCCACGAGTCCTCCGCCATTTCTGACATAGTCCTCAAGGTTTTTCTCGGTTTCACGACACCAACTGTCACCGACGTAATTAAGTATGACCACATCATACGGAGCGAAATTCGGCTTGTATGTTTTAACGTCCTCGTCTTCACCGGGACTGATAGCAACATCTATATCAAACAGCCCAGACTGATCGAGTATCTGCTTGATAGCATCTGTACCCTTTCTCCAATCGTGATTGCTCTGACCGGTTATGATCAAGCCCGTCAATTTCTTTGAATTCGCATTCCTTTTAACTGCGGGCGCTTCAACCGGTTTATCAATTATTGTGCAAACGTATTTCGTTTCTTCAAGCCGGCCGTTTACCGCATTCGACAATTCCAGCACCATCAATTCGTCCCCCTCGGGAACCTCATTGGCGATAAGCTTAACCTCGACCGTCTTCGAAGTCTCGCCTGGTTTGAATATGAGCCTGCCCGGTGGCAGTTCCTCGAAATCAACGCCGGATGAAGCCGTACTGCTTAGCATCCTGTAGTCAACTAAAACACTCTTGTCCGATTTTGCTGCCAGCTTGACTGTAACTTTTACCGGAGACTCCGATTCCGATTGAGAACTTCTGGAAGGCGAAAAAGATACCAGGGGCCGAGGATCCATAATCGTATAAGTGTGCCTGGAAATTGACCCCAAAACACCACCTTTGACATCGGACAAAGCAACCTCGACCGTCTCATCTTCTTCATCACGTCCGTCGCGAATTATTTTCATGGTGATTTCTTTTTCAGTCTCTCCGGGTTTAAATGTAAGCGTACCAGGCTCGAGAACGTAGTCCACTCCGCCCCCTGATGCGCTGCCTCCAACAACTGAGTAATCCGCGCTGACAAGCCTTTTCTGAGGACTCGAAAGCCGCACCTTGATCCGCCCAACCCCTTCGGCGTCAATGGGCCTGTCTGTGCCGTTCATTTCCACAGCCCCGGACGCAGGCAATTCAAACGAGACCTGCCCAGGAGCGGCTTTCGCAGAGCAACTGCCGAACGCAACAAAATACAGGGCAAGCGAAATTATCAACGTAACTTTTTTACACATAACCTATTCCTTTTCTAATATGATGGGCTGCCAAACTTAGTCGCACGTCTGTAATTTGTAAACGACGGAGTAAAAGTATCCCAGGTGGCGGAACCAAAATACGCCACCGGGTATATTTATAGCCGGGACCGTCCCAGCTGTCAAGTTTCAATCCTACCTTTCAATCCTCTTCTGTCTGGCTAAACGTTTGCGGCTTTGCTAAAGGCGGTAGCTTTGCCCATTATCTATTCCTATCTCGAAGTAGAGGGGTACTCCTATGCGATACGACTGAGAAGTAAGGCATGTGTATGGGAAATTTATTTTCGGGAATTTCTGCTGATATGCATAAAACCGAGGCTTCGGCACGTCTTGTCTTGTAGTATGGTTTTAGTTTAACGATTTTGCATTCTTTTCAATGAAAGGGTCTGTTATGTACAGAGGCTTTGAGAATCTTCGATTTACAGTGATTGTCGCAGTATTGGCTTTAGCCGGTGTTGGCAGAGGTCGGCATCGCCGGTAAATGTTGGATTACAGAAAGCAGGTTTTTTATGAACGGTAAAGTAACATTTGTAGTTTCTGTTGTTTTGATATGCGCTGTAATAGGCTCGGCTGCGGAAGTCGAGTGGACCGGCAAGGGCGCCGATGATTTATGGTCGACGGCGGGCAACTGGGAAGGCGGCAAGGTTCCCGGACCGACTGATGTGATTGTGCTTAGTTCTCCCCCAGAACGCGGGCCTGTGATCGATTCGGATGTGACCTGCGGAGAGATTCGCGGTCCGGTATGGCGAGGCGACCGCCAGAGCGTAGATGTGATTGAAGGGGGTAACGTTAAGATTGGCGGCTGGTGGCGATTCGCAGAAAAAGGCGACAGCGTTGGGACGATAAACGTTCTCAGGGGAAACGTCACTATCATCGGCGTCTTGAGATGTTCGAATGGAAGCCGTGCGAACGGTATTGTTAACGTTGTTGACGGTGTGATCAGGGCCGACGGAATGTTCCTCAGCGATACAGGCGGTGGCGAGATGAATGTCAGCGGCAACTCATTAGTAGAGTTTGTGAACAACTTGACCTTCGGCGGAAACCGCGGCAAGTTGCCGATGACCATCAACATGAACGGTGGGATAATTCGCGTGGGCCGGGAACTGCGGTGTCCCTCAAATTCAGAACGTGCCGGCCAGGCCTCGATTAATCTTTACGGCGGCAGGATTGAATGCTCTTCTTTCAGTCATGCCAATGCGGCCTATACGTTGGATATCACAGAAGGTGAACTTACGATCAAGGGTGATGTGACAGCCAAGATAAAAGAAGACATCGCCAGCGGGTATATCACGGCTTTTGGCGGTAAAGATACGGTAAGCTGCCGGTATCGGTCCAGATCGGACAAGACTATTGTTACGGCAACCAATCGCAAGAAGGCCCGTAGGCCATCGCCTCGGAATCGCGGCGAAAATGTAAAACCCGACACCAAACTCACGTGGCGAGCAGGTCGCGGCGGGAGTAAGAAGTATAATCTTTATATTGGCACGAGTCTTGATGCTGTTGGAGATTCTGCCAAAGCCGTTAAGGAAGGGCTGACTGAAAATTCATTCGGTCCGGAGCTTGGTTTTAAAAAGACGTATCACTGGCGTGTGGATGTCATTGACGAAGCAGGCACGGTTCATAAGGGAACAACATGGCAGTTCACTACTACTGACGGAAAAGCGTCGGATCCGAGTCCGGCAACCAAGGCTCAAAAGGTTGCTTCTAATGTGACTTTGGCCTGGAAGGGTGGATTAGTCGCTACATCGCATAAGGTTTTCTTTGGTGATGATCCGGCGAAACTGGCGGATAAGGGCCTTGTTTCGGGCAATAGTTTCAAACCTGAGGGATTGGAATTCAGTAAGCAGTATTACTGGCGTGTTGACGCGATTAATGCTTCCTGGAAGCAGAGTCCCTGGAAAGGCAAATTGTGGAGTTTTACGGTTGATTCTGGTAAGGCGACCGATCCCAAGCCTATCGACCTTGCCCAGTGGAAGCCGACCAAGATGACACTCAGTTGGAAAGCTGCAAGGACCGCGACGGCGCATACTGTTTATATTAGTGACAAACTCGAAGATGTGAAAAAAGGAAAAAAAGCTGTTAGCAAGACCCAGAAGCAGACGACCTACACGGTCGACTCGCTCAAAGAGGCGACCACATATTACTGGCGTGTTGACCAGGTAACCGGTGACAAGGTTGTTAAAGGTGACATTTGGAAGTTCAGTACCGTGGGCATGCTTGATCTTAAGGTTGATCTTGCCGTACCCCAGTGGTATGACCGTATGAAGCCTCGTCCGGGCAACGTAAAGCCTGGCTGGTACACGCTGTGCCATCCGGGCTGGGCTGATATGTACATGCATGACGGTGTTTGGTTGCCCATCGGCAAAACAACTCCAGATCCTGAGGGAATACTCGGCACGGGCATTCAGTTGCTCATTGATAACGGCAAGGGTGGTAACGGAGCCGTCATGGGCCATGGCCTGTGTCGTGGCGGTTTGGCAGGCGACCTGCCCGTTTTCGGAATTCCCGAAGGCGACCCCATCGCCAATACCTATTTCTATTCGTGCGACTGGGCCGGTCAAAAGACCGGCGACGGTTTGGTACTGCTCAAGGGCCTACCGGCTGGTGTTTATGAGGTTAAATCGTACCACAACCACTGGGAGCCAAGTGAGCAGC
>JGI10211J34971_10004909_pt1 | contig 10547 bp, 23 predicted proteins | sample Etolagsediment_FD_34971 | JGI IMG/M metagenome (IMG submission 34971)
GCATAGTATGAAAGTGTGGTAGTGACATATTGTTCTTTTATTTTTTTTTATGATTTTTTCAAAGATAGTTGTTTTTTTGGATATCAATTCTAATATATAGTTCTAAAATAAATATACTTAATGAGATCAGTTGAATCTATTTACTAAGAATTGAAAGCTTACTATGAGTCGTATGGCACTCAAGTAGATGAACAAAGGCTCAGACAGATGGCCTGGATGAGAAGGGACAGAATGATGTTTGAAAATGTTAATCTGTCACAATCATCAATATCAGGTGGAGTATCTGCCGGTGGTTCAAGTTTCATCAAAAGATCTGATCAGATCCAAAGTCCTCTTACAGAACCATTCACTATTGGTCCGAATCAAAGTTTCGCGATCGAAGGTGATCTTGTATTGGATGCACAATTGACAATTCTTCCTGGTGGTGTTCTTACTGTTGTTGGTAACATCACAGATAATGAGCCAATTGTAAATCAGGGTATAATAAATTTACTATAAAAAAAAATAAAATAAAAAAATGAGTGGAATATATCAAAAACATGTAAATCAATCAACAGTGACAAATCCATCAAGCGGATCAACATTTGTTGGTGTTAATGAATCAGGAAAATTGTTCACAAAAAGTGAATCAGGAACAGTAAGTGTTGTATCACAACGGTATCAAGTAAGTGCTCAAAATGTGATTTTACCGTTTCTTGACGTTGATAGTATATTCGATGAATTATTCAGTCCATCAGGACCATCATATTCATTATTCGTAGGTGATTTGGTATCAGCAACCATATCAGCAACTATCGATGGTAGGTATATTTTAGAGGAAATACCTGCTGATTTTATTGGACCAGGTGTTACATCATCATCAATTGCTTTCAATGGCTTGATGAAAGTTCAACCGGAAGTTGATCCGACACAAAGAACTGGTGCAGTTTCATATAACTATCAGAACATAAAGGCACCTAACGGACTTGCTTTCAATGTCAATTATCAGAACAATTCATATTCTTTTCTTGTGAGTTATGCTTTAGATGTTCAAACAGGTGATACGATGAGCACATTTGATCACGCAATTCAAGTTATTGATGGAGGTGACCTTTTTAATGCACTTTTAAGGATAAGTTTAGATGTTGATAATGAAACGCTATCTTATATTGATGGAACAGGAACATTTTCGTTCAAAACACCACAATATATTGATGTTATGTAAAAAAAAATAATTGATAAAGATATGTATTATAATTTAAGAGAAAAATTGAAACAAGTTAAGCAACTTCAAAACGAAGGTAAGACATTGTTGGAAGCAATGCAATTGGTTTTTGGAAGTTAATTGGTCACCATTTACCCATCTCAATCTCTTTTTCACGGTCAAAAATGATCTCACCAGTTCTACACCAATGGTTCCAGTTCTTTTTTAAACCATCATTATCATAATGAAGTGCTGATCCATTGTTTCTACTGACATGTGAAAGTATCGATTCAGAATGGATTGAGAAGTGTTTATATTCATTCTCACCACAACCACAGGCGGTTTGAGATCCATTATTGAATTGCCATACCAGTGGTCTCAGATCACATTTCGGACATTTTGACCATGTTATCCATTTATCAGGTATTTTGTAAGCATCTATTGCTTTATATTTTGCAAGGTGTTGTTTTTTCTCATTGAGGTATTCAATGGATTCTTCTTTTAATCTTTTATTTCTCAGTTGAACATAATTACTATCCTGTTGCTGATCAGGTATCATATTGATGAATTCTTCAAGTGTGAATTCAAGTATTTCAGGCTTAACATCTTTGTATTTTCCGTATCCTGATATGAATTTCCCTGCTCTCGTTGCAGAGTTCTTATCTTTCCAGAATCTTGCGTATATCACTTGGTCTGTTTTCTGATCATTTGGACCTAAATACCATATTGAAAATTCTCTATCGAAGAGTTTGGATAGTTTTTCTTTTCTTTCTGTCTGTGTATCAGTGACCTTTACACAATAGACCGTTTCGTTCTTTTTATTGAATTCTTTATTCATCTTTTAATTTCTCTATTTTGATACGATATTTTCCTGAACTTAAGTTTACTCCGAATTGCAAGTTCCTGTCATCTGTCACCATCATTGGCAATGTATCAAACACACTGCATTGATTGTAAAGTTCTCGTGTAAGGAGGTATTGTTCATCTTCAATTTCTACTTGTTTGGTTACAAAGTTATCGTCAGTGTATTTTAATTTCATATAAGTAATTTTAGTTTGATCGCTCTTGTTTGTTTCAATGGAATTCTTTCGACCATTTCTTCAACATGTTTCAATAGGTTCGGATGTGTGTTCAAAGGTCCATTTGCCCTGATATCACTGAATTTACCATAATGCTTTTCAAAAAGATTGACCAATGCATCTACTCGATTGACATTGATGGATGCGTTTATGAATTTCATAGGATCATCCTTTGGTCTGAACCCGATGTATCTAACCATTATCTCATAGATATAATCATCAAGTCCTATTTCAAGTGCGTGGTAATCTTGTTTGATCAAATATGTGAAGCAAAGTAAGTTCTTTAATCTATTTTCCATGAAAGACAAAGATAATCATTTAATTTAATATATACCTAAAAATAAGTTTTTATTATGGAAAACCACTTCTTCTTACAGGATTGTAAGACGCATTAACATCATGCTCAACCCGCTTGTTTTACTTATAGTTCAAATAATCATGAATGTTTTCAAAATCATATTCTGTAACAAGGATATTCATTTTATTTAAATTTTCTGCTAATTTGTTACCCAATTCAATAAAATCATTAATTGGTAATATACCTTCGATATAATTGTTTAAAAATTCTTTGTCTTGATCAGCAAACATCCAATTATTACCATCAAAGAAAACAAAAACATCTAAATATTTCAATATTTCACTTTTTTTGCTATTTTCAACAAATTCAAATATCTTATTCTGATGGTAATTTGCGGGGGAATCAGTTATCTTATTCATATTAATATTATTTTATCATTTTTTAACTTTTCATCCTTACCAAGGACAGTTATTATATAAATCGATTTGTCTTTAATTACGCATATAAGTTTTATTGAATATTTGAAGGAAATAAAGGCACAATCTCCATATAAATTTTCAGACTCACACTTTTTAGTTATCTCATATTGTATTGTATATATGAAAATTTGAAAATTAAATTTGAGCAGGGCTATGGAATCGAACCACTTCTTCTTACAGGATTGTAAGACGCATCAACATCATGCTCAACCCGCTTGTTTTACTTATAGTTATTTTAATGGAATAGTTTTTTAATATATACCTAAAAATAAGTTTTTATTATGGAAAGATTTAAGTATTTAATTTCAAGATTCGGTATGTTGATACCATTTGTTCTAACAATCGTTTGTTTGTTTATTAAAAATTCAGTGGCAGAACCACACGCATCAAATGCAGGTATTGCAATGTGGGTATTCTTCTCAATGTTTGTAGTTTGGTTGGTAAGTTGGCTTGTAAGAGTTGGAATCAATTGGTTCAAAACTAAGAAAGAAATGGATTCTCAGTATAAAAAATGAAAAAAGAGGGTTTATGACCCTCTTTTTTGTTTATCTTTCATTTGCGATTCTGTAAGAGCACATTCAAAACATTGTGGCTTTCCTTGACATTGTTTTACATATTTACCAAGTTGTTCACACCAATAGTTTTTGGTTTTTGTTTTTTCGTATTCGATCGGGAAATCAGTCATTTTTAAAGAATATATCTATTTTTTCTCTAGCCAATCTCATTCTTCTTTTGTTGAATTCAAAATCTATGAAATAATCTCTACCATACATTCTATATTCTATTGATTTACAAGTTTTTAGTTTTTCAATAAACTTACTAATATTTCTAGATTCATAGAAATTCAACTCTGATATGTAAGCTTGTGGCATTACATCTCTCCTGTCTTGATTTGATTTGAAAATAAAAAGTTCACCATCCAATTTGATGTAAATCCTATCAACAAAAATCCAACTTTTTTTATACAAATAAGAGTATAATGAAAGTTCACCATTTGGTTCTTGAAAAATCCCTATACAACTTTCAGCAGGATATTGAATTGAATGACAAGTTAGATTCAATTGTCTTGTTTTAACTCCCAAAAAATCATCTTCATTCTCATAGATTGTGGTATAATATAAATCCATTCTACCACCTTTAAACTGCGAAAATGACTCAGTTGAAATAAGTGTTAGAAATAGAAGTAATAATATTTTTTTCATTTTAAATAATTTTTAATATTGTTTTTAACTTTGATTATACTATTTTGGTTTATCTCAGGATCGATGAAAAGTTTATATTTTCTATCAGTGAATATCCATTTTATTTTGACTTGTCTTCCATCCAAAATTGATTTTGATATCAATGTATCAGAATCGAAATAGACTATCTCACATTGACTTAAATCACCAAATTTCTCAGGGTTTTTGTTAAAGCAGGTGTTGATGAATTGTTTGGTTTTCATTTTCAACTCATCTTTGTTATACTGAGATTCGTGAATCTCCTGTGAGTAAGAAAAAATAGGTAGTAAAATGAGGAGGATGATGTGTTTCATTTTATTTCTATTTTTCCGTTTAAATTATATTTTTCAAAAATATCTTCAAGTAATTTTTTCTTAGTATTTGTTGATGAGTGTGTATCTAAGTAAAAATTGCCGATTTTTTCGAGTGATTTCTGTTTATATTCTGGATAGTCATCTTGATTCTGTTTAAAAATCCTTGAAAAATCGATTGCAAGTTGAGTTGGTGTTATTTTTGTAAGAATGTGATTGATGGAGTTTATGAACCCATCTTTTGCTGAATCGCCTGAGAGATCAATATCATCAACATGTATATCCAGATTTGACCAAGCAGCTCTACCAGTTCTGATTTCTCTTTCAATTTCTTTTTCAACTTCATCTTTATTGTGATCATCAATTTCTACCTCCTTGAAATTGAAATCACCATCATTTACCATGTCACTGATGATTGAAAAGAGCGATGTGATCTTATTTTGAAAAGTATCGCCATCGATATCATACCATTCACAACCATCATATTTATATTCCTCGAAAATTGTTGATATCAACTTCTCAACTCTTTCCCTTTTTACATTTGGTGGTATCTCCCAAGCTTTCAATATCATGTATTTTATAGGAGATTTTGTTCTACCAAGTGAATATTCTCTTTTATTGAGATCTTCTGTGACACCAAATTTATAATCAAGTGGAAGTTCCTTGTCTTTGATGTGATAATATTGTCCTATGTAAACGAATTGTCTCTTTGTCATTTTATTTTTAATTGTTTCAACAAAAATAATGATCATTATCAATGATCACAAATATATTCCGATTTTTATATATACCGATGTGACACATCTCGACACATATCAGGCTTTCATTGAAGCAAGACTCAGTGATGTTCTTAAACTCGATATTAAAAGGCCATCTGAATTCTCAGATAGATTGCAAAAAGAAAAGGACAGGATATTTCAAATAGAGCGTGACCTTGTGAAATTCATCACACTTGATAGAAGGATCAATAACAAAAAGATGAGGTTTCGTATAAGTTACAATGATAATGCTCAGCATTCCTTGATGAAAAGAATTGAAAATAGAACTCAATTCAAATCTGTTCAAGAGTTCAATGATATTCTAACAAAAGGTATCAAAGAGATTTTCCCAGAAAGTATCAATACTTTGATAACACAGACCGGAAAATATGGGATCAGATTCAATGAATATAATTTCAGTGTAGTTTTCTTTTTTGATATGAGAAACTATCTCAAAGCGATCAATGAGATAAAAATAGTTACTGTTCTACCAAGTTTGGAAATAATTGAAACTATTTTTGATTTTGATATCTCTGAGTGAAATAATTTTTGTATATTTGAAGTATGAAAGAACAAACAATCAAAGCAACATTCGTCAATATGTGTTCTAGTATTGATGTATTCAAAGGCAACTTCTTTTTCAACTTTGACGAGTTCGAGCACACTCTTGAAAACAGATCGATCGTTGAGTCAAAAGATTATCCTGTTCTTAAAGAGAAGATGCAGAACCTTATCACCATCATTTCAGAAGATAACTCTCTTATCGAGTTGGATATAGAAGAAGAACTTTGGTTTATGATCTGATTATTGATCAAGTTAAACTAAGGTTGGAACATTACGAAGTTATAGGTTAATATATAAATAATGAAACTTCTAAATTATAGACAATTCAACATCAATTAACTAATTTAGAAGGAGGTCCAAAAAGTGTTGGTGGTGGTTTTGATTGTCATAATAATCAATTAACTTCTTTGGAAGGAAGTCCAAAAAGTGTTGGTGGTGATTTTTATTGTGATAATAATCAATTAATGAGTTTAGAAGGTGCTCCTCAATCAGTAGGTGGTGGTTTTGATTGTCATAATAACCAATTGATCCATTTTGAGGGATTTCCTCCACTTTATGATAAGACAAAAGATATACATTGTGGTAAAAACCCTGTATATGAAATTTACTCACTTTATCGTGTTATCGAATGTGTGGAATGGTTAAATGAAGAGGAAGTTATCAATTATAAGGATCAATATGGAAATTTTCTAGACAAATATAAGAAAAAATAAACAAATATGAAATGTGTCAATATAAAATCTCAATACGGAATATTCCGATAAAACCTTTAAAAACAATTTAATTATGAAAAATGTTTTCGCAATTTTGTTTGTTACTCTTTTGGCTTCTTGTTCAGCAACTCAAACTGAAGAAGCTCAAGTTGAAGCAGATTCAACTGCTGTTGAAGTAGTTGAACTTCCAGTTGAGGTTGTAGTTGATACAACTCAAACGGATACAACTGTAGTTGAGTAAAAATAACAAACCAGAGAATGAAAAAACCTCCCAAAATGGGGAGGTTTTTTTGTTTTCATCTGGTTCACCTTTGGCCATTTTCACCATGAGGTGAATTTTCTATCTCTCAGTGATATCAATGGTCATGTAAAAAAGAATGTCCAGTTTTTTTCAATAAAAACTGGACATTCAATCAAGTATCTTTTTCAATTTTTGTTTTCTTTCTTTGTCTTTTCTGATAGCTCTTTTAGGAATCTCTGGACAATAGTTGTATTCCCACCACTCACTACCGTCATATTCTCCACGCGAGGACCAAGTTCCATCTTCATACCAAATGGTTCCGAAAAGATGTTGTGTACCATATCCATTATCATACTCAAAATTAAGTTGTTCTAAAAAATCTTTACGATCATTTTGGTCATGTCCGGTTGTGAGAATAAAATTATCAACACCATATTCTATTATGGCGCACTTGATCTTTTTTCTATTGGTGTGTATAAGAAATTCTTCTTTGGCGTTCATTTTAAAATATTTTCAAGTTCTTCAGCGAATAATTTATCCAGTTTTTCCTGTCTTTTCATTTCCTCTTTTGTTGCAATGAGTTTCAATTTTTCACTGACTGCTTCCCAATTACCATAAAGGTGTGGATCTTCGTAATCTTCAAAATATTGCAATAATATTGAAAATTGATAAAGTCCATTGTGTTTCACTTCTGTGGCATCGATACCCTCAACCCATTCTTTTTCTTCCTGTTCATCTTCATTTGGTGACCATATTTCGATTTCCTTTATCACATATGCATCACTATCATTTTCTATTTCGAAAGTACCTTCGATCAATTTATATGTTTTGAATGTGTCTATCAGATCTTCGTGAATCTGCTTATATTCTTTAGTCTGTGACCAATTATATTCCATGTTCAAGATTTTATATATAAGTATATCTTAAAATTGAAACTTAGTTTATGAGGTTATTAAAATTCAACGAAATGCAAGAGCAGTTCGATTTCTATAAGACAACTTATATTGCTGAAGAGAAGGCAGTTATAGGTGCGTATTATATCAGAGAAGAATATGAAAGATCACTCATCGTTTTGAACATACAGGAGAACCTGTTCGAAGATAGGATAATGGGTGATGGTTCAAAAGTTTATTGGATATCCCCTCATATGGTTCGACTTCCAATGTCACAGATCGAGATCCTTTCTGATGTTCCGAACAAGGAAAATTTCAAATACATTAAAATCCCTTATTGGCTTTTTAAAAAGAACTCAGGACTTGAAATTAAAAGGATCGAAGGTAAAAAGATGGTCTCATTCACAAGAGGTCAGATAAATAAAAGCTTCGTAGATAAGATAGATGATACAGAAGTAAGAAAGTATTTTGATATAACAAGTTCAAGTGAACAAGAATCAAAGACACTTGATAGCATATCGAAACGAATAAAAAATCATTTGGATTATGAAAATTAAAAAATGGCAAGAATTTTTAGAAGATGCAACAGCTACAGCAACGACTGCCGGTATGGGTGCAGTTACATCAGCTCAACCAGGAGCACTTCCAGGAACAACTGGAACAGAAGGATCAGGTGATGTTTCATTCACTTTCAAAAAAGAGAAAAGAAAGAAAGGAGGTCCATCAGAGGTAACTGATATGAGAGATCTAGAAGATGATACCAAATTGGGTGATAAATTTCCTGTGGAAGAAGTTGATGATATTGATTGATTTTATATGTGATCACATATAATTTAAATCGGTAAAGTGATTTTATATGTGATCACATATAAAAAATCAATCGAGTAATTTTTTCAATTTAAGTTTTCTTTTGAAATTTGTAAGGTTGAAATAATGTGTTGTTTGCTTAAGATCTCCATGTATTATGTGCATCGAAACTTGACCATCATATTCCTCAACCCAATCGATGTAAGCATCCTTTTCAAATTTATCTTTTATATGACCCATCAAAACACACAGGTCTTTAGCCTGTGTGATGCAAATACATGAAAAAAAATTAAAAAAGTGATAAAAAAATCAAGAGGGAAGGTGAACGATCTAATATATAGATATAAGGATGATAACCAAATCCTGATATTTAAATTCACTTTAAGTGAATTCTGGTGATCCTAACCAATTTAAAATTGGCAGTGATCATCAAAAAAAATTAAATCGGCTGGGACAGTCGATCACAGACGTGGAGCTGAAATAAGACCTGAAATATCCAAAGAGGCACAAGCTACGAAGCGTTTAAAGAGAAAACCTCCTTTTGAGGTTGGAAACTCATTGGTCTTTAGCCAATGAGTAGTTCATTTCTTCAAAATATATCTCAGAATAATATAATTGTTCTGATTTAATAATTTGTTCTGCCATATCATATCTGTACTCCATATCAATTTGGATTTTCTCTGAAAACCATTACTCGGTCTCCATGTTCAAGATTATCATCTGTACATTCTGTTATGTGAACCTGTCCTTCAAAGTGCGATACGATCACCTTTTCATATCCGATGTTCTTTGCATCCCCTCTTGGTACAATGACAACACCTTCTGTATCGGCAAGGATCTCACCAAGTGCCTGTGTGAAAACAAGTGCAGTGTTCAACCAATCCTCTGGACTATCGTTGTGTTCGTTATCATTCGGTTTTGTATAATTCATACTTTTTATATTCAAGTTTCTTGTTTTTGTTCTAAGAATTCCAACAATCTTTCAACAAGATTATCAGCTCTTTCGATGAATTCAGGGGTTTTTTCAAAGTCGATATTTGCCTTGTAATACTCTTTCCCCTCATTTATATAGAAACATTCAATTAATTGGTCAGGAACTTCGATCTCAGAGTATCTACATTGAAAAACAAGTGGCATGATGGCATTTTTCATATCCCACATTTCTTCACCTGTATAAGGTTTTTCTTCTCCCTTGTAATCACTTGCACCATTGTCACCGTGACAATAAAAGGATCCAACTTTTCCAGCCAGATGGTTCTTTAAAAGATGTCTCGATTTGTTTGTGAGTTCTGTGTTACCTGTTATCGATGAATCTTTGATGTTTCCTTTTCCGAACAACTCGATTGCTTGTTCTGTTGTGATTGTTTGATTCACACATACCAATCTATCGAACATTGCTTTGACTTGAGTTGATACTGAATACCAATGTATCGGGGTGACTATCAGAAATGCGTCACAGTTCAGTAATTTATCATAAACATCTTGTTCATACATAAGATCAGGATTCTTTTCAGAACCTTTCTTGTAACACGAACACTTGAAATGACAATGGAATCCATTTGATGTTGATATACAACCTCGACATGGTTGAACTTTCACACCATCAACTGCGAGGTCAACCAGTTCAAAATCAATGAATGTTGAATATTTATCAATGATATGATTTACTATTTTCTCAGTTTTTGACATTTGATCAGCGCAGGAATTCTCTTTTCTTGGAGAACCTTGAACTATCACTACATTATATCTTTTATCTGATAATTTTCTGATGATCATATTGTATATATCTCAATTTCTATTTGAGAAAGTCCTCAATCCTTGTTATCTTATCAGGTTTTTCAGAAATTATGTTTTGAATGATATTTCTTCTCTTTGTTTTTATATCATATATCGAGTTCATATCAATTTTTTTGACTCGACTGAGACTATAATCATGTGATTTGTCATAATCATAATCCACACCATTGCATTGATCAATTTCTTTGTATAGTTTGTGGTAAT
>JGI10211J34971_10004910_pt1 | contig 10546 bp, 14 predicted proteins | sample Etolagsediment_FD_34971 | JGI IMG/M metagenome (IMG submission 34971)
CGGCCTGACGCTCTAGCTCTATTTCTTGCGCCTTGCCAGCAACGTATTGGCCTCTTGCGGCTACGGCAGTGCCTATCCCGGCAATAATAGCGAGTACGGGTACGGGCATTTAACTACTCTCCACTTCAAATTCAATCATCTGTATATGGAATGGGGTAGGATCGGGAACCGTGAACACCGGCACCTCCTCTCTCGTCCATCCATCTGTACCGTAAATATCGTCAATAATCCCCGTCAGTACGTCTGGCGGGTTATCCAATGGGGTATCTGGTGCAGCGCCAAATGCTCTGATCGGCACCGCGTTACCATTAACGTACACCCCAGAAGACTGATACACACGGGAGTTAATTCTTACCACGCGCTTGAGGCGCATCTGGTTCTGACCACTGCCGACATTCGTATTCAACGGCATCGGCTTCAGTTCAATAGCGAAGTTTAGACCAACCTCAACGCTGGTATATCCTGTCTCGCTAGCCTCTAGGGTTATAGAGCCACCTGAGACCGCCCTCTCTTGCAGTACAACGCCGTCAGCAACGATCTGTACCATTTCCCCCTCCAAGTAATCTAAGCCTGTGAGGACAGTCTGGGACGCTGTAGGGGCTATCTTGATAGAGGCATCCATCTTGTAATCGAAGCTCCAACGCTCCAAGAACTTAACGGTCGCGCTGTTGATGGTTCTTTCAGTAACCAAGTATAGGTCTTCGTCTACAACGCACACGCCTTTGATGTCGCCAGTGTTCTCCCATCGCGTAAACCCGGTAATGTCCTGAGCGCGGAGAGTATTCAGGATCACACCGTTACCGTCGTTGTTCACGAAGAACACCCAGTTGGCGTCATCGCTCTGCGTGCCACTCAGTAGAGCCATGTCTACAGGCTGAGTAATCAAGTGAGAGGCGAGCACAGATAGATCCTGTGTAACGTATGCGTCTTCATTGAACGAGAACACGAAGTCTCTAATCGACTTACCGTTACGATCCACAAAAATGGTGGAGCCGTCCACGTCTTGAGTCTCTACGTTTAGCGCACCGTGTGACGTTTGTGGTGCAACTTGCGCACTTGATGGTGTAACCGGCTTGCTAGTAACTGCAAATTCAGCCCCAGAAGTAAATACCTGCAAGTTACGACCGGGGAACACGTCAACAATGTCATTCAGTTTGCGGGATGAAATGGTCACGAAGATTGCTTCGTCATCATCGCCATCACCAATATCGAAATCAAAGAACGATCCAGACTTGGAGAAGAACAAAGACTGTGGCTTAGACCGAGTACCACCAAGAACCAACCGTCCTTCATAGAAACATGCTGTCTTGGGGTAGCCTCGGGTAGCCGACCACACGTCCTCGCGTCGTGGAGAACCGTTTGTAGACTTCGTAAAGGCGATAGTCTTGCTAGCAGTGCCCGTAGTAGCGAAGGCTGCGTACAATTCAAAGTCTTTTGCCGACTCCCCACCCACTGTAATCGAGTATTGAGTAGCGCCAGTACGGGCAACAACCACGCCTGTCTCGCCCATCACCGGCATTTCTTGGATGTTGCGCTGGATATTTGCAACAGTAGCCGCTTGCTCGTCCGCAGTAGCATCACCAGCAAACGTAATGTTCTTTGATACCACTCCCTCTATGTCTATCTGGAACTTATCACCGGCAACAAAAGAGGCAAGGGTCATAACCTGCACATCACTAACGGGTGTGGGGCTAGAGGAATCATTGTAATCGTACTGGGGCACGTTGGTAAACGGCACATTGTCGATAAACCAGTCGATGTCTGTACCCAGATTAATCAAACGCTGTGGAGCCGTGTTCTCTTGGAACAACAGCATCACGTTTTCAACTTGAGTAGCCCGTACATCGGGCACGTCAGCGGACACGATAGTGGTCTTTATGTCCGCAACATGGGTATTTGGTGCGCGAAATACGCGAATGTTGTTCTCAGTCAGGAGTAACAGGTAGTGCCGGTCATCCTCCACGCTGAAGTCCAACATCTTGAAGTTAGATGCGGTAGCGGTCTGCTCAATCGGCGCAACCGTACCCACCGAAACCACAGAAGTAGTGAGATCAGTAGAGCCGATCCTAGCCAACCGCCAGTATCTAGCCGTCTTACCCACGAATAAACGGAAGTCCTGCGTAGAAACACCCAGCAGTGGGACACTAGCCGCGTCAGTGTAGGTCACATCGTCCGTTGAATACTGAATCTTGAACTCGCTAGACGTGCCAGCAGACAGAAACACGTTCCTGACATCAAAGAACTCTACCGCTTTGGCAGATCCTAGATCGAACTTACAAACCACATACGGATTTGTAGTGGATATACCTACAGTGGTGGTGCATACCGTGGAATCGTTATCATCATTTACGTTGGCAGCCGTTCCACCATTGGGCGCTGTGGCAACCGTAGTATTACGAGTGAGAGTGTTGAGAACAGTCTGCACATACTCGGTACCGGGCCGACGCTTCATTCCACCTTGAGGCACGATAACCACGTTCTTAGCAGTCTGTACGCCCTGATAATACTGGGCAAGGTCAATACGACCCTTCAGTAGAGGACTAAGCTCGCCGCTTACAAAGCTAGACTGTATGAACCGTGTCTTAGCCATCTATACTTCCAAGAATGTGAGATTCATGCCAAAGATATCGACGGTCAAACCAGTAGTGCCGTCACCCTTCATCCTGACTTCAAACTCATCATTGGTATTGATCTGAAAAATACCGTTGGATGTTGTAGATCCACGCTTATTCGCAGAAGTAAACGAGCGCACTACCGTCTGTCCTGACGCAACGCCATTGATAAACAGCGTAATGTGAATGTCTGCGTTTTTCCGAGAAGACATATCGACAGAGCCAACAAATTGAAACAACCCACCCACCCCGTGATACTTCAACGTGCCGTTAGTGATCGTAAAATCGCGCACAATCGGCGCAATCATATTGGGTACTTTGGTATAGGTCACGCCGTCATCATTCAATGCCAGCGCCGTATCTTGGCTTATGTAGTAATACGCATACTCACGATCAAGGAATGATGTCTTTGCTACTGTGACAAGGTTCTTAGAGACAGCTGTAACCTTGGCGGTGTACACCTCAACACTGTTGTTGACGATGATTAGGTCTTTTACCTGTAGCTTGGTGTAAGCCTCATTGAAGTACCCAGAACCCAAGACAATGGTTCTGTCCTCAATAGTCTCATAAGTATAAATACGGGGAGCGGGCGAACTTCCACCAACATGAGAGAGTGCTTCGTTATCAAAAGCCATTAGTACCTCACATTTGTGAACGGGTTACTGTGTATCCTCGTCTGTGGATGCTGCTGAGAGTCCGTAAAACGCGCCATGCGGGACGCATTCAGGTACTCCGCAGCCATCTCTCCCCTTGCAGAAACGCTGTCCCTGACGCTCGTAGCGAAGTCCTTGGCTAATGCGTACTCAATCATCTTCGAGAAGTAAACAGGCCACTCACTCTCAGGTACGTCATATATGTAGTCGCAGTACAGAGCGGACTTACCATTGGTATATACCTTGTCGCCATACACTTGATAGCCGGTGTTGGGGTATAACTTGATAAGTACCAGAAGGTCTGTTGGCAGTTGGTAGATAGATTGCCACTCAGGATCTGCAGGGACATCGGTCGTTAGTGAAAGTTGCGCCTTCTTACGGGCAAACCCCCACCTGTGTTTGGTTAATTCAAACTTTACAATGTTGTCGTACAGGTTAGACCCAACCTGCTGGGCGCGAGTGTTGCCGTCTAGTGTGTTGATAGGCGAATCACCAATAAGGATCAGCGCGTTACTTACTAGGTCGATCTTACTCGCCATATCTTATCCTCAAAAAAAGAGCGGGGGGCCGAAACCCCCCACCCAAACTAGGCGTCGCCTAGCGCCGTACCAGATGCACAGTCAATCGTGCTGCCGTCGTTCGTCTTTACAAACGTAACGGTAACAGCCGCAGCGTCGCTATCACTTACGAAGATAACGTCATTGACCTGCAACTCGTTGATTGCTGGCAGGAAGTAATCCGTACCAGTAACCGTGGCGATAGAGTCAACAGAGGCATACGAGTACACCTTCTGAGCATCGCCCATCCCACCAATGCGGGAAAGTTTGCTGTAATCAAAAGCCATGAGAGATCCTCCTTATGCGGTCTTGTCGTATTGAACTTTAACTAGACCACCCTCGTCGCGAACGACAGAGCCAGCTTTCAGCATACCGTTGGTCAACCAAGCAGTACGTTCAGCGATCCAGTTAACTTCGGTCTTCATATCGATGCCGATGGCTAGGCCAACAGCAGGACGCTGGAAGAACCATGAGTCAACGACGTTAGCCGCTTCGGTCAATCCACCCTCGGTGCGAGTTTCGATGATGATGAACTGGAAGCCCACAAGAGTGTTAACTTCACCAGCAACCAAAGCCTTGATAGCTTGGTAGTCGCCAGAAGTAGCTTTCTCATCATTCAACAAACCGCCCAGACCACCAGCTTCAATGGCAGCGAACAACTCAGTGTTCGGTACGCCTTGATCGCGCAGCTCTACTTGTGCGGAGATAACCTTCTCCATTGACAGGTTAGTACCGCCAGCAGGAACAGCAGTGGTGAGAGGGGTTGAGCCGTCCATAGCGTCGATAACCAATTGGTCACAACGACGACCCAAGGCACCAGCGATGGTGGAAGCAAGCTCTTGCTTCTCATCGAAGTTAACCTCGGCGGCATCAAAGATGTCCGTGTACTCAGGAGCGTTCCAGTTTGCCAATGTGGCAGTCTTGAACTCATGACCAACGTCCATTGGAGTTACCAGATCAGAAGTAGACTTCTGGTTGGCAAGACCTTTGCCCATACGACGGAACTTGTAGGTATCGCCTACAACATTATTACGCAGAGTTACCGCGTTCTTCAGCAAGCCCATGCCCTGATAGGCATGTTTGACCATACTGTCAAACTCGGTTACTGCAACAGCAGATAGATTCTTTGACATTACTAAGTCCTCAAAGTTGTCAAAATTAATTTAACGAGGCGTGATTGCCTCTCACTCTAAGGTCTTAAACTGAGTACCCGACAGATCGGTCAGTCCTTAACCCAAATCTGTCAGGCCCAAATGGGGTATCCGACCTTGCTAAGATACCACAAATACAGGTTTGTCAACAATAAATTTAACCGAATGTCTGGATATATGGTTTATCTCCACCAAATTCCTTCATCATTCGCTGAATTTTTGCCTCATGGTTACGATCAACCGATCTGAGCAGGTTGCCATTATCGTCTTTCTTGAACATCTCAGCCTCAATGTCGCCCCATGTCAGGCCACCGGGTTCGATGTGTCCGTCGATAGGTAGCTTGGCTGGAGCCGTGGCACCAATCAGCGCCTCTACCAGTTCGATAGACTCCGCACTGTTAACCGCATAGCGCACCTTCTCGTAGGTATCATTGTCGAGATTGTTCTTCATGAACTGCTCAACAGTCTTTACCCGCTCCTGTGCGTTATCACCTAGACGCTGCATCTCCATCTCGGCAGATACTTCCTCAACCGCATCGCTTTGAGCGACCAACAGATCCCAAGCCTCGTTGAACGAGTCCTGATTCATGTTGGTTTTCTCGGCAAAACCTTTGAGCGCGTCCATTAGCTCGTCACCTTGCTCCACTCCCTCTGGTATGGCGTAGCCATCTTTAGGAGCGCCGGTAAAGCCGCCGAACTTCTTTTCTAATTCTGTGTATGCCTTGGCTTGGTCAGCCACGGACTTGTACTTCTCCGCCTTGTACCACTCAGGTGTGTCACCAGTACCCTTGATTCCCTCCGTTAAGAAGTACTCACCTTCAGAGAGTGTGGGTTCTGCTGCATCCATAAGGGACGCGGGTTCATTGCTTTCAAGGGTGTCGTTTTCAACGGCCTCTGACATTCTTATCTCCAAGGATAGTTAATTACCGCCCGCTTGGGGCTTACAGGTTGGTGCTTGAGAAGGATCTGTACCAGTCTCCGCTCACCGTTTAACAGCGCGACATCGTTTACATCCACCCAATCAACGTGTTGACCGGACTTGCAGCAACGAAACGCCCTGAATTTGTGTATGTACTCGAACCGATCAATGCCGTACTGAGTGCCGATCTTTTGCAGCCACTCCATATCAAACTTGATCTTCTTCAGGTACTCGGTTTCAGAGCAAATCACTTCGACCTTGCTCTTGGTTGCCCGTTTCTTGGGCTTCACCTCTTCCATCTCTTCCACTTCGCTCATACTTTCTCCGCTTGTTGCATGTAGTGAACGATCATACGGACTACACCCGCCTCCCCATTGTGGTAAGCGGCCTCGTATTCCACGTTCTTCGCGCCAAGGTCAGTGGAGTTATCCAGCAGAAACTTCCGTGTCAGATCCTCCACCACCTTTTGCCCATCTTCGGTAGCAAAACACCGGCTGTATGCCTTGCATAATTCAGAGAAACGCTCTCTGGCCTCCGCAGAAGCCTTGTGAGCGTCCTCATTGCTACCCTCTATGCTTTCCCAACTCATTCAACAACCTGCAATTGAGGCGTTTCTGGAGCCATCTGGGCTGCTTCCTGCTGCGCTCCGGCTTGGATTGCCTGCTGTTTCTCCGAATCACTACGGACTAGCTCGGACGCCATGCCGGTTTTCTCAGCAACGTAGCTGCCGAAGTCCTCAATCTTGAATGACGTAGCAATCAGATCAGGGCCAGCGTTATTGGCAACGAACTGCACCGCCTGTTGGAGTGACAGCAAGTCCTCACCATCCTGAGCACGAGCGAGAGGGGATGTGAACTTAACGTCTACGTCTCTACCGTCTAGCTGAATCGGCATGATAAGACCACGACGCATCAGGATAGACACCACCCTCTTGAGAATGGGTATCAAGACCTCTGTTTGTAGCCGTCCAAAGGCAGAACCAATGCGCTTGGCTAGCTCTCTGCTTTCAATGGCTATCTCAGTGGCTGTACGGACAGGCCCGGCAGGGTCTCTCAGGTCATTAAACAGCGCCAGCTTGATGGAGTTTTGCAGTTCAGTGATCTCGAACTGTGCTAGTCCCAGATTGGTGCCTGTGTCCAGACGCATGATCGACGGGTTGCTGGTGTTGTTTGATCCCACTGGAATGACTACGCCCGGTGCGATGGTCAGGTTATAGGGATTGGTCACACCATCATCGGTTGCCGTGTACATACCAGCCAAGTCGATAGCAGCCTTCTGCAATACAAACTCTTTGGCCTTGTTCAAGCTCCGCACATCGGGAAGACACTGCATTGCAGGCCCACGACCACGCACCTCACCGGCTACCTTTGTGTATCGACCAGTGACCCAAGGCGATGTTTCACCGAAATCCTCAATCCATGAGAACCGATCCTCACCATTCACCCATAAGCAACCGTAGTACCGCTTGGACTTAGGCTCGAATACCACGCCCTCACTCACCGCAAGGTCAGTGTCGGGAGAGTTATCAATCAGCGCCCGTACAGCCTCGGATACTTCCACGCCTTTCCACATACGCTCAAGCAATCGAGCCTTGACGTTGAACCTACGCCAGTGTGTCTCGATGTTACCGAATGGCCCTTCCTCAAACGCTATGCCCTTCTGCGGTATGCAGTGGAATACGATGGGGTTTAGGTCGTCATCGGTCTCGTCGATGCGTAGCGTAGCTGTACCAATCAGCAGATCCAGCGAAGCCTCGTAGAACTGAGTACCGAAGTTACTGCGGTTGATGTAGTCAAAGACTATGTTCGCCTGCTTGTCGAGATTCTCGCGTATCTGTTGCTCAGTGACACCCACCTCACCCTGTTCGAGTATCTCTAAGACCTCGTTACTGGGTTGGAAGGAAGCCCATCGCGCCTGTATCGGAGCGATGTTCTCTTGCAACTTACTAGCAGCCTGTTGAATAGCAGTGAGAGAAGTTGAATCGAATATGCGATCCATCTTCTTTTGCCCCGTATTCTCTGTCTCGAACAGGTTACGCTGAGGCAGGAAGTATTCGTACACATCAGACATCTGGTCGTGCCACATGCCTTCAGTATCAAATGCTCGCTTCTCTCTGCGCTTCATGTCCTTGACTGAGCCAAGGTATTTAGGCGACTTCATACTGCACCCGGCCCTGCAATCTGGATGCCGCCCATCTGACCAGCACCAGCACCGACAATGCTAGATCTAGTACCACGGCCCATAAAGCCCCTACCAGCAGGTCTACCACGGCCCATACCAGACGCAGCCCCCGCTCTGCTTGCTGGAGCACCAGCTAACAGTGATCGAGTGCCTAGCTGGCCTCTACGCTGTGCTCGTAATCGTTGCTCTTGCTCTTCGATTTCCTCGTCCAGTGCGCGTTCCTGTCTTGCAGTAACCGCTACTTCTCTTGCTGTTGGTTCTGGCTTCTTTGGCTTTCTCATGATGCCTCCTATTTAAGTAATGTTGATCGTCTTTGGCGCTGTGTTGTCGCCTCGCCCCGCGCTACACCCGTCGCTTCTGGCTTCTTCTTGGCTGCTAGCTGTGCCGCCATTGCGTCTGATCTGGCTTGCGCCCCGACTTTGCTTGTCACCCGTTTAAGTGCTTTGCTCATTGATTCCTCGTCAAGTGTTTATATAGCTGGTATGGCGTGAGTATCCAAGGATTCCAGATACCTAACGCCTGTTTAGTGTGCCCCACACAAGTGTTGAGCATGAATAATCCTCGCCCATCATCCTCTACCTCAGCCTTGACCACGATCATATTGCCTACGGATATATCAAACTCCTCCATCGTGAACAGGTCTAGCCCGTCTGTGGTCTTGCCGTACACAATCCATCGCCCCGCTTCCGCCTTGATTAGATAGCAGTGCTGATAGTCAGGGTGCAGAAACCTACACCACCAATGATCTCGGCTAGGCGTGAACACCGCATAGAAGTATTCACCCGAAGACATTGAAGTTTACCTTGGCTGTCTGTGGTGCTCTCTGCATGTGTGCCGGTGACAGACTCTCTCTCCACCCGAGGGCGAGGGTTTGCAGCGCATCGGCTCCGTGTGATGCCCAGTCGTGTACCGGGTTATCCCTGAACCGACCAGCCTTCTCATCCCATTCACGTCGATATGATGCGACACAGTTGTAGCCCTGCTCCGCTCTCTCGTCGTCTATCCAGAACCTCGGGAACATGCGCCTCACAGCCTGTATGCCCTCTGCCTTTACTCGTGGGCGTTGCACAGTGCGAAACGCTATACCCATCTGCCTAGCCACATCCTTGCGTGATCGTCCAGATGTAAGCTCTCTCACCTCGATATCGTGTGGCGCTAGATGTGTACCTAGCATCACCCCATTGGTATTTGCCCACTGGTTCAGATACTGGATGTAATGCTCCATGCCCTTGCCCGTAGCCTCGTAGTAGTGGACCAGCCGGATCTCTTTGCCTACCGATTGGAACAGCCAAATACTCATAGCATCCGCTATGCCCAAATCCCAAGCAGTGTGAACAGGGAGCGAGGGTTCAATAGGTAGTCTACCGATGCGCCCTTGATCCTTGGCTGCGCTTATCTGGTCTGCGTAGTACGCGCCTGCTATCTGTGACTCAAAGGAGCCATAGAACTCCTGCTGTATGAGTGCTTCCTCCATGCCTTCCGCACGTTCTTGGTCGATGATCTCGTGTGTGATGACCGGCGATCCGTCCTCTCTCTTGGTATCGTTTACCGTCAGGTTCTCGCAGTACCAATCGTCAGACTTGCGTGCCATGTTGTATAGCGAGTAGCCGTGGTTCTTGCCCCGTGGCGTGTAGATGAATGAAGCCCACCCATCGTTCTCTGCAAGTATCGGCCTGATGTACGCCCATGCGTTCGGATCGCACAAGCTCCACTCACTGAACACCACGCCCACCGGGTTACTACCCACCAAAGAGTCGTAGTTGTCTGAGCCTGCTAACTGCCATGTGCTGCCGTTTACCAGTTCGATCAGCATTTCCTGTGAGCTAGTGCGCTTGCGTATCTCCTGCGGGAATACCTGATCTAGTATCTTCCTGCCCTTGGAGTCGATGCCGTTCCATATCGCCTTGCGTGCTTGGGTTTGATAGGGGAATAGATGCCAGTATGTGCCCACCCGCTCTAGCATTGCCTTAGCCGATAGGTTCAGTACCGTTGAGTCCTTGCCTGCGCGTCTATGCCACACCACACAGAACCGCTTGGTGCCTGCGTCGTAGGCTTTAAACAGTCCTATCTGATGCGGACGCGGTGCCCACTCATTCGGGATAGAGATACTAGGCATCTTTGAAAGACTGCACGTTGATCGTTAAGGATTCCCCACCCTCTCCTGTTATCTCTACTGCTTTAACATCCCCAATGTACTTACCAATGAGTTTCATCTTGATATCAGCAGCAGCCTTCAGTCTAGTAACTGCTAGTTGGTCTAAGTCGTCATCCAGATTGCAAAGTTTCTCTGTTATATCAACTACATGCTGGACATGACCCTGCCCCGCTAGCTGCTCTCTGAGTGCCTCTTGGCGTATAGCGCGGTTCTCTTGTGCTCTAGTCCTCGCCACGTTTACCCCCGAATATTCTCTCCCACCCGTCTTGGTATTTAGGTGAGTTGTTGTTCAGTCTTCCAGCGATTCTGGGTCTGTCA
>JGI10211J34971_10004912_pt1 | contig 10544 bp, 8 predicted proteins | sample Etolagsediment_FD_34971 | JGI IMG/M metagenome (IMG submission 34971)
AAGACGCGGGGGTGGGGTGGTCCGTTCGCGGCGGGTATCGTTTGAATATCCTGGATCGAACGACGCTTCCCGTCATCGCCGTGTCAACGGGCTACCGCAGCAGATCGTTCGTGATTCCGGCTGCCGCGGGAGCATCGTCTCCGTCATGGGAAGTGACGGGGAGCATCTCGCAGTTGCTGCCGGCTCAAGTGGGAGCGACGCTGAGTTATGCGTACCGGGACTATCACGACGATATTGACCCGACTTCGGTAGTGTATGCGTCGCTATCCCGACGCCTGAGCCGCGGGGCGTCGGCACGCATCACCGGCTATCTTGATACCATGGCTTCCGAGGAGGAATGGGGCGTTTCGATTATGGTGACCATCCAGGAACGGAATGTTTCCGGATTTGCGGTCACCGATGCACGAAACATAGAATCAGACTTGAGCGTGACCGCTTCCGATTCCGGTGCGCGGAATATTTCCGGGACCGCCACGATTCAGGATATAGCCCTGGATGCCGGTACGATTGGCGGAACACAACTCTCGGGAAGACTCGATTCATCCCTTGTGGACCTTTCGGTCAGGGGTGGCGTTACGCTCAGCGATGCGCAGACACCGGCGTCCCAGGAGATTCGGTCGACTACCGGTGCTCTCCGCGTGGGTACGGGGATGTATGTCGCCGAAAAGCACATCGCTCTGGCGAGACCGATCCAGGATTCATGGGTCATGGTCCGGGCCGACGACTCGCTCCCGGTGGATACCGTCTTTGTCACACGGGGGCGCCGGGGAGGGCAACCGCGCACTTCCGGGTGGTGGGGTCCGGCTCTGGTGGGACCGCTTCGGGCGGGAGAACCGGAAGCGCTCTACGTGGAAGTCCCCGGCATCCCGGCCGACTACTCGCTCGGGTCGACGGAGTATCTCACCCTCCCGTCCTACCGCAGCGGTACCGTTATAACCATACGTTCGACGAACCGCCTCTATATTCGCGGGCGGCTGATTACATCGGAGGGCGAACCGATACTCCTGACCGGACTTTCCGTTACGCCGGCGTTTATCTCGCTGGATGAAAATGATACTGTCGCCGGCAGCAACTCGTTCACCGACGACGCCGGTTCCTTCGAGATCTACGACGTTATCCCCGGCCGGTACGATGTCATACTCCGGGATGGCAGCAACCGCATCTTTTCGATCGATGTTCCCTCCGTCCCGGGACCGTTTCTTGATCTGGGCGATTTTTCCGTACCATCCAAAGGAGAAGAACGATGAACAATCTCCGAATGATCCTCGGGCTCGCTATTGTCGTCACCGCACTCGTTTTTCCGGCTCTGCTCACCGCCGGAGGATCCTTCGAAAATGTCCCGGCGTCCGTACCGGCGGTATACGATTTTCAGACTGGTGACGTAATTACCGAATCAATCGGCGTCAATTATTACGGCTCCTTTGGCGTCGGATTTTCGGCAGGGGGTTCCGGCGACTACGACGCGCGCCTGCTGACGAGTTCCGGTTCTACAACGCTGGATTACCGACTCGTTGATTCCGCCGCCAACGGGATGATCATCAAAGATCTGGGGGGGAATCCGACGGGGGGAAATCTCCTCAAATCGTCCTCCTTCGGATCAACCTCCGTTTCGTTTGATCTCTCTCTTTCTCAGGGTACGCTTCTTCCGCCGGGTTCTTTTCTGGACCAGGTAACGGTGACGCTCTACTCTTCCAGCAATAAAGTTGTGGATACGGCGGTGATGGGAATCGACGTGACGGTTCCTCCCTATATCGATGTGGTCGTGGCTGATCCGGGCAGTGTCTTCGACACAGGATACAGCGACTATACACTCGATTTCGGGCTTCTGGATGAGGGAACCAGAGCCGACCTGGACCTGCTGGTGCGGGCGAACGTACGCTACGCGACCTCTATCGAATCGGCGAACAACGGTTTGATGCTCCCGCTGGAGCCGACGGTAACAGGTTCCATACCCTATGTGCTGGAGGTCGGGGGAAGNGCTCTCAATCTCTCCGGGGGAGCAGTCGGTATTACTGAGGGGATGGGTCCGACGCTCCTATCGGGAGACTCCGTCCCACTATCGTTCGTCATCGGTGATACTACCAGCGCCGGCGGCGGGGTCTACGAGGATCGGCTGACGGTCGTTGTCACTATGATGGAATAAGAGATTACATTGAAACGAATTTGTACTTTTTTCGGTATCCTCATTCTTGTCTCATTGTCGCTTTTCGGTCAATCGAACGATAGACTCGTTTCAGTACCGTCGGAAATACTCGCTACGGTGAACCCGGACTCAACCGTCGTCGTTTCCGGCCGGATTACGGTGTCGAGCAGATCCGGTTTCGGTATCGGGTTTTCGGCGGGTCAATGGGGAACGTACGACGATCGACAGATGCTGGGAAGCGGATCCTCAATTCTGCATTACCAGATTATGGATTCAGCGGCTTCGGGAATCGTTCTGAAAGATACCGACGGTGATTCTTCGGGAGAGAGTCTTATCTCCGGTGAAGGCTCCGCTACCGTATCGTTTGATGTGATCATTCCACAGGGACAGACACTCTATTCCGGGACCTATACCGATCAGGTAACGATATCGATGTACCGGGTTAGAAGAGATTCCTTTCGTGTGCAGGACACTGCCGTCATGACGATCACCGCGTCGGTTTCGGAATCGCTTGCCGTATCGGTAGCCGAGGCCGGCGGCACCTTCGAGTCGGGTCGCTCCAATGTTACCCTCGATTTTGGTTCGCTGAGTGAAGGCAACAGCGCGGTTCTCGATCTGATTGTTCGGTCGAGCGTAAACTACTCGGTAGGGCTGGAATCTGCCGGCGGGGGCAGGATGGTTTCGGCTATCTCCGGGGAAACCAGTTCGGTTCCCTATACACTGGAGGCGGACGGTTCGCTCCTGGTGCTCGAATCGGGGGTAGTGGAAATCGCTGCGGGAACGGGACCGACACCGGCGGCAGGTGACAGGGTCTCACTGTTTTTTGAAATAGGAGATCCTTCCGGTGCTACCAGTGGAATTTACGAAGACGCGCTTACGATCGTTGTTACCTCCCGGTAGTGTCCGGCAATTTGTGTGCCGAATCGCGAATACTCGTGTAACGGACAAAGGCCGGTATCGTACACCAATTGTCGGCATTTCACGCTCAATGCACCGCCTTGGTAAAAAAGGATAAGCCCTGCAGCCCGAGTGCCGTGACGGTTGTTACAATCGTGGCACTGATCAGCACGCCCATCACCACTGCGAGGAAAGTCTTTCGCTTGCTCAATCCCAGAATCCACGAGCCGAGTACACCGGTCCATGCACCGGTAATGGGAAGGGGAATACCCACGAAAAGGGTAACGCCGAGGTAGCCGTACGCCTCGATTTTGTCATGCAACTTGCGGCGAGCACGTTCGACTACCCGGTCAAAAATCCGGGCATAAAACCCCCAGGGGTACAGTACGTGGTGGACGGTCGCAAGGAATCCCCACGCGATTGGCGCGGCAAGAATGTTGAACGCTGCGCACCAGAGCCACGCCTGCCACCAGGGCCAGCCGGATGCCATGGCAAACGGAATTGCACCGCGAAGCTCCGAGATCGGCATAAGGGACCAGAATGCGGCCCACAGGAAAGTAGAATCGCTCATTGGTTCCAGAGAATGGTGAAATCTGCCGGGTTTGGCAAGAGCGGCAACCCGGCGGTACGCGGATCAGCTCTGCTTCGTTGGAAGCAGTTTCTGGAGCAGTGCCGCGAAACCGGAGAGGTTTCGCGTCTGTATCCAGAGGCGTCCGGACCCACTCAACTCCGCAACCAAACCCTCTCCCGACGCCATACTGGAAAAGAGACCTTTGCTCGCCATCTTGACCTTGTATTGTACGCTCTCTTCAAACGCGAGTAAGTGGCCGGTGTCCACCACGTAGGTTTCGCCCGGGCTCACTTGTCGTTCGATGATCGCACCGTAACAACTCAGAAAGACCGTACCGTTTCCGGTAATCGTCTGGAGGAAGAGCCCCTCTCCAGCGAAAGCGGACTTGAGTGATCCCTTCGTACCGAGTACCAGGTCTGCGTTTCCCGCGAGGTACGCACCGCCCTGAGCGAATAGCGTCTGCCCGTTGACGGGCAGTTCCAGGATATCTCCCGGGGTTGGTGGCGCCAGAATTACCTCGCCTGGTCCGCCCGACGAGGTGAACTCGCTGGCAAAAATACCCTCACCCCCGATGGCAGCTTTAAACATGCCTCCGAGACCTTTGCCCTGCGTTTTCGACTTTAGCTCCACGTTGGAACTCATCGAAACCATCGCACCCGCTTCAGCACGGATTGTTTCGCCGGCAGCGAGCGTTAACTTGAGCGTCGTAAAGACTGGCCTGTTTTCGATTACAGCTTGCATGGATCCTCCGATTTTATTCTATCACGCGTACATATCGGCGCGCGGGTTACGGCTGAGTTCTTTTTGGAATTTTCTCCTGTTTTTTCTGATCGTTTTGCTTTTGTCCTTTTCCCGCTTTTGTCGCCCATCGTATTCTCCCTGTTTCTTGCCCGCCGACTCGAAGTATCCCGTTTTTTTCGGAAATCCGGGTTTCGATGCGGATCATAAAACAAAGGTAACCATTCACGACACGAAAAACAGGAAGAACTCAGTTACGCCCGAACGCTTTGCCCGACACCTTTCAGGTGGCTTCCGCTGAGTTCTGCTGTGTGGTTCCGGGGTAGCCTGATTGTCGGGAATCAAATCTACCGGTGTTTGAACAATTTTCGTCGGTACGATTGTTTTTTCTCTGCGTATTACTAGTAATAAAAAGCTCTCTGAAGAGCAGAAACGCGGTTTTTCTTCGAGTGCGTCAAACTGCGGGTGGATCAGCCGGTTACGGCGTGAGGTTCGCGGAACAGTACCGTGAACGATAAGGGCCGACCCCTTGCCTGTATAGAGATGAATCTCCAGGCGGGCGGCGATGCGGAATCGGCCACGGAGGTTTCGTATTGCGGCGGCGCTAAAAATGTCGCATGAGGTACTGTTTGATGCCCATCAGACGACGAAGTGAATGCCTACGTGGAGGATCCACGGAGTTCACCATTCCGGAGAGAGTTCGGCTGGTTTATCAGGGTGACGTTATCATCTTTCCGCCGACCCGATCAGCAAGGCGGACGCCGACTCCTGGTGGGATGCTCACGCGTAGTGTTTTCGATTCAGTTCCTCCGCCGGAATGTGGCAATGGACAAAATGGGTATCGGAAAGTTCAACCCGGGGCGGCGGGACCGTATCGCAGATTTCTCCGATCTTTCGGTGGCACCGACCGGCAAAGGGGCATCCCCGNACTTTTTTGGTGGGATTCGGCGGAGAACCTTCCAGGCGGATCGTCTCTTTTTCCAGAGACGGATCGACGTCCGGCACCGCCGAGAGGAGCGCTTCGGTATAGGGGTGACGGGGAGAACCGACTACTTCGTTCTTGGTCCCGAATTCGCAGATCTTGCCGAGGTACATCACCATGATGTTGTCGCTCAGATAATTGATCACGTTGAGGTCGTGGGAGATNAAGATATATGCGGCGCCGGATTCGCGTTGAAGGTTTACCAGCAGGTTCAGGACTGAAGCCTGCACCGAGGCGTCCAGAGCAGAAGTCGGCTCGTCGCAGACCAGGAGATTTGGTGAGATCGAGAAGGCTCTGGCAAGCGCAGCCCGCTGTTTCTCGCCGCCGCTCAGCTGTTTCGGTTTTCTGGTCAGATACTCCTTGCCCAGATCCACCTTTTTGAGCATGTCGATAATACGCGTCCGTCGCTCTTCCCGGGAGCGGACGCCGAGGAGTTTTTTCATCGGTCGCCCGATGATCTGTTCGAGGGTGAACGAGGGGTTGAGGCTCCGTCCCGGATTCTGAAAGATGAGTTGAATCTCCCGGAGCGCCTCCGGATCTCGCCGTTTCCAGGAAACCGAGATGTCGGTGCCGTCAAGAATAATTCTGCCGCTGGTGGGTTTAAAGAGGCCGCTCACGGCGTGCCCCATGGTGCTTTTCCCGCATCCGGATTCGCCCACGACGCCCAGAACGCTGTTGCGGCGGACCATCAGATCCACGCCATCCAGGGCGCGTACCCGCTTTCCGGGTGCACCGTAATGTTTGTAGAGGTTTTTGATCTCCAGCAGCGGCTCTCCCGCTTCGACCGATGCGCCGAGGAGCGCTTTCAGCTCCCGGTCCGGGACGTCTTGCGCATAGGCGCGGTCACAGGCGCTGTAGTGGCCGGGCCCCCGTTCCACCATACCGTAGCGTTCCTCACAACCCGGAGATTTCTTTTCGCACCGTGCAACAAAGGGACAGCCCGTTTCGGCAGCGCTGCGGCGGGTAACGTACCCTGGAATCGTGTTGAGGATTACGTGTTCTTTTACCACGCCGGATCGTGGTATGCAGTTGATGAGGGCCCGGGTATAGGGGTGATCCGGCTTCTGAAAGAGTACCCGTTGTGCTCCGGACTCTACAATTTCCCCCCGGTACATCACCGCGATCCGGTCGGAAATCTTGTTGACCACACCAATATCGTGGGAGATATAGATCATGGACATATCGTACTTCGCTTTGAGCTCCGCAATAATGTCGAGGATAACCGCCTCGGTGGTGACGTCCAGGGCGGTGGTGGGCTCATCCAGAATCATCAGGTCCGGTCGGCAGAGCAGGGCCATAGCGATACAGATCCGCTGCTGCATCCCGCCGCTGATCTGGTGGGGATAGCGCTTGATGATTCCCGCGGCATCGCCGATATACAGATCCGTGAGCGTCTCCACCGCTGCGTCACGCGCATCGCTCCGGGAGAATCCGCGGTGGAACATCGTCACCTCCTCAAGCTGGTACCCGATCGTCAGCGACGGGTTCAGGCTCGAGTAGGGGTTCTGGTAGACCATGGCGATCCGGTTGCCGCGATATTCCTGCATCTCCCTGGGTGACTTGGTCAGCAGGTTTTCGCCCTTGAAGCGGATCTCACCGGAACTTGTACCGTTGGAGGGCAGGTAATCGAGGATGGCGTAGGAAAGTGTCGTCTTGCCGCAGCCGGATTCGCCGATAATCCCGAGCGCTTCCTTTTTGCCTACGGTAAAGCTTACATCCTTTATCGCAACGACCGATTCCGTGAGCGTTTTATAGACGACCCCGAGGTTCCGGACTTCGAGGATGGGTTCAGGTGTCATTCACCATCACCTTGCTGATGAAGTCGGAAAAGAGGGAGATTGCGATGACAAGAGAGGCGATAGCGAGGGACGGGTAGAGTACCGTCCAGGGAGCAACGCGGATGATCGACTTGTTTTCGATCACCATCATCCCCCAGTCCGGCGTCGGCGGCTGGAGGCCCACACCGAGGAAACCGAGCGAGGCGATCATGACGATGGAGTAGGCGAACCGTGCGGTTACCTCGACGATAATGGGGCCGATCGTATTGGGAAGAATCTCGACAAACATGATGTAGAGGTGCGATTCTCCGCGGATGCGCGCAGCGTCGATGTACTCCATATTCCTGCACGTCAACAGGGCTCCCCGTGCCACCCGGGCCGTGGGAGGCGTGTAGGCAATGGAGACGATGATTGTCAGGCTCAGGATTGTGGAGTTCCCGAGTATTCCCAGGACCACCATTGCAAGCACCAGTGGTGGAATCGCCATAAGAATATCCATGATCCTGAGGAAGATCGTATCTATTACGCCGCCGAAGTAACCGGCGGTAAAGCCGATGAGAATTCCGGCGATTGAGGAGAGAAGACTTGTCATCAGCGCCACGGTGAGAATGGAGCGGCTCCCGTAGATGATACGCGAAAACACATCCCGCCCCAGATCATCGGTCCCAAGGAGGTGATTCGCTTCGCCGGGCGCTACCATCTGGTTGTCCATATCCATCTCGGTGTAGGAGAAGGGTACCAGCATCGGGCCAACGAACGCGGCGAAGACCCAGAAGAACAGAATCGCCAGGCCAACAATGACACTTGGTTTATTTCTGAACTGCAACAGGAGCGTCTTCATCGATCCCCTCCGGCAAACCTGATGCGGGGATTGAGAAAGGCGTATGCGATATCGGTGATAAACGTCGAGAAGACAAATATGAATGTGATGAACAGGACACACGCCTCGATGAGCGGTACGTCCCGNGTCTTGATGGCGGACATGGTGAGCGAGCCCAGACCCGGGAAGCCGAAGAGCGTCTCAACGACGATGAGTCCGCCGAAGAGCCATCCCATGTTCATGCCGATGATCGTGATAGTCGGAAGCAGGGCGTTCTTGAGCGCGTGCCGGAAAATTACATAGAGCCGCGGCATGCCTTTCAGGGTAGCCGCCCGTACGTAGTCGGATCCCATTACGCCGATCATCGAAGAGCGCTGCATTCTGGAGACGTATCCGAACATGACAAAGGTGATGGAGAGTGCCGGGAGTACGAGAATGTTCAGATTCTGCCACAGTGTTTCGCCGATCGGTATGATGCTGGCAATCGGCAGGAGATTCAGATGAACGGAAAATATCGTGATCAGGATAATTCCCGAAACAAACTCCGGCAGCGCCATCGTGGCAAGGCCAAAAAACGATATGATCGAATCGGCCGGTTTTCCCGCTTTTACCCCTGCAAGGACGCCAAGGAGAATGGATAGGGGTACGTAGAAAAGAAGCGCCGTGAATGCCAGTACGACGGAGTGGCCCACCTTCCTCCAGAAAATCGTGTGAATCTGAACGCCCCGCATATAGAGGGATTCGCCAAGATCTCCCCGAATAATTCCCCCGAGCCAGTTGAAGTATCGTAGGTGAAGTGGATCGTTCAGTCCCAGCGCCTCCCGCAGGGCCGCCACCGATTCCTCGGTGGCACTCTGGCCCAATACGGTCTGTGCGACATCCCCCGGCATGATTTCCACCAGAAAAAATACCAGAAAGGACATCGCGACAAGCGTAACCACCATGAAGCCCAAGCGGTTCGAAAAGCGTTTCAGGAAATCCATACGATCGGGTTCCTACTTGATCCAGGCGTACTCCAGTTGTGAAAGCATCGTGAGGGGCTGCCGGTAATCCTGGATTGAATCGCTCAATGCTACCAGGTAGGGTACCTGCAGGTTGAGGACCGTTCCTTCTTCCTGAAAGATCTCCTGGAGTTCCGCGTAGTATCCCTGCCGTTTATCGTCGTCGATTTCTGCCCGGATCAATCCGATCAGTTCATCGACGCGGGAGTTGTTCATATGTGATTCGTTCCACGGACCCTCCGAGTGGTAGGCGAGCATGAGGAGCATCGACGGATCGATCCGGACGCCCCATCCGGTCAGCAGCATCGGAGCGTTCATCCAGTACTGCGAAAGGTAGATGTCCCGGGGAAATCCTTTGAGATCCAGATTGAAACCGGCCGGTGCGGCAAGTTCCTTCAGAGTTTGAGCGATCTCTGATCCGTAGGGGTGGTCGGAGGCGTAGTACAACTCTACGGTGAGGCCGTCGGGATACCCCGCTTCCGCGAGAAGTGATTTCGCCATTTCAATATCCTGACCGCGCAACGGGATGTCGTGGTACTGGGCCAGGGCGTTCACGATGGGGGTCTCATTGTAAAAGATCGTCTCGCCCAGCGTCCCCTGACAGGCCCTCGCAAGAATTTCCGGATCGACTGCGTACTTGAACGCCAGTCGGACGGTGTTATCGTTGAAGGGCTCGCGATCCTGGCTGAGTGCAATGAAGCGGGATTCCTGGTACGGCGAAACGACGTTGAATCCGCCCATTCCTTCAAGGCGAGTCTTGATGATCGGTGAAACCTGGGGAACGATATCGACTTCTCCCGCTTCAAGCAGGGAGACGCTGGAATCGATATCCGGCACGAAGTAGATTCGCAGTTCGTCCGCTTTGGGGAGGCCCGCCACCCAGTAATTCGCGTTTGCCGAGAGCAATGCCGATTCCTTCGGAATGAGCTGCTCCAGGACAAAGGGACCGGTTCCCATTGGTGCCGATTCCCCCATCATTCCGTAGTCGTAATCCGAAGAGAGTATTGCCATGTTGTAGTCGGTAAACAGATACGGAAACGTCGGATACGCTTCGGCCAGGGTGAGTTCAACGGTATAGTCGTCCGGCGTCCCGATGCGTTCGAGAATCGCGAAGTCCTGGGCTTTCAAGTGGCCGATTTCGGGGTTCTGTGTCCGTTCCAGGGTGAACTTGACATCCGCCGAGGTGAAGGCGCTTCCGTCGTGAAACGTCACACCCTCCCGCAGTTTGATGATCCATGTTTTTCCGTCGCGGGTATTCCATTCCGTGGCGAGCGACGGAACCAGTTCACCGGTCGCTGCGTCAAGCTCGATGAGGTAATCGTAGATCGACGCGTTTAACGAAAACGCCTGACCATCCCACGCACCCGGTGTAATCAGGTTGGGAACCTGTTCCGCAATCCGAATCACCATCTTCTCTTCCGCCGCTTCCGGGGCGCCTCCGGCGAATGCCGTTGAGCCGGCTACCAGGAAAGCCAGAGCCAGTAGTACTGATCGTTTCATGTCTTGTCCTCCATTCTATATTTACGATACTAAACGTATTTAGCAATCAAACTTCTGTTACGTATGTTTTTCTGAATGAACAATTCTTTGTAAGATAGATAATTACCAGTTGTT
>JGI10211J34971_10004913_pt1 | contig 10536 bp, 5 predicted proteins | sample Etolagsediment_FD_34971 | JGI IMG/M metagenome (IMG submission 34971)
GGGGGCGGGTGAGGAATCGGGTGGGGATGCGGCGGCCACGGCCAGGGGGGGACAATGATGCGGCAGGCACCGCCGGGGTGAACCGGAAGAAACGTGCACGTGAGAGTCAGAAACGCGACGAGGAAGCCCTGCAATCGTCTGTGTGTCATCTGTGTCAATCCTCCTGACGTTGAGGCAACAGTGGCGCGGGCACCAGGCGCAAATAACGACGATGCCCTTCGATACAAAGACGCTTTCGGCAGCGTTTTTTCAAACAAGACCTGACGAGACGGCGGATTCCGCGATCCGGCACACCAGTTGTAGCCAGACGTCTGCATCCGACAGCGACCCCGTCTCCTCCGGCGAGTGGTTGCCCCGGGTGGCCAACAGCAGGGGCAGGACAAGCGCTTGGAGGCCCTGATGCGGGAAGGCGCGGGAGTCCGTGCCACTGTAGTTGTAGACCTCGGTCTGGAGTGGTATTGCGGACTCCGCACCCAACGCCTTCACGAGGTCGCGCGTCCGGGGACTCAGTAGCACGGATGCGTCGGAAAGCGTCAGTACCGGGCCGTTGCCGATCACCACGTCCTGATTTGGCGCTTCGTAGGTGGCATCGACGCACACGACCAGGTCCGGGCGAATCGCGGCGGCCAGGACGGGCGCGCCGAATCCGCCCAGTTCCTCGCACGCCGTGGCACCGAGGACTACGTTCACATCGGTTTCGATCGTGCGAAGTTCGCGCGCCAGGCGACACAGCAACCAACATCCCAGGCGGTTGTCGAGGAACGGGGAGGCGATATGATCCCCGTCAAGGACCGGATCTGCCGCGAAGCATGCCCGATCACCGAAATCGACCCCGTCCGGACGCTCTGCGCGGAACTCTTCCGGGCCGTCCTCGGGCAGCTCTCTGACGATCTCTATCGGGACTTTTCCGTCACGGGTAGCGAGGACCGCGGACGCGCACTCGTCTCTGAACTGTGGTCCTCCGAGTTTCACCAGCTTGATTCTATCCTTGTGGATCTGCTCGACGGCGAACCCCGGCGAGTCCATGTGAGCGCACACCAGCAGCGTCGGTTTGTGAGGAGTCGGCTCACCCATCCTCGCGGAGAGCGCGTAGCGACCGTGCCGTGCGACGTCCGCATCCGCGTCTTGCCAGGACGAGGAGAGATACTCGACCACTTCGTCTTCGTTGCCCGGTGTGCTGTGGCAACGGAGGAGATCGAACAACTGGGTGTGGTCAACGGCCCCGTCTTGCGTCATGGTCTTCCCGTCTGCCCTTGCTCAGGGCGCATCTTCGGCAAACAGGGCTTCGAACGCCTTGCGCCATGCAAGGAGTTCCTGTTCCTGTTCCGGGCTGAAACAGCCTTGCGTGTGTCCGTAGGTATCCATCCAGGCGTAGATCCGCCGCCAGTCGGCGTCGAGCAGCTTGACCGCCTGGTGTTCCGGATGTGTCTGCAGGTGTTTGATGAGCTTGCTGTCCAGCGCGGGGCCCTGGCCCGCGGGCGAATAGTCGCGTTCGAACACGAGGCGTTTCAGGTCACCATTGGCGTAGCCGATCAGCGAATGCCATGACTTGGCTGGTGTCAGATCGAGTTTCGCGGCGGCCTTCGCGTTGCCGCTGTTGGGCGCGTGACAACGGGTACAGTGCTGGTCCAGCAGGGGCTGGACCATGTGGTCGAAGCGAAGCAGGAGTGCCCCTTCGGGTCCGGGGGCGATCTTGGCTGGCGGAGTCGTAGCTGCCAACGGCCTGCCGTGGTTTCTCGGGGCGGTGTCCCGGTGCTCGTGACAGCCAATGCAGGACAGTGTCTGGCCGGGTTGGACGTACGTAAGGGAGCGCATCGTCTGGACGGCCCTGCCCCGGGCGTCCAACGCCTGGAAGAAGTACGGCACACCCGACGGCACGCGAACGTGGGCCGAGCCGTCCGGCAGGACCGGAACGGAGCCGAGGACGTACTTGCCCGTCTCCTCGGCCGACACACCCAGGGCGGGGCGATTCTTGTGTGGCTGCACCTTTGGCGGGACGCCAACGATGCGCAATGCCTTGACCGTGCCGGGCGCCACGCCGTCGAGCCCCCGGTAGATGTCCTGTACGAGGAATGCACCAACCTGCTCGTCATCCGAGGACTCCGGCTCGGGGTGGAGACCGGGCTTCGGGCGTGGACGCAAAGGGATCGGGTACATGCTGGATATCTCCGGATCGCGGTAGATCAGTTCGAGGTTGCCGAACCGATCGTAGAGGTAGATGCCCTGCGCGTTGACCGGATTTCGGTCCGAGGTGTCGCAACGGCAATGGGGTGGCAGGCGGCGGCTGCTCCAACTCACCAGGTAGAAGCTCTCCGACAGGGGCCATGGGTTGGCGTAGAATGTCCCCACGTTCTTCTCCGTCTCCGGGAACGGCACTTCGGGCGTAAGGCGGGTGATCGGTTCCGCGTCCTCCAGGCCTCCGGAGCGATCGAGCAAGACAAGCGACCCGCCCGTGATGGAGTGATGCGCCGAGGCCGTGAACACGATCTTGTTGGAGCCGGGAATGGACCGTGGTTCCATTGTCGCCTGAGGGCGCTTGGTGTAGTTGCCGTACACGAGCTGGGCGTTCGTCCCGTCCTGGTTGGTCGACCACAGGCTGAAGAAGTGCCCGTTGAACCGGTCGATGTAATCCCAGCGACAGTAGAGGATGCGTCCGTCAGTCGCGATGGAGGGAGTGTACTCGAACGTCTCGAACGCCGAGATGGGGCGCATGTCTCCGCCGTCCGGGCCGATCCTGTGGAGTGTGAATACAGGCACGGGACGCGAGTTCCCGCCACCACAGCGGACATAGCTGTCCGGTAGGTCGTCAATCTCGTTGGTCCGTTGCGTATTCGCCTTGCTGCACTGAAGGAACTTGCCTTTGCGCGTAGACAGAAACACGACATCGCCGTCCGGCAGGTATCGGGCATCGAAGTCGTCGTACCGGCCGCGCGTCAGGCGTCGTGCGGGGACAGCGCCATCCGTCGAGGCGAGGTCGATCTCGTAGATGTGGTAGAACGCGTCCTCGGGAAGCGCGGCTTTATCCAGTTTGTTGCCCACATCCGGGACCTCCGGGTAACAGCGGCTGTGGGCTACTACCATCTTCCTGGCGTCGAAGTCCAGATCGGGCCGGAGGAAGTTGCCGTCGGCGAACCCTCGGCTCAGACATCGGGTTGTGGGACTGTCCGTCTTGAAATCGTCCACAACGAACACGCCGCCGCCCGGCCTGGACCACCAACCGTAGTACTGGTCAGACAGATGCGGGAACATGGTCGGCGCTCTCTTCACAAACAGAATGGCACCGAAATCCAGAAGCGGGTTTGCAAACGCCATGCGACGAACAGCCCAGCGCGCATCCAGGTAAAGCTCCTTCCACCGGGCTGCCGTTTGTGTCGACCCGTCCGTCTCGATCCGTTCTGCGATGTCCGCAAGCCGTGCGGAGTCCGCGGCTACGTCGACGCCCCTGGCGCTCAGTTCGTCGGCGAGCTCGCGCCCGCCGCGGAGGACTACCTCGACAATGCCCGGCCACTTCCCCGCGTCCGGCCCCCCCGCCGCGAGCGCCTTGCCCGCAGGCATGGCCGACCATTGACTGATGCTGCTTTGCGTGGCGGGTTTGCCCAGGCCCACGTTCGTGCCCGAGCCGACGGCGTAGATCTGGACTTCGTCCAAATGAAAGTACTCCGTTCCGGTCAGTTGCAGCCGGACGTAACGGGACCTGCGCCCGCCGAGTTCGATGACGAGCGGCTTCTTGTCCGTGTGTCCGTGGAACGCTGTTCCGTCGTGTTTGTACGCCTGTTCCAGTTTCTCCGGGTCGTCACCGAGGAGCAACTCGATCCGGTCGTTGCGTCGCCCGCAAGCGTCGCAGCGATTGTATAGCACGATCCGGTCCAGTGGCATGGACTCGCCCAGGTCGACGCGCCACCACGGGTCCTTCTCGTGCAACGTATGGAAACCCCACTTCCCGTCAATCAGCCCATCCAGAGCGCCGCCGGCGTCCTGTTCTTTCGTGACGTTGGCCGGTGCCGCCTCCGTCACGCCGCTTGCCAAGGCTGCGAGGCGTAACTCGGCCTGAAGCAGATAGTCCGCCTCGATCTGTTCGTGTGTGATTGCCGGCGCGGAGTCCGCACCATACGACAGCAGAAAGACGGCCGCGGTCGCCGGGATTGTCATCGCAAGGGAGAATGGTCTGGGCATCCTCTCGCTTCCTCTTTGCGGCTGGCTGGCGGGTAGCTGTGCTGTTGTCTGTGTCACAATAGCGCACGCGCCGCCGTTTTGCCTGTGACATCCACAATGACGAGCCCCTTGTCCTGCGTGCATGCGACCTCCGCAAGCCGCTACGAAACCGGTGCAGTCAGGGGGTCCGCCAGTCTTCACGACAAGACGCAAGAACAAGGGAATTCCGGCCATCGCTGATGGAACTGAGACATGTCCCGCGGGTCTCTGTGTAAGATGGCAGGACCACGTATTGAGGAAGTGGACCGTAGAACTGGGCGATACCGGAGAAAGTGGATGAATGTTTGGATCGCATTGGGACTGACTGTCTTCGCCGGGATGGCGACCGGCATAGGAAGCGCACTGGCGTTCTTCGCGAAACGCTCCAACTACCGTTTCCTGTCCGTGTCGACGGGGTTCTCGGCCGGAGTCATGTTGTACGTGTCGTTCGTCGAGATCTTCTATAAAGGGACCGACGCACTCGTGGAAGCCTACGGGGACTACTGGGGGCACTGGGCAAATGTCGGGTCGTTCTTCGGAGGCATTGCGCTGATCGGGATCATTGACAACCTGATCCCCGCGGCGGAAAACCCGCACGAGACGCACTCCGATGCGGAGAAGGCACCATTGCGGGACGACTCCGCTCCCAGGCCGGATTTCGAGGCGATTGCTGCCGACCCCGAGCACGCAGAATGCGGCGAGCACGACCACAGGAAGCTCATGCGTATGGGGCTCTTCACAGCGCTTGCCATCGGCATTCACAACTTCCCGGAAGGGCTGGCGACGTTCTTGGCTGCGCTGGAGGATCCCAGCCTTGGTGTTGCCATCGCGGTGGCGATTGCGTTACACAATATTCCGGAAGGCATCAGTGTGTCCGTGCCCATCTACTACGCGACAGGGAGTCGTCGCAAAGCCTTCACATACTCGCTGTTGAGCGGATTGGCTGAACCTGTAGGAGCGGGAATCGCATACGTGATTCTGCGGCTCGTGGTGGGGGGAGAGGGTGGTGCGTTGCCACCACAGGTTATGGGGATTCTATTCGGTGGCGTGGCCGGGATCATGGTCTACATCAGTCTGGATGAGCTGTTGCCCACGAGCCGGGCGTATGGGAAGGGACACGACAGCCTGCTGGGCTTGCTCGCAGGTATGGCGGTTATGGCGCTCAGTCTGCTGCTGATGAAGTAGACCGGTTCCGTCGCGGGGATCCCCTCTGTCGGGCTCTATTTGTGGAGGACCGTGAGTCTGCGGCGGAGCGATATCGGCAGATGGATGCGCCGGGACGCGTCTCCCGACGACCACGTGACGTCCGTCCCGCTCCGGGCATCCGACTCCCAGGCACACTGTGCTGTGCCGTCTGCACTATCTGTCTCGATCGCGAACGTCTCCAGTCTCCATTCGGGTTTCGTGCTCTGGATCTCCAGTGTCCCGAACGCACAACGTCGGGGGGAGTCGCGATCCCCTGTTGGCGACTGGAGCACGCGTACGCGTCGGCCTGATGTGCGCTGAGCATCTTCGATCGGCCTGAGTTTGTTCATCAACCACTCGCTCCCGGCCGGGACGACCACCGTCCGAGCCGGGCAGGCCGCGAGCAGTTCCTCGGCTCCGCCGACGTTCTCCCATGCGCCGTCTGTGACGACGAGGGCATCGAGTTCGTTGCACCCCCGCGAACGCAGCCAGGTGGCGGCCGACGTCGCGATCCCTGCACCACCGGTGTTGACCACGATCGCGGGCCGTCCGCGGCCTTGCGTCATCACGACTGCGGGAGTTGTGTTGCCGTTGCCGTGAAAGATGGCGAGGTGCCGGGGCTGGGACAGTGGTCCAATGGCGAACACCAAGACAAGCGAACACGACGCACAGGCTGCCGCGAGCCGCTTTCGGGGGCCGATACGGGGCAGGAGCAGGAACGCGAGCACAGCGTAGTAGAGCAACACAAGCCAGCTCGACGGACGGACGACGGCGATGCTGCCCGGGAACTCGCTCCCCCATTCGGCGAGGCCGCGCATCGACCGCAAGACGATGTCGAGGAACCACGCGATGGCGCGCTCGGGCCACGCCAGCAAGAGAATGCCGCAGGCGACTTTCGCGATGCCCGCACACAGGCACACCAGCACAAGGAGCGAAATGGCCCCGTTCACCGGCAGTGCGGCCGGGATGACCAGGGAGTTCGTCCAGGCGATCAGACCGGCCCCGGCGAACCAGGCGAGGAGACTGGCGCACGCGGCGTCCAGCAGCCGGCGTCGGCAGAGAGACCACACGCGGAGCCGGCGCGCGGCGCGCGGCACCCAGTAGTCCGTCTCATTGACAGCCGTCAGGTACGGCGAGCAGAAGCGCCATCCCATGATCAGCAGGAGCACGATGGCGAACGAAAACTGGAAACCCGTCTGCGTCACGTTAAGCGGGTTGACCACCAGCAGGACGAGCGCCGCCAGGGCGACGGTGTTCACGGGTGAGTTGGGCATGAGGAAGGCCTTTGTCAACGACCACAGCGAAAACATCACCCATGCACGCACGGCCGACGGTGCTCCGCCTGTCACGTACACGTAGGCTCCGAGCAAGAACGGCAGAAGCAGGTAACGGGCGCGGTAGGGAACCCGGGTAAACCGTAGAGACAGCAACATGAGCGTTCCCACGATCCCCGCATGCAGACCGCTGATCGCGAAGATATGGATGGCGCCGCTGCGCAGGAAGGTGTTCCGTGTCTGCGGATCGAGACCTTGTCGATAGCCGAGGGTCATGGCCGCAAGGAGAGCTGCATCGCCATCCGTGCGAAGTCCGCGCACAAGCAGCTCGACGCAGCGGTCACGCCAGCGGAACAGTGAGGCGGGGAGACGGCGCCAGTTGGTGCTCCCGGACACCGTGTGGCACGTCTTGGCGTGCAGGATGTGGACGATGCCTTGTGCGCGCAGGTAATGCGCATAGTCGAAGTCACCGTCGAAGAGGGGAGGGTGCGGCAGGTCGAGTGCCCCTTGCGCATCGACCACGCTGCCGTACGGCGGTGGGCTGTCCTGCGGGGAGCGCAAGAGCACTTTCCCTCTGCACGGAATCCACGGCGTTGTCTGGTTCGTGCGGACCTCGCGAACGAGAACGCGCAAGCCGGACCTGCCGTGCAACCAGGGCAGGGCGTCGCCGGTGTAGCCTTTGTCGATCACTATGCCCCGAACCCGGACGTTGCACTCGTCCCGCGGGAGGGACGCCCGATACGTGTGCCACGGAGCACGTAGATGCAGGGCGCAGCACAGGATGCCGGCGAGAAAACAAAGGGACAACCAGGGGAGCCGCGTGGATGCGACGACGGCAGCGGCAGCAAACAGGCACGCGGCGATGTAAGCTACACGAGTTACGGCACTTGGACAGTCAACGGCCGCAATCGCCGCAAGTACCCCCGCGATGAACACGATGACAACCGGCAACGCCGGGCAGAGATCGGTGTTCCATTGGGGCAGTTTGTTCGTCATCCCTCCCACTGTCGCCCCTTCCGGTCAGCGCACGCCGCCCTCGATCCTGCACTGGCCAAGGACGAGGCCGGCACCGACAAAGTCCACGCCCACCCCTCTCACGGCGAGTGGCTGCTTACTGTTCTTGGCAGCCTCGATACGTTCTTTGACGCGGTCGAAATAGGCCGACTCCATCTCGCAGCGAATCCGGGAGCCGAGCATTATGTAGCCTTTGTCGATGCCCTGGACGATCCGGGCAGGGGTTCCGGTGACGGTGATCGTACGGCCACGGAAGCGCTGACGCAGATCGGCAGTGTTCTCGCCGTCAAACGACTCCGTCAGCCTTTCGGCAGTTGTCACGATGGGTGTCTTGGGGGCTTCTTCCTCCGGCTGGGCCTGGCCGCCAGCGGGCTCCGCGAACGCGTCGAAGCCCTCGGCTTCGCGCGTCAGCATTTCGCGGATCACTGCCGGATCGGGTGTCTTGGGGGGCGGGGCCTCCTCAGTATCGTCCGGCTTTCCGAACAGGCGATTCATCGCGGCTTTGCTCTCCTCGATAGTGAGCTTGACCACCTCACGGATTTCCGGATTCAGATAGCGGCTCAGCTTCTTCGGCGTTTCGGCCAGCGCGATGTCGCCCTGGTCCGTGCGTTCGCGCAGCATCCCCCATTTGATCGTTCCGTCCATGAAGACCACCTTGGTGTCCACGATCCAGAACCGGATACGACAGGGCGTCTGTTCGCCGCTCTTGACGACCATCTTCCCCGTTTTCTCCTGGCCGCTGGGGTGTTCGATTCTCACGACATGCTCACCTTCGAGCAGTCCCTCGATGAGCAGGGGCTTGGACAGATCCTTCTCGCCGCCGGGCGCTGTTTGACCTTTGACGTGCCCGTCGACGATGACCTTGCAGCCCGCCGGAGAGGTGATGACGTCAAGCGAGCCAAGCCGTGTTTCAAGCGTTACGTCGAGCTTCTCCCCTCGGATCTGGCTGATTGTGGCCGCCACCTTCTGGGGCTTGTAGCCGGGCATCATGAGACCGAACTCGTGCTCGCCGGGAGGCAGTGTCTTGACGAGCAGAGGGGTGGTGCCGAGGATCTGTGACCCTCCGTGATAGACGCTGGCACCGGAAGGGGTGGATGTGACGAACAGGGTCTGAGCCGCGGGATGAAGCTCGTAAGCCCCTTCGGGGAGCATCTCCGGAACATGGATGTGTCGAGCCAACTCGTCATATCCTTCGAGCGTGAGACTGAGGCGGTGTCGACCGGGGGCCATCTGCTGGATGATCAAGGGCGTCTGTCCACGTTCCTCGTCGTCGATAGTGACCGTCGCCCCTGTCGGCATGCTGGCAATCAGGACCGGGATGGCCCCCGTGGCGGGTGCCCCCGTGCCCGTGCCGGGCTCGCCTCCTGCATCCGGGAACGGTTCGAGGCCCGGATCGGCTCCGCCGAAGCCGGTTTCGTCCGTGTCATCAGGGATGAACGCCAGCGTCTCGTCCTCGTCCGCGTCGGGGCTCGGTTCAGTATCGGCACCATCGTCGACCTGCACCGTATCCAGCGGCGTCCCGTCTTCGGGGGCCGTGCCGGCGCCCTGCTCTTGGACTGTCATGACCACGACACGGATCAGGGCCACGAGCACGATGGCGAGGAGTGCGATCCTGATCCAGGGGAGTCCTTCGCCCTTGTGTTCGTCCGGCAGTGCCTCGCCCTGCGCCGCCCCGCGCCGTGTGTCGGCATGCGGTTCGCGTGGGGGGGCAGCAGCCGGAGCCGCTTCCGCGGCACTGAGGGCAACGCTGGGTTCGACAATGTCCGCGGAATCGGCGAACAGGAACGTGTTGCTGCCTACCCCCAGCCGGTCCCCGTGCTTGAGTGTTACGCTTCCCGTGATGCGCTGGCCGTTCACACGGACCCCGTTTGTGCTGCCGAGATCCTCGACTATCCAGCGGTCGTTCTGCCGGTAGATCCTGCAGTGGCGGCGCGAGACGCCGTCTTCGTCCAAGGCGAGCGTGTTGCCCTGGACTCGACCAATCGTGAACTCGTCGTCCCCCAAGTCCACCGACCGTCCCTGGTAGCGTCCCCCCAGGAATCGCAGTTGCATGCTCATGCTGTTTCCTTGCTCCGATCCGCCGGCGAGTGGTCCTTGGCGCGGGTCTCCGGGCGTCGGGACTTGCAGGACACTGTTCCTTGATGTGCCTCTTTCGGGCCTTACTTTACCGCCCCTATGATCGATTTGCATGCTCACAGTACCGCTTCGGACGGCACTCTCACTCCCTCGCAGCTTGTGCGCCGCGGGGAAGCAGTCGGGTTGACAGCCCTCGCGTTGACCGATCACGACACCACCGATGGACTCAAGGAGTTCCTGTCGGCGGCCGAGAACACTCGACTGGCACCGGTTCCCGGCGTGGAGATTGCGTGCAGTCTCTCGACCGACTCCGTTCACATCGTCGGCTTGTTCGTCAGACCGGGCGGCGGGCTTCTGGAGAAACTGCTCAAGAAAATCAGGTCATCGCGCAATGACCGCAACCGCAAGATTGTGGGCAAGCTCAGACGTCGCGGCATCGGGATAACGTTCGATCAGGTTCGGAATGCGGCTGGCGGCGACGTGATCGGGCGCCCCCATATAGCCCGGGTTCTGGTGGACGACGGATGGTGTGCAAGCCCGAAGGCCGCTTTCGAGGAGTTTCTGGCATCGGGACGTCGGGCCTACGTTCCGCGCTTCCGGCCTGAGGCAGTAGACGGTATTCGCGCGATCCACGACGCCGGGGGCGTTGCGGTCTGGGCGCATCCCGTGGGCTATCGGACCATCTCCGAGCCCGGTGTGCGGATGCGGGCCGCGGCAATGCGCAAGTGGGGATTGGACGGGATCGAGTGCTACTACTCCGAGTACAGTGCGGAGGATGAACGGATAGTGCGGAATG
>JGI10211J34971_10004914_pt1 | contig 10536 bp, 11 predicted proteins | sample Etolagsediment_FD_34971 | JGI IMG/M metagenome (IMG submission 34971)
AATACATCCAACACGTGCGCGAGGCCAATCAGAAAGTTCATATTCAGGCTGTAGCCGAAACAGAGTCGCCCTTATCATCCATTGAAGTGCTTTACCGGTTAAACGATGGCAACGTGCTACAACAACCCATGCAGTCGGTTGGTGATGGCTACTATGCTGTTGTGCTTTCAGGTATTTCGGAAGAAACAAAAGTGGGTTATCAAATCAGGGTGATCGATGAAGCGGATAGCGAAACAACAATGCCTTGTACGGAAGTCATTATTTATCCGGCGACAGGCGATACTCCGTTGTTGTTTATCAACGAGATCATGGCCGACAATGAATCCACCATCGCCGATGAGCATGGCAATTACAGCGATTGGATAGAAATTTACAATGGAGACAGTGAACCGGTCTTTCTTGGCGACTTTTACCTTACCGACAATTTCGATTCGCCCAACAAATGGAAAATGCCGTCGGTGACCCTCCCCGTAAATGGCTTTGCCTTGTTCTGGGCTGATGGAGATCCCTCGCTTGGCGAGTATCACGCCAGCTTTAAACTTAGTAAAGACGGAGAAGAAACAGGTATTTTTTCCGCCACAGCGATACCCGTCGATCAGGTTAGTTTTGGCGCACAAACAGAAGACATAAGCTACGGACGTCTTCCAGATGGAACATCGGCCTTCGTCTTTTTTAACACCCCAACTCCCGGAGCGCCTAATCAGCCCAATAGCCTTGATGAAATCGTCAACAAACCGGACTTTTACGCTTATCCGAACCCAGCCAGCGAAGTGGTTACGCTGAATAAACCATCGGATATCCGCGTTTTCAACAGCACAGGCATGGAGGTGTTTCGCGGAAACGACGTAACCTCTTTGTCTGTAAACCAATTTACAAAGGGACTCTATTTCATACTCACCGACGAAGGAGAACGTACCTTGCTGGTGATTTATTAAAAAAGTTTAAAATTTGCTGTATTCAATACGAACCGGGTAGGATGAGCGTTTGCAATGGACTAAATCAGCTCACTACTATGCACTACAACAACAAAATCAAAAAAATCAGGCTACTGTATTTATCGGTTATAACACTGATGAGCCTCATGTTTCATTCCGTTACGGTAGCACAAAACACATCAGACATGAACACAGAAAAAAATACCAATAACGAGACAGAATGGAAGCAAGAACTCACTCCGGAACAATACCGTGTGCTGAGAGAATGCGGAACAGAACCTGCTTTTACCGGGAAATACGTCAACCACCACGATGATGGCTACTACCATTGCGCCGGTTGTGGAGCCAGGCTGTTCAGCTCCGACACAAAGTACGAGAGCGGATCGGGATGGCCTAGTTTTTATAAGGCCGTGGCCGACAGCAGCATTGTAGAAGTGCTCGACAAAAGCTATGGGATGATACGCACCGAGATCAAGTGCGGGAACTGCAGAGGTCACCTGGGGCATGTTTTTAACGATGGTCCAAACCCTACCGGACTACGCTATTGTGTAAACTCTTTGAGTCTGGATTTTAAAAAAGAATAGCCGCGCAGTTTTTACGCTATTAAATCACCTGCTTTTAATACCTTTGCGTGCACTCATAACCTCAGCGAATGGTAGCCGATACGCATAACCTGTATATCAAATTTAAACTGTTTTATCCGGTATTTATCGGGTCGATAGTGGCTATAGTTTTGGTATCCAGTATCTTGGTGGAGAAATCAAAACGCGAGATTTACCTTCAGGCCGAAAACAACATGAAGCTCGAAGTTGCTTTGGTAAAGAACATGTTTGAACGCGAACGAGAACTCAAACTTCAAAAAGTAAAAACAGATTTAAAAACAGCCCATAAGTTGTTCTACCAGGAAGACCTCACCATTGGACAACCGGATTTCAGCATTACAGCAGTTAATCAATTCAATAAAGACAGCCTGCGAGTTACCATACCTACGATGTGGCGCAACGGCAAACCAATTTACAATTCGGAAGGTTTTACCAGCGAGACTCATGCTCTATTTGGAGGAACGACCACCATTTTTCAAAAAATAGACAGTGGTTATCTCCGGATTGCCACCAATGTTACCGATCAGGAAGGCTCCAAAGCCGTCAACACATTTATCCCCAACAGTTCACCCGTAATAAAAACAATCAACTCAGGAACAGCCTATTACGGCAGGGCCTTTGTGGTAAATGATTGGTATATTACAGCCTATGAACCAATATACAACGCCGACACCCTGGCAGGTATATTGTATGTAGGCGACAAAGAAAAAGACCTCAACCGACTGGAAATGATATTACAAGCTGTGGTTTTAGGTGAATCAGGGTTTATTTTCGTAGTCGACAAGCTTGGGAATTTAATAATACAACCCAAATCACCAGAAAACAAGGAGATTGCTCTGACATTCGCAAACCAGGTCTTGCAATCCAATTCAGGTAGTCATCGATTATATGGAGTCGATCGCGAAACAGAGTACCTGCTCACGTGGACAGAATTTCCTGAGTTTGAAATGTACATTGCCGCCTTAGTGCCCGCTGACGAATTGACCCGCGTTCCGGTAAAGAATATTTTGGTAACCGCCATTTATTTTGCGCTCCTGATCTCGGCTCTGTTTATCGTGATGGTGTTGTTTACCACGACACAGCGTGTGCACCGCCTTCTCAATGCCATCCGGTTGAGCAACCTGAAGCTAAGGACAACGAAAGACGCCTTGCGCCAGAGCGAGCACAATTTTAGAACCCTTTTCAACAACAGTTCTGATGAGATGCTGGTATCTGACATGCAGGGAAACATACTCGAGATGAATGAGAAAGCATGCAGCACACTGGAATACAGCCGCGAGCAGTTGCTCACCATGAACCTCCTCGAACTGAAACCCGAAAACAGAGCACGCCAATTTTTAGAACACCGCAAGAAACTTCAACAATTGGGCAGCTTGATATATGACTCAGAATACACCACCCGAACCGGAAAAATCATACCAGTGGAAATAAACAGCCGGTTGCTCGATTTCAATCAACAACAAGCTATTTTGAGCATCTCGCGTAACCTGAAAGTGCGCAACGAACTGGAAAGAAAAGTGTTAAGTGCCGTAATCCAGACAGAAGAAAGAGAACGTGAACGGTTCTCGAAAGACATGCACGACGGACTCGGCCCGCTCCTATCGACAGTTAAACTCTATGTGGGAGAAATTGCCAACAGCGACAATACCGCCAATGAAAAAGAGTTGTATATCAAACAGGTGAACGAGATAATTGATGAAGCCGTAACAAGCACACGCGAAATATCGAACAACCTGATGCCGCGCGTAATTCATGAATATGGTGTGGTTAAAGCCATTCAGGCCTTTTGCAATAAAATAAACCTGACCAACCGGATAAAAATTGAATTTCAAACCACCGGAGTGGACCAAAGCATGGACATGAACATACAGCTGATCCTGTTCAGGGTAATCAGTGAACTGATCAACAACACCATAAAACACGCCAAAGCAACCCTGATTACCATCCACATAGAGGCCAAAGGCGACAGGATCAGGGTTGAATTCACCGACAACGGAATAGGTTTCAACACTGAAAAAATAATGGGAGATAAAAAAACCGGTATCGGATTGAAAAGCATCATTAGCAGGATAAAATCGATTAACGGGGTATGTAAATTCAGCAGCGAAGAGGGAAAAGGATTTAGAATCATTATAGAGATATAATCATGTGAGGATGTTTTTTTCTTACTAATTTTGCAACACACTAGACACGCTCATGGCAGAACCAATTCGAATAATAATAGTTGACGACCACGAAATCTTTAGGAACGGCCTTAAGATGGTGTTAGGTAAACTATCGTTTATTCGCATAGTTGGCGAGGCAGGTAATGGTCAGGAATTTCTTGACATCATCCGCATGACACAGGCCGATGTGGTGTTAATGGACATCGAAATGCCGGTAATGTCGGGCATCGATGCTACCACCATTGCCCTAAAGGAGCATCCCGGATTAAAGATAATTGCACTGACGATGTTCAACGACGACGACTACATCCAAAGCATGATGGATGCAGGCGTAAGGGGCTTCCTGATCAAAAACATCAACAAAGAAACCCTCGACAAAGCCATACGAACCGTTTATGGAGGAGGAACTTACTACAGCGAAGAGCTTTTTAATTTCTTTACCAAGCGGTTTTCACCGGAAGAAAAGCACAAGGAATCTGACATCAAGTTTACTTCACGCGAGAAGGAAATCATGCAGTTGCTTTCTGAAGGGTTGAGCAACAAGCAAATAGCGGATGTGCTGTACATTAGCGAGCGTACTGTGGTAGGGCATAAATCGAACCTGCTGGCAAAAACGGGTTGCAAAAATGCGATTAGCCTGCTGGCCTACGCCGTAAAAAACAACCTCGTTATCATTTAACCTTCCTTTTCAGAATNACCAGGTCTTTGTCCTCGAAAAATACTCCCCAGTCACCGGAATTGCGGTAANCATCAATTTCTTTGTAAAAGAGCGGCTCATCAAGAGGNTAGGTGTTTTCGATGGTGGTAAAAACGATAAACTCGGCCTCTTTCACGATAGGAAACTGGTAGATTTTATCGCGCAAAGCCAAATGCGGAACAACTTTTGACTCGGCACTAACTACCGCATCAGGAGGAATCCTCTTCAGGTTTTGGTGAACCATTGCTACATCAATCGTTCGGGTGTAATGGCTTTTTTTATAGAACCTGATCTTATTTTTATTTGTATACAAAACCGTGTTGTCCATCACACGAACAGTTCCTGCAACAATTCCAAGCATTAGCAAAACAACAGTAAGCTTTTGTATTCCGCGGCGCTTAACAGAAGCGATAACCGAAAAAGCTCCAACAACCATAACCGGCACGAATTCAATAGAATAATGGTCACCTACCCCCCACATCAGGTAATTGTCGTGATACATTTTTTGAAACAAAACAGGAATGAGCATCACCAGATATCCGGGTCTGAAAAGCAAAAAAGGCAATCCGGAGACCAGGAGCAGGACATAAAATTCGGTTTTAACAAAATCACCATGAGGACTTTGGTTGTGGTTTACGAAAAGGTTCAGCAAGCTGTCGTAAGGATGTAAAAACAGATTTCGCAAAGCCTCTGCCGGATTGCTTCCCAATGCTGAATATAAAAATCCGGTGTACTCACCCTCTGCCGAAAAATAAGGAATAACAACGGTTACAGACACGATAAACCACATCACAGCCAGTACAAAAAAACCAACCAGGAGGACCAACATGCGCCGATTTTTCCAAAACTCAGGCACTAAGCCCAGCGCCACAAAGGCCATCCACAACGCCATATTTTCTTTTCCTGCCATGATGGCTATCAGAAAAACCAACGAAATCAATCTTCTTTCTCTTTTTAAATAGAGGAAAAACCAAGGGAGCAACATGGCGGCCACCACGTTGCTGTGGTAATCGAACGACAAAGCTGAGAAAATCCCAAAAAACAAATAAAAAGCCAGCATAGCCCAAAAAGCCAAACTCAGCTTTTCGGGATAAACCAACCGAAAATAGCTGAACACACCGTAGCCTCCAAAGAGGATAGCAAGAAGTTGAATGACAAGCAGGGTGTAAGAACCGAACAACAACGACAGAGGAGAAAATAAGATCAGGTATAAGTTTAAATGCCCCCCGAACAAATTTTCAGCAGTAGGTTTAATCATTTGGCTGTCAGCCCACCGGAAATGAATAAAATCGTATAACGCGTTAGTATACAAGCCCAGATCAAGGGCTGCGGTGCGGAAATTATAATGGTTTACCAGCGAAACAGAGGCATACAATACGAAGAAAAACACTAGTATTGCCCACAACAAATACACTGAATTTAAACGGCTGAACTTCGCTGTCATCAATTATTTACATTATCATTTGGTTTACCCTATTGCGGCCACGAAATTAACAAATACCTCATTGCCTGTTGGCAGCAAAAAGCATTTAACCTCAAAATTAATTGATTTAGGCAACGTTTTAGAAAAAATAACTGATCTTTGCTACATGTAACACAACGGTTAAATGAAAAAACTCGTGACCATAGTTGGGGCACGCCCACAAATAATCAAAGCTGCAGCACTAAGCCGCGCCATCAAAAAGCTATACAACCAGACACTTACAGAAGTACTGGTGCATACAGGGCAGCATTACGACGAAAACATGTCACAGGTTTTTTTTGGCGAACTGGGCATTCCTGCACCACACTACAACCTGGGAGTTGGGAGTTTATCGCATGGCGCACAAACAGCTATGATGATTGAGGGCCTCGAAAAAATTCTTCTCGTTGAAAAACCCGATTGGGTGGTGCTTTATGGCGACACCAACTCAACCCTGGCAGGAGCACTTGCAGCCTCTAAAATTCATATTCCGGTGGTGCATATCGAGGCCGGGTTGCGCTCTTATAACAAGTCGATGCCCGAGGAAATCAACCGGATTTTATGCGATCATGTTTCCACTTTGCTTTTCGCGCCTACCTACACCGGTTACAACAACCTGAAGAGAGAAGGCTTTGATCCTGACACCAGTGCACCTTTTAGTCCGGACAATCCGGGGATTTTTCATTGTGGCGATGTGATGTACGACAACAGCCTGTATTTTGGAGAACTGGCAGCATCAAAAAGTGATATCCTTGAAAGACACGGGCTAACCAATGGACATTTTATCCTTGGAACCATTCACCGCGACAACAACACAGACCAACCTGAGCGACTACAAGCCATCATGGTTGCTTTGATCGAAATCGCCGAAACTTACCACGAAACCATTGTTTTGCCATTGCATCCCAGAACTTCGCAGCTATTGCAACAAAACCCAGGGGATGATTTGTACCGGAAGCTTAAAAGCACCTCCACCATTAAAATGCTACCTCCGGTTTCATTTCTCGACATGATTCAGTTGGAAAGCCAATCCAAACTCGTCATTACCGATTCGGGTGGGGTGCAAAAAGAAGCCTACTTTTTTCACAAACCCTCCATCATCCTCCGTCCTGAAACCGAGTGGGTTGAGATCGCGCAGGAAAAAGCCGCCATTCTGGCAGATGCAGATAAAGAAAGGATATTAAGCGCCTATCTCCATTTTTCGGATACAAAAACCACGTTAAATTTTCCACCCTTGTTTGGGGATGGTAAGGCCGCAGAGTTTATTTGTGAGAGTATTTTGGGGTAAATAAGTCGAAAAACAACTAATCCCGGATGATTTCCGGTTCGGTAAAAACCATTAGATTTGCTTCATGAAGACGGCCAGCGTAAAAGAAATAAAGATTGAATTAAGCTCCCGATCGCCGAATGAGTTGTTAGAAATTTGTCTTCGGCTGTCGAAATTTAAAAAAGAGAACAAGGAACTATTGACCTACCTGCTGTACGAATCAAACGATGAAGAATCTTATATACAAGGTGTTAAATATGAAATTGATCAACATTTTAAACAAATTAGTACCCGGAATTGGTATATAATTAACAAAAGCCTCCGTAAGATTTTGCGTACCACCAAGACCTATATCCGGTATTCCCAAAACAAACAGACCGAAGTAGAATTACTCATCCACTTTTGCATGCGGTTGAGGAACATGAAACCTTCTATCACAGACCACCATGTGCTAACTAATCTCCTGGAACGCCAGGTAGGGCTCATCAGAAAATCAATGCTTGGTCTGCACGAGGACCTAAGGTATGATTACAACAGGATTTTGGATGAATTGTGATGAATGATTATCGCCAACCTCAGAAGAGAACAAAATGCCGTTTTTTTTAATCACGATAAAACAAAAACCCAGTCAGACTCCCGACAAAAAATAAATTGTTATACAAGGCTTTGAAATATCAAAGATTTTTGTACTTTTGCACTCCAATTTTTATGTATTAATTATCAATTAATTAACTAATTATTTTATTATGAACCAGTACGAAACCGTTTTCATTTTAACTCCCGTTTTGTCTGAAGATCAGATGAAGGAAGCGGTAAAAAAGTATGAGACTTTTCTCATCGACAATGGTGCCGAAATCGTGCATCGCGAAAACTGGGGATTGCGTAAACTCGTCTATCCCATCCAAAAAAAATCCACCGGATTTTATCACCTGTTTGAATACACCGCTCCTGGCGATATGATTGCCAAGATCGAAATTCAACTTAAACGCGATGAACGTGTTCTTCGCTTCCTTACCGTAAAACTCGATAAGCACGCTGTTGCTTACAACGAGAAAAAACGCAGAAACAAAGCTGCTGAAACTGCTGAAAAGGAAGCATAGTTATTAACCTACTAAAATTAAGAACCATGGCACAACCAAATTCAGATATTAAATATCTAACACCGATTGCAGTCGACACCAAAAAGAAAAAATACTGCCGGTTTAAAAAAAGTCGCATAAAATATATCGACTATAAAGATGCAAACTTCCTGCTCAAATTTGTGAACGAACAAGGCAAACTGTTGCCACGTCGTTTGACAGGAACATCTACAAAATACCAAAAGAAAGTGGCTCAGGCCGTAAAACGTGCACGCCACCTGGCCTTAATGCCATACGTAGCTGATTTATTAAAATAAAGGAGGGAAAAGAAATGGAAGTAATTCTTAAACAGGATGTAAACGGAGTTGGTTATAAATACGACCTGATTACCGTTAAAAATGGATTTGGAAGAAACTATCTGATCCCCAAAGGACTGGCAGTATTGGCTGACAAATCAGAAAAAAAAGCTTTAGCAGAAATTAAAAAACAACAGGCTTTTAAAGAAGAGAAAATTCTAAAAGAAGTTGGTTCAGTAGCCGAACTACTCAAAGGTCTGGAGCTGACTATCGGAACAAAAGCCGCCGCCACAGGTAAAATTTTCGGATCGGTAAACTCAATCATCATTGCCAACGCCATTAAGGAAGCAAAGAATATTGAAATCGACCGCAAGAAAATTATGCTCGACGACGATCACATTAAAGAGATTGGAGAATACACCGCGGTAGTTAAACTGCACAAAGGTGTTCAGGTTCAAATCAAACTTAATATTGTGGCCGAATAATCCACAAAAGAACTATCTTTGAAACCCTGACAGCACAAGCTGCCAGGGTTTCGTTTTTTATTGTACGCCGTTGATAACAAAAGCAAAAATAAAACTGATAAATTCACTCGCCAACAAAAAATACCGCGAGCAGCATCAACTTTTTAAGGCAGAGGGAACTAAAAATGTACTCGATTTCATTTCCGGGCAGATGGTCTGCAAAGAAGTGTTTGCCACCCACAGCTGGATTTACACGCACAGAGATTCACTCGCTGACACAGAAGTTACTCCCGTAACGGAAGCCGAAATGAAAAAGCTAACCGAACTAACAACCCCATCTGAAGTTCTCGCCCTGTTTGAGCTCCCTGATTATCCGGCTAATGTCGCCGGATCAGATTCATTGGTGCTCATGCTCGACGACATAAAAGACCCTGGCAATCTGGGCACAATCATCCGGACTGCCGACTGGTTTGGCATTCACCACCTCATTTGTTCAGAACAATCTACCGACGCCTTCAGCCACAAAGTAGTTCAGGCGTCTATGGGGTCGCTCGCGCGCGTGCACCTGACCTATGCCAACCTGCATGAAGTGTTGTCGGAATTACCCAAGGCCACCCCCGTGTATGGTGCCTTGCTCGAAGGGAAACCTATCGGCGAAATCAAACATCAGGGATCGGGGGTGATACTCATCGGCAGTGAAGCCCATGGCATCAACAAGGAGCTTTATCCCTACATCAACCAGCCCGTCACTATTCCACCCGGGCTCCCCGCTCCGCAAGGAAGAGCAGAGTCGCTCAACGCATCGGTCGCTGCCTCCATCATATGCTATGCCCTCACCTCTCCAATAAATTCAGGTTGACATCCTTGTTTGTAAATTAATGCCTCACCAAAAAAAAAGCAGTAAGATATCGTGAATTGCTTAAAGTTTCCTGACGATAAAGCAGGTTAATTTTTTTATTGGTATTTTTGCAAAAAAAAAAGCAATGTTTATAAAAGTATTACTCATTACAGTTGTATTCCTCGCTCTGGCAGTTGCCGGATTCGCTATAAAAATGTTTTTCGTGAAAAACGGAGAATTTAAAAAACAATGCTCATCTGTCGACCCACATACGGGAAAAAATCTGGGATGCTCATGCGAAGGAGCGCCCGGAGATGGAAGATGCAGAAAAGAGGACGAAAAACACTCGCACCACCATCACAAGCCTTCACCTGTGGTTGCCCAGTTTAAAGAGCTGGAAATTAATTAGTTTACGGATGCACTCTAATTATAAAGAGTATTTTGAAGGAATAAAATTGTCGCAAATAGACTTTGTTTGTCTTTTGAGATTATTGCTTGCAAATAAAGAGAGCAAAAAATTCTTGAGAAGTAGTCGACAAGAGTGACACGAGCAAGAAAGAACAAATGCCCTAAAGACAAATCCTGGCTAATCCTCGTACCAATCAACAATAGCATTTTGAAAACCCGGACTGGCCACTGCTTCATATCCATCAGATGTGGAATAAATGAAAAAAGCCTCCAAATCATCGCGTGACTCCACAAAATCCCATGCTTTCTCAAACCCCATGACC
>JGI10211J34971_10004915_pt1 | contig 10534 bp, 6 predicted proteins | sample Etolagsediment_FD_34971 | JGI IMG/M metagenome (IMG submission 34971)
AATTGTTTTTTTCTTAAATTGTTCTCCGGCAGCCAGGACATCGTAGTAAAAACCATCATCCTCATTCCAACACCATTGATTGATGCGCTGGCTGATATGCGCCGCTTCGGAGCGGTAATGAGTTGCTTTATCCGGCAGATTGAGCTCAGCACAAATGATGGCCAGATGATTGTACATAATGACCATCTGGGCTGACATCTCTACCCATCCGCAACCTTTTTCAGCCGGACGCGGGGTGTTGTCCATTCCACTGCCCAGGGGAGTGTTCCAATATAATCGGTGTTCGGCCATTTTTGAGATTCGGCCGTTTTCTTCCCAATTTTCTGCCGCCGGATCACCGTCGCGGTTCAACCACTGGGCGTATTTTTCCAGCACTGGCAGGATCATCTGAAAACGGGATTTATCACCGGTTATCCGATAAGATTCCACTTCCGCCCAACTGAACAAGGGCGGATTGATGGTGTTCTTCCAGCCTTTTTTGGAGAAGAGCCCGCCGTCAAAATCAAAGTGGATCAGCTGGCCGTCCTTTTCACGGAATTCGCGTCCGATAAAGCCGCTTTCCCGCTGGAGAGCGTAGAAATTATCCAGTGATTCAATCGCAGGAAATACCTGGTGCCCATATCGGGCAAACATCATCATGAAGATGGTATCCCACTGGAAAATGTTTTCACTGAAAGCTTCATCCAGCCAGTTGGAGACCAGCGGTGATCCTGGAGCTGGTTGTTTAAATCCACGAAAGGCAATCTCCCAGCATTTCCAGTACATTTCAATCCACTCCGGATTATCGGTCAGGATTGGGCTGGGCAGCTGATACCGGTAATCGTTAAATGCCGGAATTGCCTGAGGAGTGTATTGCTTTTTGGGAAAATACTGCCCGATAGCCTGGTCTTGGGCAAAGACGTTAAATGATAATAGCATGGTGGTAACCCAAAGGAGGTTCGTTATGCATTTCAATGATCCAATTTTCCTCATGGTGGTCATTTCCCCTGTTTATTGATGGACAATCCGGATCGGGTTTTTCAAATGAGGACATCAACACTGAAGCCCTAAACCTGGTGAATGAGATTACTATTTTCCCAGCCTGAACTCACGCTTCAGGCGGATATCTCTGGACGATGAGCCCACCAACACTGTGAATTTACCCGCCTCTGCCTTCCAGGATCCGGTTTCCATATCCCAGAATTCCATGGCTTCCGGGGCCAGAATAAGGGTCACTTCCTTTTGTTCTCCGGGAGTCAGAAAGACCTTGGTAAAGCTTTTGAGTTCCTGCACGGGACGATCCACACTGGCTTGATTGTCCTTCAGGTAAAGCTGAACAACCTCAGCCCCGGCGTGATCTCCGGTATTTTTCACCCTCAAAGTCACTGTAAGCGATTGATCCTGCTGCACTCTTCGGGGAGTGAGTTTCAGATCGGAATACTTGAATTGGGTATAGCTCAGACCATGACCAAAGGGGAAGAGCGGTTCAATATTGTTTTTATCATAGTGACGATAACCCACATAAAGACCTTCTTCATAAAATAGCTGATCATTTTCACCGGGATAATTATCCAGAGTAGGGATATCCTCTTCGGTCCTGAAAAATGTCGTGACCAGTTTTCCGGAAGGATTGACCTTTCCAAGAAGAAGATTTGCGATGGCATAGCCCCCCTGCAGTCCAGGATACCAGGCCTCTATCAATGCGGGAACCTCATCCACCCAGTTGTCCATCAGTACTCCCGCTCCGCTGTTAAAGACCACAATAACATTTTCATTTACTGCAGCCACCTTCTGGATAAGTTCAACCTGATCCTCGGGAAAGGCGTTGGAGATGCGATCGCGTCCTTCCGTTTCATCGCGATCTGAAAACCCCATGAACATTACGGCGGCATCGGATTCGGCTGCCATCTGTACCGCTTGGTCGATGGGCTGGGCAGCAATTTTCTGCCACAACAGGATGGCACCGGCGTGGCCGCCATGTTCATAGAAATCCACTCTGATATCCACGGGTTTTCCGGCTGTAAGTTGGACCTCCGCCGTTTGAACGACCATGGCGTGATCTCCCCAGTTATCCACGGCCAGTTTCCCATCGAGATAGACATGTGTACCATCATCACTGTCAATCCCGATCAGGTATAAACCGGATTCCGGTGCAGTCAACTGACCGGTCCAGCGGATGGAGAAATGGTCCACGGGCATTCCGGCGGGGCCTTCCTGATTCCAGAAATAATCAATGGCGGGATCAATCTGGCGCATAACCGGGGTGCCGGCAAAATCAGCGTTGTCAAAATATTCACCCAGTAAACCTGGTCTGCCCTCTGGTGTCTGCAGATATTGCTCGGATATCACTTTCAGGTCAGAATCCACCACAACTCCGGGAGCAAAGGTGACATTCAACTGGGGTGCCGCTTTTTTCAGTGCCGCCAGGGGACATACCGCATCCCAGGCATCAACCCTGGAACTGCCGCCACCACCGGTGCGCAGATTTGCCGCATTGGGTCCGATGACCGCCAATGATTTGATTTTTGCCTGGTTCAGCGGGAGGAGATTACCGTCGTTCTTTAACAATACCATCCCGGATTCGGCCACTTTCCGGGCAATATCCAGATGGCGCTGGGTCAGCAGTTCCGCACCATCCGGGATTTCCTGCTCCATTAGATTCATGGCAAACATAGCCCGCAGCATGCGCCGGATCTTGTCGTCAACATGGGTTTCCTTCATCCGACCTTCCTGAATGGCCTGAATAACATTCTCGGTGTTCAGATATCGTCCGTTGGGCATCTCAAGATCCAAACCGGCATACATGGTGGGGACGATACTGTGGACAGCGCCCCAGTCCGACATGACAAAACCCGGGAATTCCCACTCCTCTTTTAATACCTTTTTCAGCAGCCAGGTATTGGAACTGGCATAGTGCCCATTCAGCCGATTATATGCAGACATGACGGACCAGCAATGAGCTTCCTCAATGGCGGCGCGAAAGGCGGGGAAATATATTTCCCGGATCACTCTTTCAGCGATTCGGGCATCGATACTGTTGCGCTCGAACTCCTGGTTATTACAGGCGAAATGTTTTACCGTGGCAATGACGTTTTCGCTCTGGATCCCCTGGATATAGGCCACGGCTGTGCGGGCAGCCAGGTAGGGATCTTCACCATAACTCTCAAAATTACGACCGGCATGCGGATCGCGATGAATATTCACACAGGGTCCCAACAGCACATTGCGCCCCTGGGCCTTGGTTTCGCGTCCGATGGCCTGGGCCATTTGAAACACCAGGCTTGTGTCCCAGGTAGCGGCCAGGCAGACTCCTACAGGAAAAGCTGTTGAGTGACCCCAGCGCACACCATTGGGACCATCGGCCATCTGCAAGGCAGGGATGGCCAGCTTCAGCAATGGCTTGCTGTCAAAGGCTGTGGAATCACCCCCCAACATATCCGCCTTCTCAAACAAAGTCATATCGCCGATTATCTCATCGATCCTTTTTTCAATATCAGGATCAGGCTCATAGGCCAATAATCCCGTAATAAACAGGATCAGTAAGGATAGCTTTGGAAATTTCATTGGGCATTCCTCCTAGGCTTGATGTCCATTAACCCGGAATGTGGTTTGTGGGCAGTATCGTAACTGCTTGCTGATACAGAACACAGGTAATCCAGATAAACAGATCAAAATTCGAGCCGGGAAAATGGTTGGGATAGAGTTTGTTCTTTGCCGTAGTGAGTATTATCAAAATAATAAATCCCTTATCATCTTGACAGTGTAGGGAGTCCGGAATAATGTCCAGTTCAGATGAGAAGCCAATTTGCAGCACGTTGGGAAATGAGCAGAAAAATGAAGTGCATCTCAGGATATGTTTTGCTAATGTGGTTTCAATTGATCAAATTATACCAACATTTGATGGACAGTTTTTAACCTTAAATAGGAGGGACCTGCATGAAATCACACTCTAGCATAGCCATATTAACCCCTGGAGTAATCCTCTAGGGAATTGGCCAGTACGGGTGATTCCCTCGGGTTACCCGTTGTATAATTAAAGAAATACTGCTCTTCCGCCCATGCCTGATCTTCAAAGATCGGTGCATCGCTCCGCGGATGACCAGTTGAATTCCGAAGCCCCGCAGTCCATTGGCCTGCGGGGTTTTGATTTGGGAACAGGCAAACTTCCAATTTCTACGAAGTAAGCAAGCGTGCTTGAATTTTTACAGCGCAAGTCGCGTCAGCCCAAGTGACAAACGACGAATGACAGCAGCCGGCTTCACCTGCTTGCGGGTCGATTTGTTTTGGACAGATGTGCAGAGCTCACATTAACTTGAAGATCCAGGATGATCACAGCGGTGTAGTATCTTAATTTTGACGGCCCAGTTTTAATGGGAAGGAGGCGTTTTCTCACTCTATCCTCCGGTGGGGGGAAGACAAGCGCAGTTCCGCATTTGATCGACAGCCATAATTAGAGACCTGAATGAAAAACCGAGAATTCTTATTCAAATTGATCGCTATATTTTTGCCCGTTGTCTTTTTATTATTGTTGGAACTGGGTCTGAGACTTTTCAATATTTTTCCCCAGCCGCCTCTATTTTTTCATACGACCAAAAATGGAGAAGCAGTCATTGAGATAAATTCAAACGTGGGTGAACGGTATTTTAATAAAAAAACCGTCCCCGTCCCCAACCTGTATCCGCAAACCTTTTCCGCTGTCAAGAACGATGAAACTGTGCGCATATTCTGTCTCGGCGGGTCAACAACCGCGGGATTTCCCTATGAAGTGACCGTACCATTTCCACAACAGCTGCAGTTTCTGTTGCAAAAAGACTATCCTGAAACGAATTTTGAAATTGTAAACCTGGGGCTGTCTGCCATCAACAGCTTTACAGTGTTGGATTGGATAGCGGATATTTTGCGTCAGGAACCGGATCTGGTCATCATCTATATGGGGCATAACGAATTTTATGGTGCATATGGCACGGGTGCCACTATATCCCTCAGCCACAATGGGACTTTGACCCGCTTTGTTTTGGCAATACAGAGATTTCACATCATCCAGATGTTAAAGTCCTTTGTAAATATGATTATCCCCGATCATTCTGGTGAGTCAAGTCACACTCTGATGGAAAAACTCATTGACAATCAATCCATACCTGTCGACTCAGATCTCCGTCAGAAAACCTATCAAAATTTCTCTGCGAATCTGGAGCGCATACTCAGTGCTTGTCAGAACGCTGAAACGCCAGTGATCATCAGCAACCTGGTGAGTAATCTGAAAGACCAGCCTCCCTTGGGAAAATTGGGTAAAACCGATCCCGATCCCAGCAATGCCTGGTACCACTATAACCAGGGCCGGGAAGCGTTTGAAGCTATGGATTCGGTCAGTGCTTATATCTCTTTCTCGAAGTCGCGAAACCTGGATATCATTCCTTTTCGCGCTCCAGACAGTATCAATGCCATCATCATGGCCAAGGCCCTGCAGTATGGTACTGAATATGTGGATATGAATGCTGCCTTCAGGGCTTATTCCCCACAGGGGATCCCCGGGAAAAAACTGTTTTGTGATCATCTGCATCCCAATCCTCGAGGGTACAAGTTAATGGCCAACCAATTCAGATTGCCATGGTGGGAAAAACAGCATTTTCCTTTGTTAATCCCCAGGCTGTGAAGGAAATCACTCCAGCATTTGTTACCGGCTTGGACTGGGAAATCGGCGCGGTGAGAATATTTAAATTGATGCAGCGCTGGCCATTTTCAAACGGGGAAGCGGATTATACTCAATACCCACCGGCAGTGAACAAAGCGACGGCGCAAATTGCAAAAGATTTTGTGTTGAAACATAACATCTGGGGAAAAGCTCATGAAGAGATGGCTGATCGCTATGTGCAATCAGGAGACCTGAACCAGGCCTGTTCGGAATACATGGTGGTCATCGAGATGTATCCCCACAAAATTCCAGTCTACCACAAATTGATCGATTGTGCCAAATCTGCCAATTTCTGGTCCCTCGTGGAATTCGCCTGTCACAAGGCCCTGTCCTACACCGAAGAAATGGGAATGTTTTATTATCATTTAGCGCTGTCTGAACGAATGTTGGGTAAGTTGGATTTGGCTTTAGAAAGTATACAGAAGGCCATAAACGCACCCGAAATGAATCCCGGGCAGTTGGCCTATGCCTATTACTACAATGCCCTGTTCCAGCTGGATCTTGATAATCCAACTGAGGCTGCAAAGCTGCTGAATAAGGCTGTGCAGAAGATGCCTGGGTTTGTGGAGGCCCAGAAAATACTGGAGCAATTGGAGGGGCAGTAATACCTTAAAAGGATTGGCAGAAGGAAATCCGTATACCCCAATGTACAGGGGACATAACGGGAATGATTCTCTTTACGCGCAATTTGCCGACAATTCAGGACTAATGACTATATCACCTCTTCCCACTTCCCAACAGACTTCATCTGGCGCAAGCCCCGACCGAACCAGCTACTGTTATTCAATTGAAATTCCTTGAAGCAGGCTCTTTTTTACGGCTGGTGGAGGCTTGAGCACACAGAAGAAGGAGTGACGATCAGCCTATTAATCTGCCACCTTGATCCCTAAAATTCAAGGCATCACCGGACCTTCCTCACTGCATATTAATTATTAAAATAATAACATACTTGATAATTGAATCATGCCGCATACGGAATCGATCAGCTTTCTCCCTCTGGGAAAATTGTTACTTCATGGATGGCATTATAATTGAATATTCTTTCCTATTTATATGGCGATCTCACCGATTGCACAAAACCGTGTTTGAGGAGGTATCAAAACAGTCTTCCCCCTTAAACAGTGTTTTCATTCTGTTTCGTCCATCTGGATAAGATCAGGTATGGTGAGTGTTATCCAGAGAGATCAGCCGTTAAGAATGGAAATCCTTAAATCGAATAGAAGGTGAATGATGAAGAAAAATATGCTGTTCCTGAGTCTTTTTCTGTTACTGATGGGATGTTCACCCAATCCTGCAAGCTCTTCTGTACAACCTGAATTTACCGTGGACAGTAAAGAAGTGACTATTTATATCACCGCGGAAAATACCGACATGAGGTTAACGCAGGCGGGGCAGGGCAGATTCATCAATGCGGTTCAACCTCAGGAATACGAAGTGTCAGTTTTCGTAAATCCAAATAAAACCTTCCAGACTTTTTGGGGAATAGGCGGGGCCATTACCGACGCTTCAGCTGAAACCTTTGCCAAATTGCCAAAAGCCAAGCAGGACGAGCTGTTAAAAGCGTACTACGATCCACTGGAGGGCATCGGCTACACCCTGGCGCGCACTTCTATCCACAGCTGTGATTTCAGCAGTGGCAGCTTTACCTATATTGCCGAGAATGATAAAGAATTGGAAACATTCAATATCGATCATGACCGACAGTATCGGATTCCGCTGATTAAAAAAGCGATTCAGGCCGCAGGTGGTGAGTTGCCTTTATATGCCAGCCCCTGGAGTCCGCCGGCATTTATGAAGGATAGCAACGATATGCTGCACGGCGGATCACTTCTACCGGATTATTTCCAATCCTGGGCCACCTATTACACCAAGTTCATCAAAGCTTATGAAAAAGAAGGCCTGCCCATCTGGGGGATCACGATTCAAAACGAACCCATGGCCACCCAAACCTGGGAATCCTGCATTTACACCGCGGAAGAAGAACGCGATTTTCTTAAAAACTACTTGGGACCCACCATGAGAAGGGAGGGGCTCGGTGATAAAAAAATAGTGGTCTGGGACCACAACCGTGATTTGATCTGCAACCGGGTGAACACCATTTTTGAGGATCCTGAAGCTGCACAATACGCCTGGGGAACCGGATTTCACTGGTATGAAGACTGGACAGGCAGTGATCCCATGTATGTTAACCTGGATAATGTGGCTGAATCCTTTCCATACAAAAAACTTCTTTTTACCGAAGGCTGTGCCAGCAGTTTTGATCCTGCAAAATATCAGCACTGGCCCAATGCCGAACGCTATGGGAAATCCATGATTAACGATTTCAACCAGGGTACCGTGGGTTGGACGGACTGGAATATTCTACTGGATGAAACCGGTGGTCCCAATCATGTATCTAACTTTTGTTTTGCACCGATCCATGCGGATACAAGGACAGGTGAGTTAATATATACGCCTTCCTATTATTACATCGGTCACTTTTCCAAATTCATTCGTCCCAATGCTCGCAGAGTCAGTACGGTGAGCAGCAGAAGCCAACTGCTGAGCACTTCATTTCTAAATAAAGACGGCAGCATGGTGACGGTTGTGATGAATCACACCGATGAGGAGATCAACTACAGACTTTATATCGGTATGAAAGCCGTTGAGCTGACTATTCTTCCTCACTCCATGCAGACTCTGGTGTACTGAACCCTGTGATCTGATCAGGATGCAGGATAAGATCCCAATTGCACCAATGCTGATTTTGGTGAGGGCAAAGGTGTTGAACGTGCGCTCAAAACGGCGGATGCTGGCGGTACGGAAGCAACCTCATTGATTCCAACACTACTGTCGCTGGGCGTCCGTAAATTTCAGCTATGAAAGTCATCGTCAAACCAATCCCAATGATCATTCTGCTGNTGGTCTCCTGCTCCTTTGCTCAGGATCTGGATGATTTGGAATTTGGGAGTGACCATACTCTCGATATCATGACCTGGAATATTGAGTGGTTTCCCAAAAACGGGCAGGTTACAGTGAGCTATGTGGCGCAAATCCTTACCGCGCTTGATATGGATATTATCGCCATACAGGAAGTGGATAATATCACCATGTTTGAACAATTGGTCGATCTCCTTCCCGGCTATGAAGGATATTTGGAATCGGCCTGGTTTGCCGGGCTGGCCTATATCTATAAGACCGATACGATTGAAATTGATGACTTATATGAGATATACATCACTGCGCCTTACTGGAGTCCGTTCCCTCGATCACCCATGGTAATGGACTTCTACTTCATGAATGTTCATTATGTCCTCATCAACAATCATTTTAAATGCTGCGGCGACGGAATATTGGAAATGGAGGATGAGTCTGACGAGGAGACAAGACGCTACCTGGCAAGCAGTCTGTTAAAAGAGTATATCGATACCTATTTCGTGACGACCAATGTGATTGTTCTGGGTGATCTCAATGACATATTAACCGATGCACCGCAAAACAATGTATTTCAAATGATATTGGATGACCCCCAGCACTATTTATTTACCGATATGGAAATTGCTGAAGGGAACAGTTCCAATTGGTCGTACCCAAGCTGGCCGTCGCATATCGATCATATTTTTATCAACAATGAGCTGTTTGACATTTTTGCCCGGGATGCCTCCTATTGTGAAACCATCCCGGTAGACGAGTATATGGCAGGCGGTTTTTATCAGTATGACCAGAACATTTCAGATCATCGACCTATTGCACTGAAATTAGACACCACCCCCATCGTTTTGGGTGATTTAAACAACGATACCTTTTTGGATATCCTGGATGTGGTGGTTCTGGTCATTTTGATTTTGGATGCTCAATATCAGCAAATGGGCGATATGAATTCAGATGGCATTTTGGATGTTCAGGATGTTGTGAGCATGGTGAGTACAATTCTGAATTGATCTCTGCGATCCTCCTTCCACCGTGTATGCAATTGCTCCTGTAAAACCCGGACTTCTTCTGCTGTGGCGTCTGCGGGCCAGAAGACGGATATCTCCCGGTTGATGGCCCCAAATTCAGCCGGGTATTTTTTTGCAATGCATCAATCCCCAGCCTTCCGCGCAACTATGTGGTCGATGCAGGAGGAGGTTATAAAGTAATACCAGGTCTCGGATGGAATCCCGTTTCTGCCAGGCAGTGCGCAAGATTCTGGCTTTGATGGCCGGTGAGGTGATGCGGTCAAAACGATAGGATTGAATGGTCATGGCTGACTCCTGGTTTGGTTATGGTCAAACCCGATTCGAACGAGTTTCACACTCACATTTGATTTGCTGATGCCCAGGATATCTGCAATTTCTTCATATTTTTTTTTCTTCAAGCCACAGCAATATGATGGCTTTGTCGATTTGATTTAACTGGGATATCGCTTCAAACAACATCCGCTTGGGATCGCTATCTTCCTGAGTATGAGGCGCAGATATTTGATCAGGATGAATGGCTGCAAATAGGGGCGTTCTGTTTTTCCGGATTTTACTGATTGCAGTATTTATGGCCACCCGGTACATCCAGGTACTGAAGAATGCCTCTCCCCGATAACTGCTGTATGATTTCCATAATTGAAGACAAATATCCTGAAAGAGGTCGGCTTTATCTTCGGGACTATGAGTATATAGAAAGGCGACTTTGCGAATGATTCCCTGGTTCTGCTCCAGCAAGCAGGTAAACTCTTTTTTATCGATTCTTGTTTTCATTTTCTCAACTCACCCACATTGGTCGCCGAAGTAGTCAAAAAACTACAAATAATTCTGCAGTCCTTGAAATTGATAAACATCTATGTCCTGACTGCGTGCTGGAGTTGTAAAGTGTATCGGATTTCAGGAGGACCTGAAGATTTATGAACTGCCA
>JGI10211J34971_10004917_pt1 | contig 10532 bp, 10 predicted proteins | sample Etolagsediment_FD_34971 | JGI IMG/M metagenome (IMG submission 34971)
GGGATGTTTGCTTCATTGCAGAAAAAAGCAACTTTCGGACTTCTTTTTAAATTAAATTGAAATCCTGTAGGGGAAAGAAAATTGCGATTTTCTATTTGGGATCTTGCCATGATTACTCGCTAACAACGATAGCATTAGCAAAATGCTTTGACGTATACACTATTCCTTCTTTTGTTGTCACAGTTGTATTTTTAACTGCAACTGCATCGGACTCATTTTCAAAAACTTGTCTATCATCATAAAGATCTGTCCAGGTGTTACCACCTTTATAATAGACATCACCGACACCGGGATTCAAAACACTTTTAGTTTTAATATGATAAGGCATTTTGCTTGTTTTCTAAGTATTTAGATAAAAAAAGAGGGATCCGAAGATCCCTCTTGCACTTCCTTCACACGTAAGGAAATTATATCACATGAGGTTCTTAACTGCAACGCGACGATAGTAGCGGTTAGCGTTGATAGTAAGTGCACCTGCACCCTGGGTGGTTCCTTCAGCGAATGGGTTAGCAACCAGACCATAACGGGTCTTGAAGCCGATCTTAGGCTGGAAGGAGTTCTCACCAACGGCACGAACCATTTGGAGAGGAACATATGGGCAATAGAACAGACCTGCGTCATAAGGGGAAGTACCCTTGTAACCACAGACGTAGTACTGGTTGCCGTTTGCTGCGTTACCAGAGGTGAGGTTAGCAGAATAAGGATCGATATATACGCGATACTTACCTTGCAGAACACCAGCGAAGGTGTTACCAGTGTCATCAACGGTCAGGTTAGCGTTGAGTGCAGGGGTGTAGTCGAGAACACCAGCCATGGTCAGTGCAGAAGCAACGTCTGCAGAGCACATGATGATGTTGCCCTTTCCGCGACGAGTTCTTTGTGCGATTGCGTTAGCATCACGCTCGATTTGGAAAAGCAGACCTTTGAACTTCTCAACACTCCAACGACCGTTGGAGTCGATGTCGAGGTCGAATACACCAGCATTAGCGGTGTTAGAAACAGCACCTTGCTCAGCAACCTTATAGATGGTTCTGATAACTTCGCGGTTGATTTCAGCAAGAATCTCAGTGGAGAGAATGTTTGCCAATTCCGCTTCAGCGTTCAGACCGTGGATTGCCTTGAGGTCTTGAGCCAGTTCTAAACTGTACTCTGCCTTCAGCGCTCTGGACTTAGCAGTAACGGTGACCTTCTCGATCGAGAAGTTCATCTGGTTGAAGGCATTGTCACCAGTGCCATCAAGTGCTTCAGCAGCGTCGGTACGCATACCCTGACCAACCTGATAGTCGGTGGAGGTTGCAGAACCAACAGGGTTCAGAACAGCAGGGTTAGTACCTTGAGCAGTGAAGCCGGTAGTACCCATACCAGCACCAACATCGCTGAAACCATCAGTCTCATCGAATCCAGCATCCTGACCGGAGAACGAAGTATCTGCTTCGTTGTAGAATGCTTCAGTGCCGGTGGTACGGTTAGTGCCGTAGCGGGAGCGCATTGCGAAGATGAGTCCAGTAGGACCGTTCATTGGTTGGACGCCAGCCAGGTCATAAGCGACCAGGTTAGGCATGGAGCGTCTGATCAAGGAGATCAGAACTGGGTCGAAACCAGCAACTGGTCCAGTTGCAGTGGCGTCAGCAGAGAAACCAGCATTAGCACCGGAACCGGTGTTCATGGTTGGTTGCTCAGTCAGCATACCGCCTTGCTCGAATGCGGATTGCTCTCTTAAAAATCTTTCTTGGTTCTCAAGCAGGACAGCAGTGACAGCTCTCTTATGGGGATCAGCGATTTTGTCGCAACCCTCATGATTGAGGAGAGGTGCCCACTTTTCCTGCAACTGTTCGGATTGGAACATTTGCGTTTACCTTTAGTGTGACGTTTACGTTTGAAATAATATAAAATTCAATTATTTACCAAAAGAACTCAGGGTCTTCAGGTATGACTCCATAGAACCTGAAACGAATTCAGGGGAAGAATCTACACCTTCAGAAAGAGTTTCTGTTTTGGTGGCAGCGGGAGTTTTCTCTGCGAAGTATGACTCCTTCAGCATCTCCAGCTTTTCACGATATTGCTCTTCACTTTCAAACTCAACACCTTCGGAAAGTGAGGCGAGTTTCTCCTTCTGGGTCGTAGCGAGCCCTTCAGAGACCTTATCGAGAATACCATCAGCAACCGACTCAGAGAGACGCTTGTTTAATCCGATGTTCTTCTCAATCTGCTCGTTGAGTTTAGCTTCCATATCATCAAGTTTTTCTACCATGCTCTCAAGCACATCATATTTTTCTTCAGGGATGGATACATAATGTTCTTCAAAAAGACCCTTCATTCCTTCAAGGAATGATTCGGTCATCTCAGTCTTGAGACCATGCTCAATAACAAGTGCGTTCTCAGCGAACCACTCGTCAGCAACATACTCTAAGTAAGAATCAACACGCTCAGCGAGTGATTCTTTTGCTTCTGCAACTTGCTCTTCAAGTGCAGCAGCATACTGTGCTTCTAATTCTTCTTTAATACCAGCAACCTTGGCATTGATTGCTGCTTCAAAGATGGTCTTTGCCTTTTCTTTGAATTCCTCGGAGAGTTCTTCACCACCAAGGAGAGCATTGACATCTTCTTCGACATCATACTCTTCGGTAGTTTCGGTCTCTTCTTCTACAATCTCATCGACGATCTCTTGATCCTCTTCGATTGTATCTTCTTGTGAGAGTTCCTCTTCTTCTTTCATGCCTTTCATAGGATCTGCAGATTTAGCACCTTTGTTTACTACATCATGAACCTGCTTAAGGGTTCCACCAGGAGTCTTCAGCTTTGCTGAATCGTCATCTGATTTATAGTTCTCTGGTGTAGGACCACCAAGATCTTCCACTGTAGGTGGTGTACCACCTGTAGAAAGTTTCGGCATGGGATCACCAGCCTTTGCTCCACTGTTAACAGCAGAACGAGATTGCTGTGTCTTTACTTCCATTTCTTGTAATTTTTTGCCACGAGACATTTGAACTCTCCGATTTACCTGTATTAAATCTATATTTATTTATAAATTAAAATATTTAATGTATCAATTATCAGATACTATTGAGAAAATCGTTGAACAGATTAAGTTTCTGCTCATCGAGACTCTTTTGATCAACTAATGTATTGATCTGTCTATATGTTTTTTCTGCATACTTCTCACGAAGGATGCCTCCATCCCATACCCACTCTTTACCTTCCATAATACCTTCAACGAAAGCATCAGGTGCAGAGGGATCAGCAACAATATCAGCAGCAGTTGCTAGCATAAAATCATCGCCAACGATGTTTACCCCCTCACGAGTCATTTTAAGAGACCCAATACCACGAGAAGAAACGCCAAGTTTGACTCCTTCTTCAACAAGAGAAGAAGCAATCTTGCCCATAGGAGTATTCAGAAGTTTTGCTTTACCAATAAAGTTAGAACCACTTTCTCTTAAAGAGACAATTTTATGGGAAACTCTGTCAAGATTGACGGTTGGACCATCAGGGTGACCGAGTTCACCAAGTGCTCTACCGGCTTGAATATGGTTTTCGTTGTATCTACCAACTTCCTTACGGAGAGTTTCCATAGGATACATACGACCATTACGATTTTTAATGTTACCTTGAAGGAAAATACCTTCAATAAACATTGCTTTCTTGCCGTTTTTCTGTTCGACAAGAAACTCAACTGATTCAATTTCTTCTCTAATTAGTTTCATGTCTACTCCTTAGCGTCTTTGAACTTGTTGGACAAATATAGTTCCTGTGCCAGAATCAGCAATACCAGAAACTTTAAAAGATCTCCTCAAAGTGGAATCTCTATGATTAAATGCAGTTGCAATTCCACTAGTATCAGCATCAACTGTTACTGAAGTTTGGAAGTTACCGTTAATACCAGTAGTTGTATTCAATGAAGTAACTTCAACATGACTGATTGCAGTTGTATATTGTGCTTCATTTGCATCAGAAAGAGTAACAAAATCACCAACAACGAATGGCATCTGAGTACCTTCGGGGCAAGTCAAAATCGTGGTAGCACCAGTGGTAATACCAACAACTCTTTGAGATCCCTTAGTCATTGCCAGTTCTTCTGGTTGACTAGTGGTAACAACAAAATCAGTTTTGGTTGCTACTGGATCGCCATCAACTTTAACATGAATATTAGTACCAGTCGCTACAATACGAATGGTATCACTCTGCACAACAAAGGCAGAAGTGGTTGCTGCAGTTCCAGATATCGCAATGGACGATGCCGCCCCAATAGGTCTTAATGCCATTACACTTATTTTAATAGTTCATTTGCTAGTTATTTATATTACTCTTCGTCTTCCTCTTCTTCTACTCCATCCTCAAGTTCATCAACAACCTCTAATGGCTCTTCATCTTCAATCTCATTTTCAATTTCAGTGTCATCACCGAACAAAGAATTTGCTACGACAGGACGGAATGCATCAACTCTTTCTGCTGATTTTGCATACAGAATATCCTTAATAGTGTCACTAATTTGAGATGGAGACTCATCACTCACCATCATATCCATTAATTCATCCATTGTGTGTATACTAAATGATCGTTTTTATTTATATTTCCCCACCCTTGGGGAGTTCTGGAGCTTCTGTTGCAGATCCATCTACTTCAGGTTCCGTAACTGGGGCACCTAAGTCTCCACCTGCACCCACATCAAGAGGTAAACCAGTTTGAGGATCGATAGTTGCAGGATCAGGAATGATACCTTTCTTAATTTCTTCCTCAATCAGTTTATCTTGTTCAATGATTTCAATATCAGTCTGACGCAGAATCTTGCGTCTTACATAGTCTTGAGAATAGTATTTGCCAACATAAGGTTGTGCGGTTTCTGCAAGTGACAATCTCTCATTCAAGAGTTCTGCTTCTTTCAGTTCAGAGAAGTGATTGTCATACAGGAAGTCATACTGAATGTGCTCACTCATTCTCTCCCAATCTTCNGGAGTAATGATGTTCTTAAGAATCAATTGAGTCTTNAGCATGTCATTGAACATGTTGGAGAATCTCTTTCTCAAACGACCAACAAACTTGGTGAANTTCAGTTCGTCTCTGAGGATTTCAGANGATCGACCGAGATTAAATCCGCCTTCGCCATCCATGCGAGACGGCGGGACGTTGAGCGATCTGTATAACTTCTTTTTAAAATACTCAATGTCTGTGATTTCTCCCAGATTTTGTCCTCCTGGAAGAGTAGAAATTTCAGTACCACGTCCTCCTTCTCGTCTAGGTAACCAAAAATCCTCAAGCATAGCCATATATTTTTTATCATCACGGATCTCCCCAGTGTCTGCATTGTATACAAGTTTGTTACGATAACGCATCATAACATCACGAAGATATTGCTCTGCCTTTACCTTCGGAAGATTGCCAACATCAATATAGAAAATTCTACGCTCTGGTGCTCTTGATAATCTATAAATGACCAGAGAATCCTCAATCATTCTCAATTGATTGAGTGACTTGATTGCTTTGTGTAGATATGAAAGATTATTTCCTTTGTTTCTATCTACAAGACCTGATGTACAGTAAACAACCGAATCCTTTGTCATCTTGATCCCTTGACTTGAACCCGATTGCATTGGGTTTGATGTTGGGAATTTTGTTTTTGGATTATAAATGAAATATTCCTCTAATTCAGGAAATTCATAATCCATTGGATTATCTTTCTGAAGATTATTAAGTTGTCTAAGTGCGTTTGCTTTATCGCCTGGTTTCTTTTTCTCTTGTCTAATATAACGCATTTTCATTGCGTCAATATAACGAAGTTCTTGAATTCCTAGTTGAGGATTCTTCAGATCAATAATTTTATGATAAAAAATACGACCATCAATATACCAATTACGATAGATTTCGTGTGCCTTCTTATCGAAATCTAAAAGATCAAGAATATACTTAAACTCTTTACGAATTTTATCTTTGATGCCATCGCTAGCATTTAGATTTGACAGTTCAATTTCAACAGGACTGTCATTACTATCTGATACAACTGCTTCATTTACAATATCTTCAATGGCACTATCCACTTCGGGATGAAGTGCCATCTCACGATAGCGTTTGATTAATTCAAACTCAGTTCTATATACACCTTCGATATCAACATAAGATCCAAAAAAACCACTACTCGCATAGTGATCAACCCCATCCTCATTGTTGGGAGGAATGGGGGAGACCGCTCCGGGAGATAGTGGTTCATTGTCCTCTATCGAGAACCCAAATAACTTGGACATAATTTATTGTTAGATTTTTCCTTCTTCTATTTATTAGCCGTTAGGACCACCAGAATTTACGGATCTGAATGTCTGTACTTGGAACTCAACCGTAAATTCTTCAATCGTATCACTGCTATCATATGAAAGGTCGATCTGTGAAACATTAGTTGGGAAAATATCTACAAATTCATACTCTTTCAGAACAGCATTTCTATCACCTTGATTGGTTAAACTAGCAGCCGTTGCACCTCTACCAAGTTGGAATACCTTAGCATTTACCATATATGCAGATGGGTCAGTTGCACCGATGTTGTTATCCAATCTAGCGATAAGATCGGACCACTCTTCAAATGCATTACGGAGTGCAAATCCTTCATCATTGATAACTGTTACTGTCCAGGTATCAATGGTTCTGTCTCCAGCGACCTTGAAAATACGACCTCTGAAAGGAACATCGATATTAGCAATGTTCTGTGCAGGCAGTGCTGCTGATTTGCACATGAATCTGAAACTATCTGCATCCCAAGCAATACCGCCTGGCAGACTTGGCATTTCTACCTCAAATAGATTGGGGCGTGCGCCACCCCCAATCAGTGCTGATTTAAATTGAGAAATAGTTTTGTTCTCTCTTGAAGTTGCCATTGTTAAATCCTCCTGTTGTTATTTAGATATAATGATCAAACTCTGCCCGCTACTTCTTCAAAACTGACGCCAGTTCTGGTAGCAACAAAGGTAAGAGTGATGTAGTTGATCGATTTCGCAGGCTTCAAGAAGATGTCTGCTCTAAATTCATTATTATCAATAACATCGGGAGTGTTGTTTGATGTGTCACAAACGACCAGGAATCCGTAGATACCACGTTTTGCTTCAACATCTCTCAAATAAGGTTCGACGATGTTTCTAAAGTTTGCTCTTGTCAACTCATCATTGAGTTCAAAGAGTTGTGATTCTGCTGCTCTCTCAAGTGCTTGCTCAACTGTGAGGAACAAGCGACGAACGTTGATTCTATCAAACGCAGACGCATGGGAGAGTGCAGTCTTATCACCGAACAGAAGTGTTCCAGTTCCAGACTTAGTGACAATAGAGTTGATTCTCAATGGATAAAGTTGATCTCTCTGTGCCTTGGTTGGATTATATGCCAACTTAACGACATTGTTGAGAACACCGCGCTGAGAACCAGCAGGAGAGAACCAAGGATAAGAAGTGATATTGGTTCTTACCATCAATCCAGCAATGTCACCATTGGTTGGAACGAAACGGAATTCGTTGTTAAATCTATCATACTTATAAGCATATCCAGAGTCAAACACACCATAAGAGGTTGATTGTAATGGATTGAAGAAGTTAATTAAGTTAGTAGTCTGAGTGGTTGCATCACTAATACCAACCAAATCTGCTCTATGTGGTCCAATGCAAGCAACACAATCTTTTCTAGTATTCGCGATAGAGAGAAGTTTGTTTGCTTTTGCTTGAGACTCTTGCTTATTGGAAAGACCTGGACCCATGATCAAGAAGTCAACTGATTCTTCATCTTTATTGGATACTTTGTCAATCGCGGTGTTGAGATTACCTAAGGTAGCAATCATGCCTCCAGAGGTATACTCTCCGAGAGGAGGAACACCTGCTGCATAATCTTCTCCACCCTCAAGAGTGTAAGTTATGTTTCCAATTCCGTTGAAGTTGATACCTTGAGCATTGATGCCCCAAAGTCCACCAGCAGTTGTTACTTGAGTGAAATCAGTTGAGAATCCAAGTGCTCTAGGAGTGGTTCCGTGGAAAGCATCAGCTGCCGAAGCAGGACTTCTACCAGCGTAAATATTTGCTGATTTATCTGCAATATACTCTTTATAGTAAATTTTATCTGGTGCATTAACATCAGAAACTGCATCAAGTGCTTTAGACAAGTTAAGATGCTTCTCAATAATATTGCCTTTGATTCCTGTTATTGAACCATTGTCATCAACCACGACAACGTGAATACCATCGTTTTTACCATCTCTATCAGTTACATATCCGTTAGAAATTGGTTTTGGTGCTAATTCTTTCCAGAAATACGTTGCGTTTGTAAGACCAAGAGTTTGTTGATCATACCAGTCAACAACAGTTGCTGGGGTGTGTGAACTAATACCTGAGGACCCAGTTGTGTGAACACCAGAGTTATTAATAAACTGAACATCATCTGAGGTATCAAATGCAGCAAAGTCAGAACCCTGCTTATAGTCGATTGCGGTCTCCGTTCCTGCAGAGGAAACTCTAGATACGATCTTAACGTCTAGTGTGCTTGCTCCGTTGACAGAATCGGTTGTGATACCAGTGATGATACCCTTAAGGGAACCAGTGAACGCTTCGGTGGTTCCTGTTCCAGGAATTACAACGTTAGTTAAGCGGCAAGTAATTCCGAATCCAATTTCTGCACCAGTGGCAAGAACGTTGGTAGTTGTGATACCAATGATTTGATCTGCAAAATCGTCAATTTGACAGACTTTCAGTTTGTTGCCCCATGAACCAGGGTTCTTAGCAGCATACGTGAAAGATGCATCAGTAGTGTGATTGTTCTGATAGTCCTCGTAATTAAGAACTTGCAGGGCTGTTGTTGATGCGATACCAACACCTGCGTTAGCATTGTTCAAATCATCATCAGTTGCTCTGACGACTTTAAGAACTCCTCCATATGAAAGGAAAGATGATGCACTCATCCAATACTCATATTGTGCATCAGTAGAAAGTGGTTTACCAAAAACGCTAATTAAGTCCGTCTCGTTGGTAATCAGAATTGGTTCGTTAACTGGTCCAATTGGGAAAGGTCCTGCAATTGCACCAATGTTATCCAGAACATTATCTGCTCTTCCTACTGTTAAGTCAACCTCCCTAACAAGTACTCCAGGAGATAGTTGTGGAGTCGCCATGTTTTTCTCCGTGATCTCGATTTATCTAAGAATTATTTAGAATTATGAGCACTTTCAGGGGGGAAACATGACGTGAACTACCAATCTGGGTATTCCCATCTATTGTCTGGACATCGTTTTGATTTAGATATTCTTTCAATCGTGCATTCTTTACATTCATATGAGAATGAAGATGCTACTGGTCCTCTATCTTTTCTTGTTCTATAAAATCCATCTACTAAATTCTTTACTTCTCCACAGACTCTACACTTTCTATCTGTAAGCAGTAAGTGTCCTAACTTAATCTGCTTATCAAATTCCATTAGTGATATTCCCACATGAAGGATCGATCACCATATTCATCTGCTTTGAACCATCTATCACCATCATTATCTACAAAGCTATTATCATCTAAACCATCAGACATAAATCCAAATGGTGCCATGTCTTGTTCAATCTGATTCTTCTGCTCCTCATACAATCTCTTTCTTACATCCTGATCAGTTAGTTCTTTGAAATAATCTTGTTGAACCAACCAGGCATATATGACTAGACACATTGCAAGGTCATCATTACAACCCTCTTCTGCCTCAAATGAATTACTCTTAGAAATAAACGTGGTCAGTTCTGAGATAATCTCATAGTCATTAAAGAGTAGTTTNTCTGCCTCAATCATTGCCTTGAGATTGAGTGCTCCAACCTTTTTGACAGTCTTACTCATCTTGACACCAAGTTGTGTCTTCTTACCAGAGAATCCCTGTCCAACAATCTGACCTGCTCTACCGCGCATTGAACACATTAGTAGGTTCTGATATTCTAGGTCATACTGAATAATACTTGCTACCTGATCTCCAATATCATTCACCTCACACAAGATGAATGCATTATTATATTTCTTTGCTATCTCGAAAATAATATTAGGGAACAACATTGGTTTAATATCGTTGTTCCTATATTTCCCAACCACCTTATGTGGGAATTGTGTAATATCAACCACGACAAATGCAGAATAGTCTTCTCCAACTCCTCTTGCAACGTCAACAGTTATAACATAGTCATGATCTTTTACCGGATCTACATATACATCTAAACCAGCATTGCTAGTCTGTGGATTTTCATAAACAAAAGTTCTTAATTTACTTGGGGCGATAAGAGTATCAATCGATCCAAGAAACTCACACTCAAACTCAATCTTAAACTGCTGCTCTGACGTGTTAGCAATAGTTTGCAATCGCCACTTTTCATCTCTACCTGGGACTTCAGACCAGTGAACATCTGTCGGAATATATTCGTTCTTTCCTTTTTCTGCGTCGTGCCAATATCTATAGAAATGGTTCATGCCGTGAGGCGTTGAGACCATTATGACTTTTGTTGATTTACCAGACGTAATAGTAGGATAAACAGAGGCAAAGAACGAGTCAGCAATGTG
>JGI10211J34971_10004919_pt1 | contig 10527 bp, 12 predicted proteins | sample Etolagsediment_FD_34971 | JGI IMG/M metagenome (IMG submission 34971)
CCGCAGCCTGGCCACCAGGGACAGTCGAGGCGGGCTTTCTCAAGCGGCTCGCGGGGCACTTAAACTTATGGACGCTTTCGGTAAGGACTTCGTTCTCGTGGAAACAGTGGGTGTCGGACAAACAGAACTTGACATTATGGATGCTGCCGACACCACGGTGGTGGTTCTTGTTCCCGAGGCGGGAGATGCCATTCAAACGATGAAGGCAGGGCTTCTGGAGATCGCTGATATGTTTGTAGTCAACAAGGCTGATCGTGAGGGAGCAGATGGTTTGGTGGTGGAACTAGAGAAGATGCTCCATCAAAGCCCAAAGCAAGAATGGTGGGAAGTCCCGGTGATGTCGACCCAGGCGGTACATAACATCGGCATAGAAGAGCTTTACCATAGCATTGAAAAGCATCGAGAGGCGCTGGAGCAGACGGGGCGCCTTGCCCTTCATCGCCAGAGGCAAAGGAAAGGTGAATTTATCCAAACCATCCAGCAAAGGCTTTTAGCGAGGATTCTGAAGCTGGTGGAGACGGACGGGAGCATGATGGCATCGCTGGAAGACGTGGAGAAGGGGAAAACCGACCCCTATTCTGCGTCGATGGAGATTCTTAACAACAAGACCCTTCTTAGCAACTGGCTGGCTGAACTGGAGCGGGAAAACTAGACTATTTAGTGGTTCAGGCACTACGAAAATAGTCACCAATTTCATTATTGGCGAGCACCTTATACTACACGTCCAGGCCCCTGTTGGCAGCGACTAGCTGCAGGATTTCTACCATATAACAAGCATATCAGGTGCTTCGGAATAATACCAAGTCATATTGGTGAACAAATCCAATATGCCGAGCTGCAGCCTCATACCCCGAGTTGATGCATAGCATTCTACCACATCGGATCGCCTTATGCTTATCCCCAAGATAACATCACTATTACTACACAAATGTTCCCCTTTGGCGGCTTCTATCACCGCGCAATGCAACCCCTTGACAAAATAGTTAATAGTGATACAATGATTATGGGCGTATGCTCATAATGTATAGGAACTGTTTCAAACTAAGGTTGTAGACTCACGATGGAGAGGGCTCAGATAGCAAAATATAATAATAGAAGAACTTTGAACATGTGTTGCCTTCACTGCTTTTGTAGCTTTGACTGTGGTCATGTTTCGGAGTCTTCACATGGTTTGCACACTATAAAGGAAGTGGTTTTATGCCAAGGCCGGTAAAGTATCGGTGCGTCGAGTCAATCCCTCGTGTAACCTTGTTCCAGCCTATGGGGGTTCCCTTTGGCAACTGTGAAGAGGTGGTTCTCTCTATCGAGGAGGCGGAAGCCATTCGCCTTAAAGACTTGGAGGGATTGGATCAGGAGGAGAGTGCGCGGCGGATGCATATCTCTCGCCCTACCTTCCAGAGAGTTCTAGAGTCGGCGAGAAGGAAGATGGCCGAGGCGCTGACTGACGGTAAGGCGATTCGGGTGGAAGGGGGCAACTTCGAGATGGCGATGCGTCGCTTCAGATGTGACAACGATGGCAAGGAATGGGACGTTCCTTTTGAGGCGATGGTAGATGGACGTTCTGTAGCCTGTCCACAATGCAACAGCTTGAATGTTCGCTCCATATCCCCGCCGGGTTTTGGTGGTAGAGGGAGGAGAAGAGGTCGCCGTGAAAGGCGAGGATGGTAAATATGATAGGGGAGAGTCATGTTGCGTATCGATAGTAAGAAGTGCAATGGTTGTGGTACCTGCATCGAGTATTGCCCCAATGGTGCAATCAGTCTTATAGATGGTAAGGCAGTCATAAATCAAAAGGACTGTATGGAGTGTGGCATTTGCCTGGATGTGTGTCCGGTGGGTGCTATACGCCAGGTTGCACGGGTGCCACAAACGGTTGGATTTTTTCAAGGATCGGCAGTTGGTCGAGAAGGAAAGGAGGTGAGCAGAATGCCATTTGGAGATGGAACTGGACCTAGGGGACTGGGGCCGATGACAGGAAGAGGCGCAGGTTATTGTGCCGGTTTTGGCATGCCTGGCTTTTACAATCCAGTGCCCGGAGGAGGATACGGTCTAGGGCGTGGCTGGGGCCGCGGGTTGGGTCGTGGTCGTGGTTTGGGTGTTGGTATGGGCCGTGGCCGAGGTAGTGGATGGGGCCGTGGTCGTGGTTGGTGGGGTAGAGGGCCGTACTGGTGAGCATGATGTAACGCACAACAATCTGTTGTCCGTTAGTAGAAGTGTGGGAGGTGATATATATGCCTAACGGTTTTGGCTTTAGAGGTGGTTGGGGATTTGGTTTCAGGGGAAGCTCCCCTCCATGGCCCTATATCGGCCAGGGCAGAGGGGGACTCCCCAGGTGCTGGTATTTCCTAGGATCTGCGGGAGCACCTGTATCGTCTGATTACTGGCAGGGTGCTTATCCCTATGCTGGGGCATGGGGTATGCCCTATGGGGCAACAGCTACTCCAGGCGCGGTGCCTTTNGCTCCTCAGATGACNAGAGAGCAGGAGCTTGATTTCTTGCGCAANCAGGCTGAGGCAGTGAGGGAGNAACTTGACGAGATAGAAAGCCGCATNCGTGAGGTAGAGTCTGAGAAGTGATAAATGTGATAGCTTGATAGGAGGTTAGCTATGCCAGGATTTGATGGAACAGGTCCTCGGGGAATGGGTCCGATGACAGGAGGAGGCAGAGGTTTTTGCAGTCCTTGGGGAATAGGGGCGTCTAATAGAGCTGGGATCGCCCCGTCTTTCCCGCGGATTCCTTACCCCTTTCACAGGGGCTATGCTCCCTATACTGGGTCCTGGGGAATGCCCTATGGTGCTGCAGTTGCGCCAGGAGCGGTGCCCTTCGCTCCTCAGGTGACCAGGGAGCAGGAGCTCGATTTCTTGAGGAACGATGCTGAGGCAGTGAGGGAACAGCTAGAGCAAATAGAGGCCAGGATCCAGAGTCTGACATCAGAAGACGAATAATTTCAGAGCTGTCAAAAATGTAGTTGCCCAGTTTATTGGGATGTTTTGCATGACGCTGCGAAGTAAGAATCAGTAGGGTACTTATAAGGATTTTTATTTGTGAAACATCCCCAAATCGCTTAGAATTGAATGAGAAATTATAATCAAACGGTCGTTAATTTCAGAAAGGAGGCGGTTCATGAAAATTGCATTATCGGCAACAGCTCCTAGCCTCGATGCTGACGTTGAGCCACGGTTTGGCAGGTGCCCATACTTCGTCATCGCTGATCCAGAAACTATGGAGTTCGAATCACTCGAAAACTCCAATGTCGCAGCCGGTGGTGGAGCAGGTATCTCCACAGCCCAGACCATCGCTGGAAAAGGTGTCCAGGTGGTGCTCACCGGCAACTGCGGTCCCAATGCCTATCAAACACTCTTGGCAGCCGATGTCCAGGTGATCACCGGGATTTCTGGAAAAGTCCGTGACGCGATAGAGGGCTTCAAGGCGGGGAAGTTTACAACCACATCCCAGCCCAGTGTTGAAGCCCACTTCGGCAGTGGAGGTGGTATGGGCACGGGAGGTGGTATGGGAATGGGGCGCGGCATGGGCATGGGACGCGGCATGGGTATGGGACGCGGCATGGGTATGGGACGTGGTATGGCGATGCCACCGGCCGGCCCTATGCCTCAGGCTCAAAGCCCTGAGGAGGAGATGGAGTTGCTGAGGGGTCAGACCGAGATGCTGAAACAGCAACTTGAGGCTATCCAGCAGCGCATCAAAGAGCTACGGGGCAAGGGTAAATAGAGAGGCAGGTTATGCCAATCTATGAATACCGTTGTACCCGATGCAGAGAGAAGTTTGATATGCGCCAAGCTATAGGTGAGGATGGCTCTAAAGCGACTTGTCCTAAGTGTCAGGCAGTCAGTCCGTAAAAACTACTGTCCATATTTTATGGCACAAACTCTAGCGAATCATCGGACATAAACTGCTCTACATGTAGCTCAGGCGTGTGTAGGCTTCCGCCAATGTGATAAAGGAGGTATAGTCATGCCTAGGGGAGATGGAACAGGGCCACCTGCAGGCGGTGGTCGTAGAATGGGAAGAGGCGTAGACAGAGGGGAGAGAGGTGAGAGAAAGGTGGGAGGAAGGAAGCCTTTGGTTGGACGGGAGGAGAATTGTGTATGTCCCAATTGTGGCACAGTGACGCCCCATCCGGTAGCGGGAGCTTGCTACAACTTAAGTTGTCCCGGGTGTGGAGCAAAGATGGTGAGAGGTTGAATGATCATCTCAGTTGCCAGTGGAAAAGGGGGCACCGGCAAGACTCTGGTCGCCACTAGCCTTGCCCTATCTTTGGGAAGCCAGGTGCAGTTTCTGGACTGCGATGTAGAGGAGCCCAACGCCCATATCTTCCTCAAACCATCTGTTAAGCATCAAGAGACCGTTTCCGTGCCTATACCTCAGGTCGATGAGCGGAAGTGCACTTTCTGTGGCAAGTGTGCTGAGGTTTGCGTCTACAATGCCATCGCTGTATTGCCAAAGAAGGTGCTAGTGTTTCCAGAACTCTGCCATGGCTGCGGTGCTTGCTCCTATCTTTGTCCCGAGGGGGCCATCTCTGAGGTGGGGAGGGAGATAGGCGTATTAGAGGTGGGCTATGCAGGCGAAATTGAGTTTATCCATGGTAGGCTTGCAATCGGAGAGATGATGTCTCCGCCCTTAATAGGGAGGGTTAAGGAAAACATCGACCCACGGAAGACGGTGATTATAGATGTTCCCCCGGGGACGTCTTGCCCCGTTGTGGAGGCGGTGAAGGGGAGCGATTTCTGTCTCTTGGTGACCGAGCCTACCCCTTTTGGTCTCAACGACCTAGCTCTAGCCGTGGAGGTCTTGAAGAAGCTGAGCATCCCATGCGGTGTGCTGATAAACCGCGCTGGAGTGGGGGATAACAAAGTTGAGCAATACTGTAAAGAGGAAGGTATCCCCATCCTGCTCCACATCCCGCTAGATACTGAGATTGCCCGCAATTATTCACGGGGGATCACTCTGGTACAAGGGATGCCTGAGTGGCACCCAGCCTTCCAACGGCTTTTTAAAAGCATGTACGAAATATCATCAACACAATATGCCAAGAAGCAGAGCTAATGAATGGCAGACAAAGGGCTAAAGGCGTATAGACTGAAGCCTCCATCCATGGATGTGCGTGCTTTCCTACTGCAGTGAATGTCTCCTAAGAGACGAAGACGTCTAGCAAGTTATTTCTCAGTTCTGGGATAATATGGTAAAATTAGGGTGTTGACTTTTTGGGGGTTAACAATTTGCTTTAGGAGGCATTGATGAAAGAGGCAGATGTAGTGATCATCGGTGGCAGTGCCGCAGGACCTGTTGCCGGGGTCACAGTCAGGAGGCACTATAAAAATGCCAGTGTCCTGCTTGTCCGGCAGGAAAATAAGGTCATGGTGCCGTGCGGTATCCCCTATATATTCGGTACTGTAGGATCTCCTGACAAGAACGTTATACCTGATGCTCTCCTTTCAAATAACGGAATTGAGTTAATGATTGATGAGGTGACCTCGGTAGATAGGGCATCCAAGATCCTAACTACCAAAGGAGGTGAAGTAGTCGGCTATGAAAAGCTGATCTTGGCTACCGGTTCTGTGCCGGTGCGCCCTCCTATACCGGGTATGGACCTGCAGAACGTGTTCCCCGTGTGGAAGGATTCGGACTTTCTTGGGCAGGCACAGGAGGTTCTGGGCAAGGCTAAAGAGATAGTAATTATCGGAGGGGGCTTCATCGGCGCTGAAATGGCTGATGAATGCAAGAAGATCGGGGACGTTAATGTCACTATAGTGGAGTTGCTGCCCCACTGCCTCATGCTTGCTCTGGACGAAGAGTTCTGCTGTATGGCGGAGAGCAGGCTGGAGGAGCGGGGCATAAAAATCATCACCGATGACGGGGTAAGGTCCATCCTTGGAGATGGTAAGGTGAGTGCGGTGGAGCTTCAAAGCGGCGATAAGATAAAGGCAGATGTGGTTATCGTTGGCATAGGGGCCGTGCCCAATACAGAGCTTGCCAAGGATATGGACCTGAAGATAGGTGAGGCAAGAGGGATCTGGGTCGATGAATACATGAGGACGAGCGATGAGAACATCTTTGCCTGCGGCGACTGTGCCGATAAGTTCTCTTTCTTCACNAAGAAGCCGTCCGGTATGCGATTGGCTTCNATAGCNACTATTGAGGCCAGGATCGCCGGTGCCAATGTCTTTGAGCTTAGAAGNAAGAATAAAGGGGTGATAGGAGTATTTGCCACCGCTTTTGGCGATTTCGCTCTCGCGGCTGCGGGGCTCACGGAGAAAGCGGCAAAGGAAGCCGGGTTCGATATTGTAATCGGTGAGGCGGCAGCCGTCGACAAGCATCCGGGCTCGATACCTGGCGCAAAGGAAGTGAAGACAAAACTACTGTTTGACAAGGAGACAGGGAAGATAATAGGCGGGGAGCTTTCAGGTGGCATTACGACGGGTGAAATGGCAAATATCATCGCTGCCCTTATACAGAGTGAAATGACGGCGGATGAAGTAGCTACTTTCCAGATGGGCACCCAACCATGCCTCACCGCTTCGCCCATAGTCTACCAGATTGTAAATGCTGCTGAGCAGGCCTTAACCAAACTACGCTAAACAAACTTAGAATAAGAATCCTGAGATGTGACCCGGGTGTACAGAATGCGCTGGGGCGTTGGAGTATATGTACCTCGAATTCTACATGATGGAGACGGATGCCGGGCTGTTGGGCCCCACTTGCCGCGGGACTTCGGAGCTCTACTATGCTCCTCTCGGCTTCAGAGGTGGTGATTGCCATAGAGGCTGAGGAGGTTGATCTTGAAGATCGCTGCTGCATCAGACGATGGGGCCAACATCAGTCAGCACTTCGGCAGGGCATCCTACTATGTGGTGGTTACCGTCGAAGAGGGAAGGATTGTGGCTAAGGAGACCAGGTCCAAACCTGGCCATCAAACCTTTGCCGCTCACGAGCCGCCGAAACTGGCTCCCGGGGAGCGTCATGGCTACGATGCCGGTTCGGAGGTCAGGCATGGTAGCATGGCAGATACTATCTCCGACTGCCAGGTATTGCTCCTAGGAGGCATGGGCTGGGGAGCCTACGAGGCTATGAAGGGCTATGGCATCGAGCCAATCGCTACTGATGTGAAGGATATCGACGAGGCAATCAAGCTCTATCTTGCCGGCAAGCTCCACAATTTGATGGATCGTCTTCATTAAGTTTAATCGTATAAACAATTCTGTGAACAGAGGGTTGAAAGATGACATCGGACTTCAAGGAGCTGGAAGAGCTGGTTATGGAAGATATGAGGAGGGTTTACTCGGAGCAGGTCATTGACCATTTCCAGAATCCAAGAAACCTGGGCGAGATTCCAGATGCCGATGGCTTTGGCAGGGTAACTGGTTCCTGTGGAGATACGATGGAGATGTATTTGAGGGTTAGGGGGGATAGGGTTATCGATGCCAACTTCTGGACCGATGGCTGTGGAACCAGTATTGCAAGCGGCAGTATGACTACGGAGCTAGCTAAAGGGAAAAGTCTCGCTGAGGCTCGGAGCATCACCAAGGATGTCATCCTGAGTAGCTTAGGCGGGCTGCCGGAGGAAAGCGAGCACTGCGCCCTCCTGGCGGCGGATACGCTGCGTGAAGCAATTAAGGACTATATCGATTTGAAGAAAGAGCCCTGGAAAAAGGGTTATCGCAGGCGTTGAATTATAGAGATGTGCCAGTGAATTCAGTTGTTTATGGCCCGGTTCCCTCGTGGCGTTTGGGAAGGTCGCTGGGCATCGACCTTCTATCTACAGAAGGTAAGACCTGCTCGTTCGATTGCATATACTGCCAATTAGGCACCACCCTTTTTCCTCTGGCGGAGCGCCGCGAGTTTGTGTCCCTCAATCAGGTTGAGACCGAGATGGAGGTGGTGAGGGGGGTAGAGGCTGACTATGCCACCTTCTCCGGGGTGGGGGAGCCTACCTTGGCCAGCAACCTCGGTCAAGCCATCTCAATGGTCAAGTCAATCCTTCATCTGCCAGTGGCGGTTCTGACTAATTCTGCCCTCATGCCCAGGGAGGATGTGCGCCGCGACCTCGCTGAGGCAGATGTGGTGGTGGCTAAAGTGGATGCTCCTAGGGAGGAACTATTTCTCAGGGTAAATAGACCTTTCGGAGGCTATTCCCTCGATGAGATATTACAAGGCATTAATCTATTCAGGAAAAATTATGGGGGTAAGCTCGCACTTCAGTTGATGTTCGTTGAAGTAAACAAACGCTATGCCCGGGAAATGGCGGAAATTGCTAGTAGCCTCTCACCTGACGAGGTGCAGCTCAATACGCCGCTTCGCCCTTGCGCTGTCGAGCCTCTGAGTCCACGTGAGATGGCCGCTATTAAAGAGGACTTTAAAGGGCTAAATGCGGTGCAGGTCTATGAGGCACCACCACCTGAGGTTGCGCCAGTTAATGCTGTTGAGACACTACGAAGGAGGCCTGAAATTTAATGTGGTTGGCTGGATTTTTTCGACTAAAAGTGGGCAAAAGGAGGTAATGTATGGCAGCGGAGTTGAAAAAGCAGATTGAGGAGGCACTTGAAGGGGTTATCATTCTTGAACCGAGGAAAAGCATTCTTCAGCTTGGTATGGTTCGAGACATCGAAGTGGTGGAAGGTCGAGTCAAGATTACCCTGTCATTGACTCCCTTAAGCGATTCGGCGAGAGAGTCTGTTGACGAGAGGGTTCGCAACGCTATCGAAGAGCTCCCTGAGGTGAAAGATGTAGCAATAGAAAATGTTGAGCTCACGCCTAAGGAGATGAATGAGGTCGGGCGCGTTATCGCGGTAATGAGTGGAAAAGGTGGGGTGGGGAAATCGCTGGTTACTGGCCTGCTCGCTATCGCCCTCGCTCGCCAGGGCTACCAGGTGGGTGTACTGGATGCCGATATCACCGGCCCCAGTATCCCCAAGATGTTTGGTCTCAAGACTCGCCCTATGGGAAGTGATAAAGGCATCCTGCCGGTGGAGACCAAGTCCGGGATCGAGGTTATGTCTATAAACCTGCTCTTGCCTCAGGAGGATGATGCCGTTATCTGGCGAGGTCCCTTGCTTGCCAAGGCAATCATGCAGTTCTGGGATGATGTATTCTGGGGCAAGCTGGACTACCTTCTAGTGGATTTACCACCGGGCACGGCGGATATTCCCCTTACCGTAATGCAGTCGTTGCCACTTTCTGGCGTAGTCATTGTGTCTACCCCACAGGACNTGGCGGGTATGGTGGTGAGAAAGGCAGTTCATATGGCGAGCAATATGCATATTGATGTGCTGGGGGTGGTGGAGAATATGAGCTACCTGCTTATTCCGGAGACGGGTAAGAAACTCGAGCTCTTTGGCAAGAGCAAGGGAGAGGACATGGCAAGGGAGGCCGATGCACCACTTTTAGGGCAGTTGCCTATAGACCCTGAACTGGCTCAGCTTTGCGATGAAGGCGATATTGAGCGCTATAACTCCGATGCTTTCATCGCTTTTTCTCAGAACTTCACCGAGGCGATGTCGTCCAAAGAATAGGTTGTAAACTTTACTAGCTATGAAGGGCTGAAAAATGAAAAAAGTTCTGGAAGACGCTAAGTCCTGTACCGAGTGTAATGACTGTATGGATGTATGCCCTACGTACAAAGTCACCGGTGAAGCTCAGCTTTCACCAATAGGGCGTCTGCAAGCAGCTATTGAGGTGTTTGAAGGAGAAGATGTCAGCGAGCAATCGGTGGAAAGTCTCAATAGCTGTCTGGTATGCATGGAGTGTGACGCTGTATGCCCCCAGGGAATCAAGGTTACCCAAATTGTGCTTAAGTCAAGGAACAAGCTGGTTGAAAGGGGACTGGGCCCCTTGCCGGGACAGAGCAGGATAATTGAAGGGATTCTGGCTAAGGGGAACTCGGTAAATGGTGAGCCTGAGAAGAGGCTGGAATGGCTGCCCGAGGAGTTCCCGCGGCGGGAATCCGACACCCTTTTATATATGGGTTGTCTTGGCTCATATGTGGTGAAAGATGCGGCAACATCCGCCTATCTTGTCTTAAAGAAGCTTGGCTTCGATTTTATGCTTCTGGAAGATGAAGGATGTTGCGGCACCTATATTTATGAGTCCGGCGAAGTAGACATTGCCGGGGAGCTTTTTACGAGGAATGTGGAAAGGTTCAATTCACTGGGCATCAGAAGGATTGTCTGCCTTTGTCCCGCTTGTCAGGAGTGCTTCAAACACTTCTATCCTGAGGTGCTCGGGGAGATTGGATTCTCAGTCCATCATATAGTAGAAATCATATATGATTTATTAAGAGAGAATCGCGCTCTGCTTAAGGAAGTTCAGAGAACCATTACCTACCAGGACCCCTGCCGGTTGGGCAGGGGGGAAGGCGTGACTGGAGAACCCAGAGAATTGCTCAGTTGGTGCGGCGCTGAGGTAAAGGAGATGGAGAAGAACAGGGAAGGGGCGCAGTGTTGTGGTGCAGGGGGTGGAGTCATGACCGTTTATCGGGACCTTTCCATGAAAGTAGCGTCCGATGTGCAATTC
>JGI10211J34971_10004920_pt1 | contig 10524 bp, 15 predicted proteins | sample Etolagsediment_FD_34971 | JGI IMG/M metagenome (IMG submission 34971)
AAAATCTACATCGGATACGCCCTCAATTGGTCGCGGGTAAGCGGCAAGGTGGACAACCACATCCTTGCCCCGCATCCTTTCGACCAGCCGCGCGGTATCCCAAATGTCATCCTCGGTTGGCGCAAAAAAGTCATCAACCACATCGTAGGCATCAGACTCAAATGCTGGTCGGATTATTTTTCCCATCGCCCCAGCTCCGCCGGTAATTAGTGCTTTAACCATTTCTTAATTAACACCTCCCATCGCTCCCTCTGTTTCTTGTACAACTCAAAGTAGGGATCATCCTCTTCCCCTTTCCAAAAGCCCTCGTTGAGACCGATCCCCCTGGCCTCCTTGACCAAGTTTTTATAGACATTGCTAGCACGCTCGTGCTTAACCGAAGCATAGCCGGTAACGACCGCCCATCCTTTTTGGTCGATAATTCGTTTACTGACTATCCCCAACCAAATATCGGCGAACCTGTCCAGCCCTACTTTCTTTCCCATTGGCGCCCAATACATATAAGGTAGCATCTTCCGCTTGAACGCCACGTTCATTCCGCAGTTGTGCACAACGAATCCCTCTGCCAAATAGGTACTATCAGTATCCACAGTTAAATCGTAAACATCTCCGGTATACTCGATCTTCTCAACACTACCCACCCCCACCTCCACGAAATCGGGGACACTTTTGTAAATGTGACTAGTTTTCTTCTTTTGTTGCTCCCACTCCATTTTACTATCCAAAATCTCCTTAGCAAAACTGGCGGCGTTCTCTCCATACAAAGTAACCTTGTACTGGGGATATTTTCTATTCCGCGCAGAATACTCTGTCAACCCACAATAAAAACCCAAACCAGTTACTAACAGTCGCACCTGTTCTGCCAACCCCTTACTAATCGTATGATAGCTTACAATAGGGCGGCCCCTATTACTGCCAATATACCCATCCCCATCAAAAAGCCCCTGTAAAAGTTTTTGGATATTTCTACTACGCAAAACCTCCTCGGGAATAGTTTTCCCCCAAGCGTACTCTCCAACAAGTTCGTAAAAATACTTTGCTATCTCAACTCCGTATATTTCGTACCTAACACTATTTCCTACTACATACTTCGCAGGAACCTTGTTGTACTTTCCTCTGAAATAATCCTCTACTCTCCTACCAAATGTATCTTGCTCATTTGCCGCCAAACTGAAAGTAACACCATTTACCTTATGAGAATTGGCCATATTTTTGTTTTTAGAGAAGCTCCCCTCCGCTATAAATAAACCAAGAATGTACATATCCTCATTTGATAAAGGCGACTGCCCACTAAATGCAAGTTTGGGCAAGCGCAGACGGTCATCAGGAGATAAATCCCCACAACGCTTCCAACCAGCCGCAGTCAAAAACTCGTGGTCGGGGGTAGAGAACAAATCAACCCCGCTACGCAAACTAACTCTCAAATGCTTGCCCTCAGAACTTCTTTTTATTTTCCTAAGCACCCTCCTCGTTTCCCCATTACCCGAGGTAACTAAATCTCCAACCACAATATCCTCTATCTTCCTCATCTCCCCGTTACCCATAACGACCTCGGTACCTGGAAGAAAACACATCGGGTAGTAGGTCCCCCTAGGAACGGGACCTCTGTAGAACTCAACATCAGGGTTGCCCTTAACAAGTTGGGTCGGAGCGTCGTAATCAGGAACCCCATACCAAACCCCGTGGGAAAGCACCACCTCCGCCTCTTCCCGTATCTCATAGGGAAATCCCCGCATATACTCGTCGGCCGTTGACAACCACCTAATCGGCACATGCTGACGGAGTGCCTTAATGTGCTGGTCAATCGTATCGAACTTCGGAATGAGATCGTCGTCAAGAGTGATAATATACTCCACATCTGGTAGGTTTTTGGCAACATAAGCAAATCCCAAATTCCTCACCCCGTCGTTGAAGTTGTAGATAAGATCGCTATCCATCCCCATTATATCCTCAACCGAGTTGTCAACACCGTTGTAAGTCAGCACAGGTTCTTCGCCATCCTCAACTACCACGAACGCCACCTCGTGAAGATTAAACAACCTCTGCCATGCCGGAATAAACTTTTCCTCTAGAAGATCGGGTCTAATCGTCGGAACCACTACTGCGATGTTCGTCACTTCTTCTCCTCCAATGGAGTAATTTTGTCCTCCTCCCGTTCCCACCACTTCATATCTATTGCCGGATCGCCGAAGGGCATAAGAAACTTCTCTTGTGTGTGTACCCCACCCCACTTCCTCCGGTAGTAGTCGTCGATGTGGGCCACATTATTTTGATAGTGCCGCATCAGCCGGGGGTCCTTAGTTACCCCGCCCGCCGTCGGGTGTGAGTGCCGGTTAAGTTCAATCCGTCTCCGCTCTAGTCCCAACAGTCCCATCCGGTAGCCGTGGTCGCAGTCTTCGTAAGAGTAAGGAACAATGTTTTCATCAAAAAGCCCCATCCTTTCTACACACCGGCGCATTACCGCAAAACAGTGCATATCCGTCTGGTGCTCAATACTCGGTGCCCAGTAGTAGTACCCCGGCTCCTCAGCCTCTGTGTTCTCGACCGCTTTAACCATTTCCTCAACCGACTCGTTGAAGATACAAGAGGGACTAAGGATTACCACATAATCAAGACCCTCTCGCATAGGTGAATCCCACTTATGATCGCGTCCCGCAAGCGCTATGTTAAAGTAGGCGGCGGCTCCTGGATTGGTCGGGTCGTGAATATACTCCGCGCCCTCCTTTTCTAATTCCTTAGCAAAAGCATCAACTTCAGGATTATCGAACCCGTTAAAAACAATCAGTTTGGATTTATCGGGGATCTGGGCGGCCAACTGCTTGAATTCCTCAACCTGCGCCAAGACCCCTATTGCTATTTTGTAGTTCATTTTGCCACCTCCTCAGTTTTAATCTTATGTACCCAAATAGTCGTGGCAACCCCAGGCACGCTTAGTGTTGTAAAGTCATTTCCACAAAGCCGATCCACCGCGCAAGTCACATCCGAACGGGCCAACTCTCCCTCTGGCCCCTCTCGATTACCGTGATCGTGACCAGAGATGGTTCCCCCCGGCTTAATCTTTTTTGCGTAGTAGTAAATGTCATCGTCAATCACCGGATAGTTGTGGTTGCCGTCAATAAAACAAAAATCAAACGCCCCATCCGGCAGATACTTACGGATTTCCTGCGAGTTCCCCCTCAAAACAGCTACCGGTAAACCCCGCACATTTTCCCAGCAAATCTTAAAAAAGTCGGAATCGGAGACTGCCTCAGAGTAATTGTTTGTGTTGTTCGGTTTGTTCTTATACGAGTCTGGATCCTCTACCCCCGCAAAGGTATCAATCGTGTAGAGAACCGCCCCCTTTTCTTTACAAACCGTGCCCAAAACATAAGTTGAGCGCCCTTTCCAAGCGCCGATCTCAATTGCCCGCCCACCAGAAGGGATACTCTCCCAAGCCAAATCCCAAAGGCAATCCAAGTCGGCCCTAGTCATAAACCCCTGAATCTTTAATGCCTGTTCAATCGTCTTTTCCTTCATAGAACTTAAAATCCTCCTTCCGCGGTCGGTAAAAGCAAGTCAAACCCCGCGGCGTCGCAAAATGGAACGGCCGCAACCTGTCCTCTTTGACTAACTTGATGATTTCCTTTGGCAGTTTTCCGAACGGCCAACCAAACCCCAACTCCTTGTTCTCTACCTGGCACATCCCCCCACCTAAATCGTGAATCATTACTATTCCCCCGTCTTTTAGATTCTTTTCAAACTTTAGAAGCTCCTCAAATCTAATCTGCGGTTCGGTATCTAAAAGGATAATGTCATACAGGTGCTGCGCGGCAAACTCCAATGAGTTCTCAATGTAGAACGTAATAAACTTCTCCAACCCCAACTCTGCCCACCTTTCCCTAGCTGTGTTCAAGTGCTGACCTTCCCACTCAATTGTATCCAAATGCCCAAAATCGTTTTCTTTCAAAGCCGCCGCCATATAGGAAGATGCTATCCCTTGGTGTGTGCCTGTTTCACATATCCTTTCTGGTTTCATCATTCTAACCAACCCGTAAAGGAACTCACCCACCTCCAATTCCACACCCCCCGTGTTATTGCACACATATCTAGCGTCCGTTGGTTCCTGAATCTTACTCAACTTATCTGTAACCCACATTATTTATTTCCTCACCCACAACGACTGCTGCCCGTCGTATAAAAGATGCCAACCCTTCTTGAAAAGAAACTCCTTTGCCAGCCTGGTCTTTCCCCCACCGGGAAGATCGTTATCATCCAAAAGAACCACCGCCTTGGGGGCTAGATTTGGATACGCCAGCTTCAACTCCCTCAACTGGTGTTCCTGACAAGGCCCGACCGGCCCCTCCTCTGGTGTCAACGGGTAGTCCATCGTGTCCAGGTAAAGAAGATCAATCCTCTCGTCGAGCCCCTTTAGAAACTCCAGCGAGTCCATTTCAATGTGAGTAATACTACCCGCCCACGACTCCGTAATTATTTTACAGGCCTCAATGTGCGGCGGGTAGTTGTCAACAGTATAAATCTTACCCCCGTATTTGCCAACTACCTCAGCAAAGAGAAGGGTTCCCATCCCCGCTCCCCAATCATCCGGAGCCTTGGTCGTCCCCAGCTCAACGATCGTGTGCCCATGTCGCTGAAGAAACAGATTCAAGGCCAGCTTAAAGGTTACATACCGCCCGCCGGACTTCTCCTTATACTTTTCCTCAAACCAACCCCCGACCTGTAAGAAATCTTTCATAACTTTACAAACCTTCTAAGAATTCAGCCCACTGTTTTTTAATCCCCGCCTTCCCAAAAACCTCAATCGCTTTTTCCCGACCGGCGTCGCCGATCTTCCTGGCCAGCGCGCCGTCCTCTAAGAGCACCCCGACATACTTCTGTAACTCCTCAATCGTCTCCCCAACAAACCCCGTCACCCCGTTCTCAATCAACTCCGGCACCTCATAGGTATCTTGGTCAGGAAACTCCCGATAGAAACTCTTACCCAACGCTACTATAGGTATCCCTGTCATCCACGCCTCCATAAAATTCAAAACGTACGAGGCGGGTTGCGTGCCCGTAAAAAAGTATACCCGACTAGCCCTCAGCTCCTTTTTCAAGTCCTCAAAGCTCAGCTGTCCCCCAATAAGCCCACTTGCCTCGTTCCCTGGACCAAACAGCCGCCGCTCANAAGGTCTGGTNGCTTCCTCAAAAGCCCCGAAGTTCAGGGATGTTCCCCGCTGTTTCATTGACTGCGCTATCGTTATCACCCGCTTCTCTATCCCGTTCCAGTCTTTGAACTCATTGGGGTCTTTATAAAATCTAATTATTGCGTCGCCACCTACATACCCCGGAATAGTCTCCTCTTTAGGAGAGTAGCGAACAATCTTCAAACCGTCGTCACGGAAATTCTGCAAAGCCACCTCCGTCGTCTCGTTTGACTGCCCTATGCTCCGCCAAACAACCGGTTTCTTTTTCAACCTTTCCCAATTGTTACCGGTCAGCCCGCCCGAAGTTGCCGGGGTTGCCCCTAGCCAGGGTTGGGGGTGGTCAATTACTTGAACCCTAGAATTGTGCATCATTACAACTATGTCTGCCCAATCCACCAACTGCGGGTGGATATTTTCTTTGGAACACTGGAGATAGATGGCGTGTAAATCGGGATGAACCCTTGCCCCCTTAATTGCCGGCCTGGTTATCCCCGCGTGGGCCGGGTTGCTGTACGCGCCCATAGAGTAAACGTCGTACCCCATCTCTGCAAAGAGAGAGACCTCGTCGTGCTCCAGAATTTCGTGCTAATGGCACGAGAGGTAAAGTATTTTCCTCACGTGCTCACCACCTCCTTCGTAGTCTTACGACTAGCCTCCTCAGAGGACTTTACAAACCTAGTAAGAAACTTGTTCCAACCTTTCCATCCATAACTATCTGTTCCTCGATGACATACTTTACAATAGGAAATGTTTTCATTTCGGCCACTTCAGTCCTTTCTTCCGTTCAATATTAATCTGTTTCTGAATATCCCGCAACCGGTCCTTCATGTACCGCCCCACCTGCTCAAAAGAAAAGTTTTGGTGAACAAAACTACAGCCCCGCGCCCCGATCTCCTTTGCCTCCTTCTGATTCTCGAAAACCCAACGCATCTTCTTCCTCAACTCCCCAACCGACGGATTCGCCCACATCTGCTCAGTCCCGTACCACGGCGCAAACTCCATCCCGAAAACATTAACCAGGTCCGGAGTCAGGGGAAGGTAGCACTCCTTAGTAAACCAATCGTGGACGCCACCATAATTAGTAGCAATCACGGGCTTACCAAAACCCGAGGCCTCTACCATCGGAATACCCCAACCCTCACCACGGTGCGGCAACACAAAACAATCCCCCGTCTGGTGAATTCGGAAAACATCCTTCTTATCTAGCAACCCCACGTGGACAAAAATATCCGCGGGGTTCTTATTAGCCGCGCTGTTCTTCCACTCCCAAATCTTAGCCACAATATCCTGCATCTCCCCCGATGTAAAGTGCTCCCGGTAGGTTTTAAGCAAAAGCCCCACATTCTCATCAGACGAAAACTCCTCTAAGAACGCTTTAACCAGCGCTTCGGGGTTCTTCCTTTGGATCCATTGAAAGATAGAATAAAAAAGGTAGCCGTTAAAGCCACCACGGAGCTTGAAGTTGTTATATCTTTTATTAAACATTTCGGTATCAATTGGTTCGGGGAAGATATAGATCGGTCTGGTCACGCCCGATTTCAAAAAGGCCTGTTTGTTGTGCTCGCTCCCTGTCCAAATCTCATCCATTAGGTTACAGTTCCAAACCCAGAGCGGAGACATCCTATCCGTTTCCCAAAACAGGTGGCCGATGTGGTACTTACAGGGCTCCATATACTTCATGTAACCATCACAGGGAACGTGAACAATTCTAATATCGTAGGGAATATCTCGCCCCTCAAGCTCCCTAACGAGCTTGTAAGCGTCACCAAAGTAGTTAGTATCATTATTACTGTAGGAGACAATCTCGGTTACTACATCGACCCCTGCCGCGTTCAGGGCGCAAACAAAGTTACGGTTGGCTTCCCCATACCCACTAGGATCTACAAGGGGACCAACATATTTACAAGCCGCCCTCATACCCGAACGACCTCCAAAATATCCTTCTCGCCCACGGGAACCTCCTTTAGTTTTTTCGCTATGCGCGGAACCCGCGCCCGGCGATCAAAGATCGGATTGTAATCTCCAGTCATCCCCTCAGGCTTCCGCACCCACCCCTTTTTCAAAAATGTCTGTACGTTTTCGTCAGCAATTGGTCGCGCGCGACCGTCAAAACCAATCATATGAACTGTCATTTGTGCAACCTCCTAACAATCAACCAAGGATAGGACCGCCCATCCTTTTTTGAAACTCGTTTAACCATTAAAGTATCTGCGCCCTTTTCCTCCAGCCACTTGTAAAGGCATTTAGGTATAGATGCCCGGTACTTGACTTCCCAGCGCTCCCCGCTAACCCAATCTTCCCTACTAACCCCCAGGTCTGGGCTCTTTGGGTCCTCCGCTTGCCAAGTTACCTCATATCCCAGGTTCTCCAAGAGTTTCCGTGCCTTGTATTCACCAATATAGCCCTTCTGTCTTGACTTCCTACCGCTCATTTTTCCTCCACCACTTCCCATACTTCTTTTTCCTTCGTTCGTATTGTGCCTTTTGTCTACAGGTCCCCGAGCAGTATTTCATATTGTCCCACTGTCTCTGAGTCCTCATGCCATAGTCCCCCCGTGTAAACCGCTTTAAGCAGTTTGGGCAAATCTTACTTGGGTCAGTTTCGCCATTACTCATCCCGCTACTCCATTTCTACCTACCGAAATTAAACCAAGGATACCAACCGCCCCTATAAGAACGATAGTTAAACAAATAACTACAAACGCTTGAATTAGGTTCATCTAATACCTATCAACAAACTCACAAATTATTACAAACACATTGTCATTGTTTTTCCTCAACCCTAACCTCTATTACCCCCCTACTTGTTGGTGCCAACTCTTCAAACGCCCCCCGCGATAAATCGATCACTCTTCCTAGTTTTTCGAACGCCCCCGTATCCGTCACCACAATATCCACACACCTTCCCGTGTCCACAGCGCAAACGCGAAGCCGATCCCCACAGCCGTGGCGAAGAGAAGCAGCAGTAAACTCATCAGGATTAAAAACATCCCCACACGCAGTAGTCCGTCCAGCAAACGCCTCCCCGTACCAGCTTGCCGCCCCTGTATATGATGTTTCGCTATATAATCCAGCTGCATCAGGTCGTAATGGTTTAAATTGTTCGGCTTTGATTTTGAAAATAGTGATTGTATTCGCATAGTTTACTCCTCGAGAAGTGTTAGCAGTAGCAACACAAAGATTACCCCAAGTGGTACAAGTATTACTAACGTAAGAATGTCCATAACCAATTACCGCCCTTCTCCGTAGGACTACAACTGCCAAAAATATCAAGCCCAACGCCCAGATGATTAAGGTCAACCGCCTCGAGCCAAGCATAAACTCTGCAAAGCGTGCAGATTAGGTAGGGTAAGTCAAAAAGTGACTTAGAGGTACCAGAAAGGAGGTGAACCCCAAAGGGTACCTACCCTACCAAACCTACGCGCTTTGCAGAGGATGCTAGAGGAGGCATTGACCACACTGCCCCCGTGGTCAACTTCCTCTAGCAACCCCTACTAATCGGTATGTATTATTAAATTGTAAAGGTCCGCCGTAATCACCGGATAAAGTTTATCACCTTTGGCAAACTTCTTCACCTGGTTAGCGATCAGCCCCCCAATGACTGCCGTATTGTAGACCACGCTCCGTTCGGTACAAGGACCGTTTTCCACATCCGCCGGAGGGACCAACGTCGTAAGAAACTGACTCGGACTTTTTACCGTATAAATCTCGATCTGTTCTCCCCCCATCCGACCGTCAATCAGAAGTTTCCAAAATCCTCCAGATAACCCCGCCTTCCCCAATTCCCATCGTACGGCCATCGAATCTACTGCCAAAATCACAATTCCTCCCAGTGGCTCCGATGAGTAGTGCCGCGGCACCGCAATAATATCCACCCCAGCAAATTTCTTAATGTGCCCGGCCAACGCCTCGGCCTTATTCCTCCCTACGTCTTCTTCCGCGTAGAATTGGGAGGGTAGATTGTGCCCCTCAACTTTGTCCCCGTCAAAGACGGTAATGGCTCGGCAGCCGATTTTACTAAGGTATAAGGCGGCCCAAGATCCGATTCCTCCAACTCCAATGATGGTGATTGGTTCGAGGAGCGCTTCGGGTAGGACGATGCTTTCTTGTCTTTTGAACTTTTCTTCTTCTTTCCCCATCCGAATCGGAACTTCACCTCCTTTACCTTCTCTTTCATCTCAGCATCACACCACTCCAAAATTGCGTCGTTCTCCGATGAGTAAAGCCAAGGTAACTTATCAAAGGTCAACCGAGAGGGCTCAAAAACATCTACACGACAGAGCAGGTCTATCTCGTCACCGCCCTTAGAAGCTACAATAGAAAGAACCCACGGCATATTCATCTCTTCAATAGTTGTATCGTCGGTCAGACTCCAAAAAGCGTTCATATTCCCGTGAGAGTGCCACCAAATGTTCCAATCGGCTGGGTTCTCGCCCTTCTCAATTAAGTCTTGAAGAAAGTCGCTAACCGCATCTTCCTCAATGATCGTCGAAGCCGACGAAACCCGCTGCTCAAGGACAATAATATCCTTCACGAAAATACTCTCGCCGGTGACTTCTGTCCGACCAAAGCCGCTAACCTCTCCCGTCGCCAGGCTTACAAAGTATTTAATTTTTAAGAACGCCTCGTTTGTAAAATGAATTTTCATTATTACCCAGTCATCATATTTGCATTTGCCCCTTCGGTCCACGTGGTCCCCACCGTTTGCCAATTTTGCGCATAAGAGAGCCCCTCTGGGGAACGCCCCGGCCCCGTTCTAGCACTAGGAACCGTAAGAATCTCCCCGTCACCTATCCAAAACCCAGACAGTTCGAGAGACTCCGAAACCTCTGGAACCTCATCAGCCCCCCTCAGAGCTCTCTTTTTCCGACCTGTAATCAGATCCTCCCTCTCATCTCCAGAGAGTGGGTCCGTGTGCGCTTCCCACTTATAGGGGTGTATCCGGGGGTCCTCCTCACTCCAAGTCTCCAAGTACTCAAAGGCTGTATCGACCAAAAGGGAAAGATTACCCTCCCGGTACAATCTCTCAATGACTCTCCCAAAGTCCCCCCAACAAGCCTGACCATGTTCCTGCGTAACACAGGGGTGGCTGTAACCGCCGCGGCGACCGTGCGCCACCTGGGTAAGGTTAAAAAACCTAATCTCTTGGCAACTGGAATTCGGGATCTCTACCAAAAAGCGACCCAAGGTAATCCGACTTCTCCCGTCGGCCATCTCTAATTCTTTTGTAAAAAGTGCTAATGTGTTACCCCAGACCTCAACTTTCTCAAGCGGATACTCCTTCAACTCCTGAACAAACTCCTTAACCCTTGCCTCGACGTACTTTTTTTTTTTTTTCTCTG
>JGI10211J34971_10004924_pt1 | contig 10522 bp, 4 predicted proteins | sample Etolagsediment_FD_34971 | JGI IMG/M metagenome (IMG submission 34971)
ATTCGGCAACGGTCCCGAGTTTCCGGGAGCGACCGGCGAACTGAAGCTCGCGGACGAGACGTTCCAGGGCAAACCCGTCCTCAGCATCCACGGGAACTTCACCAAGGGGGGGAACTACGTGCACGCCTTCATCCCCTTCCCGGACCAGAAGATCGACACGCTGTCGTTCTGGGTCAACTCGCCGGCCGGATCCTCGCGGATTCCCGTCCGTGTTATGGATGAGGAGATGGTGCACCAGATCAATCTGCGTTACGACCCGAAAGGCGGTTGGCAGAAGATCGTCCTGCCCGTGAAAGCGCTCTTCAAGAAGATGGCAGCCGCATCATCCCTCGACATCGTACTCAAGTACGAGTCGTGGAAAGCTGCCTCGGACACCAAGTGGCGAAAGCCCAGAGCGGGTCTCTCTATCCTCGCCTCGCGTGCCATGGACACTCTGGACGGTACGGTCATGGTGAGCGACGTCCTGTTCCATCCCGACACCGAGATCCGCACGGAGATCGCGAAGACAATCCGCCTCGACGAGCTGTTCTCCGAGGGCGAGCCCGATTGGCGCTACAACGACGGCCGCGAGTTCAAAGGCGGCAAAGGTGGTCTGGAACTGCTGGAGGACACACCGGAGCGGGGACAGTATGCATTGCGCTTGCACGGCGACTTCACCGGCGGGGGGGCCTACGTGGGCGCAGGCAAGTCCCTCCACAACATCGCGATGAAAGCCCTGAAAGCCGTCCGCCTCAAGCTTCGTTCTGACACAGCCGCGAAGTTCTCCGTTCGATTCATCGACGGCACACAGCAGTGTCACCAACGTCCCATGACATTCACCAACGACGGCAAGTGGCACGACGTCGAACTGCTCCCCGAGAAGATCGCCGGTGGCGAACACTGGGGGGGAGCGAACGACGGCAAGTGGCACGATCCGCTGGTCTTTGTCGACATCATCATCAGTACCGCCTCCTGCCCGGACAAGAAGGTCGATCTGCTGATCGCCGACGTCCGAGCCGATATAACAATCGACGCCCTGATCAAGGGCTCGGCGTACACGGAGACATTCGACGACAGCGGCGCCCTCCCCGAAACGTGGCAGACCAAGGGGCGCACAACCCTTGCGGCCCCGGGACATGCGGACTCCGCGCATGCGCTTTCTCTCCAGCGGACGTTGGAGGAGATCAACACCGAAACATCGGCTGTCAGTGGCCCGTTCCCCGCCGGACCCGGAACATGGAACGTCCAGTGCGCCTGGCGCGCCGATGTCTACTCCGCGGACAACTCGTACCATGGTGAAGTCGCCATCGAGGCCCTCAACGCCAGCGGCGGGATCGTCGACAAGACAGTGGTGGGCATCGGGTGCGGGAAGTCGGACTGGCAGTTGATGGAGAAGACTGTCGAGCTTCCCGCCGCCACCAACTCCGCCCGTCTGAGCGTTCGGCTCAACAAGACGTACGGGACGCTTGCCGTCGACTCTCTGTCCGTCGCGCCCGTCTCCGCCGCGACATGGGACAAACGGGTCGACAGGATCCTCATCTCGACGGACAAAGTCGGCAACCTGTTCTTCCCGGGCGACGATGTTGTTGTTGCAGTCAAGACCGAGGGTCCCAAGCCTCTTCGTCCCGAGCAACGCACGTTGCAGTATTCTCTGCGCGACTACTGGGGTGCGGAGCAGATCGAGCCCGGCACGATGGAACTCGCCCGAACCGAAGGGAAGAAGGGCACGTTCACGTACGCCGCGTCACTCGACCTGCCCGAGAGCCAACTGGCCGTGGGCAAGTTCTATCGGTTGCACGTTGAGGTCCCCGAGGAAGGTGAGCCTTATCGTGAATTCTCCGGAGTCGCCATCCTGCCGGAAGCCGTCAGCCGTAAGCACGAGCCCGATCGGATCGCTTTCACGATCCGCAACTGGGACAGTCGGATCACCGAGTACTTCTACCTGGCCGATCGCGTCGGACTGCGCCTGTTCGGCGTCTGGGGAGGATGGGATCAGAAGCCGCCGTACAAACCGCATCTGCCCGGTCTCGACCACATCAGGAAGCTCGGCGGGAAGTGGGTCACCGGCACACCCGCGGCGTCCATCGAACGCGAGGGCTTCGGCCAGTGGACGGAGGAAGCCCTGCGCGAGGGCATGAAGAACTTCCTCGAGATGTATGCAGACAAAGGCCTTGCGATGATCGCAACCGGCAACGAACCGCACGGGAAAGGGCAGAAGGTGCTGGACAACGTCCGCGCCTACAAGGCGATCTACGAGGCGGCCAAAGCGTTCAATCCCGACATTCACGTCATCGCCACGTCGGTGGAACCCAACCGCGAGTACTTCGAAGCCGGGTACTTCAACTACTGCGACTCTTACGACTTCCACATCTACGAGCATTACACGGACGTCCGCAGGACCTTCGCCCAGTACCGCGCGTTGATGGAGGAGTTCAACGCCGTGAAGCCGGTTCACTGCACCGAACTCGGTCTGAACAGCCAAGGCCAGAAACGACGCGACGTCTCCATCGAGATGATCAAGAAACTGACTGTATTCTTCGCCGAAGGCGGGGCCACTGTCAGTTGGTTCACCATCCAGTACCCGGACAGCAAAGGCAAAGCCCGCGGCACATTTGGCGATGCGCACTGCGTGTTCGACTGTAAGTGGAACCTCTACAATCCCCGGCTGGACGCCATCACCTATTACAACATGATCAACAGCATCTGCGTGAAGCGCTTCGTCGACGAGAAACACTATGCCGACGGCACACAAGCGTATCTCTTCCGCGACACGGAAGGCAATTGCTGCCAGCTGGTGTGGCTGGACAAGGCGGCCAGAGACGTGGCCCTGCCCGTTCCCGCCGGCCAGGACGTCCGCCTTATCCGCTTCGACGGCTCGGACACGACGCTTAACAGCCCGACCGGAGCCGTTACTCTACGTGCGTCCGCCGAACCACATATCCTCCTTTACAGAAGCCCGGAAGACAATCTGCCCGACGCCCTTGGCTCCCCTGCCCTGTCGCTCACGTCCCCCGGCGTCCCCTCGGTCGCGCTGGGCAATTCGACATCATTCACGCTGACCGGTCCCCGACTCCAGGCCGACAGCCTGCGCGTCGAATCGCCACTGCTGTGGAAGACATCGCTGCGCCAGGCCGGCCCCGGCGAAGTCGAGTGCATTGTGACCGCTCCGGCCGTTTCGCCGGCCGACCAAGCCCGGCTGTACGTCCAGTTGCGCAACGGCGCCCACACGGTTGCGGAGCTTGCCATCCCCGTAAGCGTGACGCGCTGACCGTCCCATGCGGATGCCCGATGGGCCGCGCGTCTATTGGCCCGCCAGCATCTGCGAAGCCATCGCGTCCCCGTTCCGCTCGGCATGCTCCTTCAGGAACACACGGTGCTGCAGCAAGACGTCTCTCAGCGCGGGATTGCCCGCCTGGTTCACCATCTCGCCCGGATCGCGGACCATGTCGACCAAGGACTCGCGGCGATCGCCCTCACTGTACAGGCAGTACTTGTACCGATCGCTCCGCACCATGCGCCCATGTGGTTTGAGGTCCTTGCCATCGACGGGCACGCATTGCACCATGTGATTCTCCGACACGACATACTCGCGTTGCCAACCGAGTTGCCTGTCCAGCGCAGCAGCTTTCAGGCTCTTCCCGGGTAGCCCGGTGGGCACATCGATCCCGGCAAAGTCGCAGATCGTTGGCATCAGGTCCACGCCGGTGTTCAGCAGCACGTCGCATGTGCCCGCGGGGGTCGTGCCCTTCTGACTGATGATGAAGGGCACACGTGCCGATTCGTCATAGAAGACCGTCTTCTGATTCCATCGATGGGCCCCGTGACAATCCCCGTGGTCGCTCAGGAAGACCACGACTGTGTTCTCCTCATGTGCACCCTCGCGCAGAGCTTCCATCACCGTGCCGACATAGCCGTCCACCCTCTCGATCAGTCGGTAGTACCCCCAGATGTGCCGACGCCAGTCGTCTTCCGTGTAGTCGCCCACCGGGAACAGCTTGTGAGCCTGGTACGACTTGCGCATGTGGGCCATGATATCGGTCTCGTTCACCGGCGACTCGGAGTTCGGCCGCACAGGAGGACGCTCCGGAAGTGCAGGAACATTCCCGAGTTGGTCGCCCGGGACCTTCTGTTTCCGCGACCACTGGCAGATCTCGTGGGGGCCGAGGAACGACGCAACCGCCAGAAACGGTCGCTTGTGCGGCTTCCGCAGAAACTCCGCGGCAGGTCTCGGATCAAGCTGCGCGCCTTTGCCAACGAACGTGTCGAATCCGTGCTCACCCTTCAACGGGATGTGCCACTTGCCAAAATACGCGGTCTCGTATCCGGCATCCTTGAAGACTCGTCCCATGATCGGGAGTCTGTCCGGCTCTCGAATGCTCCCGCCATTGGTCTGGACACTCGTCCGATGCGGGTAGTGTCCTGTGATCATAGACGCCCGCATCGGCATGCACAACGGGTTCGGCGAGTATGCTCGAGTGAAGCGCATGCCGTTCTCAGCCAACGCGTCCATGTGTGGCGTATGCAGATACTCGCGCCCGATCACGCAGCTCATACCATCGCCGAACTGCTGATCTGTCATGATGATCAGAACGTTGGGGCTGCTAGTGACATCCGCGCTTGCGACGTGCCTCTGAGCCCCCATCGCCAGCAACGCGCAACCTGACGTTTCCAGAAAAGTCCTTCGTTCCATGGTCCGTCCTTGTGTTCACCAACACCAGTTCTCCCGCAACATAGCAGAGATCCCCGCGCACGCTCCTCCTTCACCTTCCCGCACTTGGCTCAAGCGAGTTCAGCCAGCGTCATTCACCTCGGCCCGTCATGCCCTCCGTTGCCTCCTATTCCTCTGTTGCCATTACTGTTCTCCCCCTCCGCACTGCCGGACTGGCGACCGGAGCGCCCGGGTGCCGTCATTCGCATCTGCCCGTCATGCCCTCCGTTGCCTCCTATTCCTCCGTTGCCATTCCTGTTCTCCCCCTCCGCACTGCCGGACTGGCGACCGGCGCGCCCGGGGGCCGTCATTCGCATCTGCCCGTCATGCCCTCCGTTGCCTCCTATTCCTCCGTTGCCCTGCCCATTCTCCCCCACCGCACTGCCGGACTGGCGACCGGCGCGCCCGGGTGCCGTCCTTCGCATCTGCCCGTCATGCCCTCCGTTGCCTCCTATTCCTCCGTTGCTCTGCCCATTCTCCCCCTCCGCACTGCCGGACTGGCGACCGGCGCGCCCGGGGGCCGTCATTCGCATCGGCCCGTCATGCCCTCCGTTGCCTCCTACTCCTCCGTTGCCCTGCCCATTCTCCCCCACCGCACTGCCGGACTGGCGACCGGCGCGCCCGGGGGCCGTCCTTCGCATCGGCCCGTCATGCCCTCCGTTGCCTCCTATTCCTCCGTTGCCCTTCCCATTCTCCCCCACCACACTGCCGGACTGGCGACCGGCGCGCCCGGGTGCCGTCATTCGCCTCGGCCCGTCATGCCCTCCGTTGCCTCCTATTCCTCCGTTGCCATTCCTGTTCTCCCCCTCCGCACTGCCGGACTGGCGACCGGCGCGCCCGGGTGCCGTCATTCGCATCTGCCCGTCATGCCCTCCGTTGCCACGCTTCAGTTCGGCGCTCTCTGCCTCACCGCGGGGGCCGGGCCGCGGCGACGACGTCAGTCCTGGGCGATGCTCGGCCCATCGCCACAGCGGAAGCAACGCACGAAGCCGCCGTCGACGCGTGGGGTGACGGGCGGGTAGGCTCGGCGGCATACGGCCATCGCCTGCGGGCAACGGGGATGGAAGTGACAGCCCGCGGGCGGATCGGCAGGGGACGGTACGTCCCCATCGAGCGTCGTTCGGGCGAGACGCGCCCGCTTGTCGACCCGTGGAATCGCCGAAAGCAGCGCCTTGGTGTAGGGGTGTTGCGGCTGGTCGAACAAGCTTGTGGCAGGTGCCTGCTCGACGATCCGCCCCAGATACATCACAGCCACATCATCGGCCAGATACTCCACCACCCCGAGATCGTGCGTGATAAACAGGTAGGTCAGCCTCTGGGGAGATTCGTCCTGCAACTGCCGCAACAGGTTCAGGACCTGCGCCTGGATCGACACGTCCAGCGCGCTGCTGGGTTCGTCGAGCACGATAAACCGTGGCTGCACGGCCAGCGCACGAGCCACGCCGATGCGCTGCCGCTGGCCGCCCGAGAACTCGTGCGGATATCGCAAGGCCGCATCGGCACTGAGCCCGACCCGATCCAGGAGTCCCGCGACAATCTCGCGCCGTTCGTCGCGACTGGCGCCGATCCCGTGCACACGCATCCCTTCCTCGATGATGTCGCGCACCATCATGCGCGGATCCAGTGACGAGAACGGGTCCTGAAAAACCACCTGCGCCTGTTGACGGAATCGGCGCAGACCGTCTTCGTTCATGGTTGTGACTTCCTGCCCATCGAAACTGATCGAGCCTCGCGTTACCGACAGCAAACGCACCAGCGACTTGCCCAGTGTCGTCTTCCCGCACCCCGACTCACCGACCAAGGCCAGCGTACGTCCTGAACGAATCGCCAGATCAACGCCATCCACTGCCTTCACATGGCCGACGACACGCTGCAACACGCCCTTGCGGATGGGGAACCACGTTGCCAGGTCACGCGTGACCAACAAGGGCGGTTGGCTTTGATCGGGCGTCGCGCCGGGCGAAGCCGATTCAACGGCCCGGTCAGCCGTGGACACGACGACCTTACTAACTCCGGGCCTGTCGTAGAGATGACAGGCGACGAGATGGCCGGGCTCTATCTGTTGCAGGCGCGGCTCCATCTGTGCACACGGTTCGAACGCTTCCGGACAACGGTCGCAGAATCGGCAGCCGACAGCGTAGTCCTCGGGGTCGGGCACAATGCCACGGATCGTCGCAAGCCAGCGACCGCGCTGGTCGCGCGTCGGACGGCACTGCAACAAACGCTGCGTGTAGGGATGGCTCGGGCGGGCGAACAGGCGCTCGGTCGATGCAGTCTCGACGATCTTCCCGGCATACATGACCGCAACACGACGCGCCATTTCGGCGATAACAGCCAAGTCATGGGTGATGAACAGAATGGCCATGCCCACCTGTTTCTGGAGCGACCGCAACAGCTCGAGGATCTTGGCCTCGACAGTCACGTCAAGTGCGGTGGTGGGCTCGTCGGCGATGACCAACTCGGGCCTGAACGCCAAGGCCATGGCAATCATGACGCGTTGGCGCATGCCCCCGGAGAGTTGGTGCGGATACTCGCCGAGACGCCGGTGCGGATCGGGCATGTCGACCAGCCGCAATACCTCGACCGCTCGTGCAATTTGCTGAGCCTTGGTCAGCGGCCCGTCCGGACCTGAATTCCCCGGCCCACTCCCCAAGCGGATTGCCTCCAGCAACTGCGTCTGCACCGTGAGGACAGGGTTCAGGCTGGTCATTGGCTCCTGGAAGATCATGGCGATGCGACGCCCGCGCATGGTGCGGCGCTGAGGACCAGGCATGGAAACCAGATCCTGCCCCCGGAACAGCACTTGGCCTCCGGCCACGTACCCGGGCCGCGGAAGCAGGTGCATAACCGACAGCGCCGTCAGACTTTTCCCACAGCCGGACTCTCCCACAAGCCCCACCGTTTCACCGGCCTCGATCGTCAGCGACACGCCGTCGACCACTCGGCTCGGATCGCCACGAGTGCGGAAGTACGTCCGCAGGTCACGGATTTCCAGCAGTGGAACGCCGTCCCCGGCAGGAGCGGGGGATGAGGGCATGGACGTCTTGGGCGGATCGCTCATTCGCCCTCTCCCCGGATACGCAAACTTGGATCAAGCGCGTCGCGCAACGCGTCGCCAAACAAGTTGGCGGGCAACACCAGGCCCAGCATGGCCACAAACGCAGCCGCCAGCGTCCACCACACGACAGGGTCCCTGGCGAGCTCGCCCCGCGCGGCGTTGATCATACGGCCCCAACTGCTCGTGTCGGGTCCCACTCCCACGCCGATGTAGCTGAGCATGGCTTCGGACAACACACGTCCACTGAAACTGAGCACAACGGTAATCAGCACCAAGTGCATCAAGTTCGGAACCACGTGTTGCGCGATCACGCGGAACTTGCCGACACCCAATGCCAGCGCCGCCTGCACATACTCACGCTCACGCAGCTTCAGCGTCTCGGCCCGCAGCAATCGGCACAGCCCAACCCAGCCAGTGATGCCCATCACGACGCACAGTTGCGCCAGCCCGATCCCGAACACCAGCGTGAAACAAACGATCAACAGAATCCCCGGGATGCAATGCAGAGTGCTGTAGATGTACTGAACGATGTCGTCGACCCAGCCGCCAAAGAACCCCGCCAGCACGCCGAAGAAGATGGCAAACGGGACGGCAATCAAGGTCGTCAGTCCGCCAACAATCAGCCCGGTCCGAACGGACTTCAGCGTCAGCACCAAGACATCACGCCCCGTCTTGTCTGTACCCAGGAGATGCGAGCCAGGATGCTCCAGCTTGGGGTGGACACGCTGTGGCACGAGGCCCGCCTCGGTCTCGACCAGAACGGTCTCCTGCATGGCCAGTTTGTCGGCAAGCGGAGCCGAGTAGGTCCGCTCCTGCTTCGACCAGACCGGCATCAGGATGCGGTCGAGAGCCGACCGTGGCGCCGTCAACGCCCGGGACGCTCCCGCGGCTGAACCGGTCCGGTGGTGTATATCCCGCCACCGGACGCTGTCAAGCACGGCAACCAGCACGTACATACAGATGATCCCCAGGGAGACCATGGCCAGGCGATTGCGTCGCAGCTGCCGCCAGGCCCGCCGCCACACGTGCGAGCCCCGGGCGTAGAACAGGAACGCTGCCAGACCGGCCACTGTCAGGCCGAGGAGCAAGTTCGGAAGGACCGGGACGCGAAGCGTCTGATCGCTCCGGTTCAGGTAAATCGCTGCTCGCCACGCACCCACAGACACGCTGGTAAGCAGCAGGAAACCCACGAAGATCTTCAGCGCGTCCTGCCGCGAAACGCCCTCGACCACGCTACGCTGCCTGGCCGCACCCAGCTCAATACGCGGATCGACCAGAGTGTAACTGATGTCGGTCAACAACAGCGCCGCCAGGTACAGCAAAGCGCCAATGTAGGTCATCGAGCGGACAACCGAATAGTCCTGCTGCTGGATCGCCGTCACTGTCATACTCCCCAGCCCGGGGATCGCGAAGAACGATTCCATAAGCAGACTGCCCATAAACAGGAACGGAATGGCCATGACCGCGTTGTTGAGGATGGGAATCATGGCATTCTTCAGAACGTGGCGGAACATGACCGCACCTTCGCTCAACCCCTTGGCCCGGGCCGTTCGGACGTAGTCGCGCGACACCTCCTCGAGCATGACCGTGCGGTAGAAGCGCACCGCGCCGCCAATCCCGCCGATCACACCGATCAACACCGGCAGGAAAAGGAAACGGCCCATCGCCGCGCCCCAATCGAATCCGGAGATCGGAAACCACAGCAACCACTTTGCCATCAGGAACTGGCCGCCAATGATGTAGAACAAGGCCGAGATAGACATAAGCAGGACGCACGTCACCGTCGCAAACCGATCCAGGTACGTGCCTCGCATGAACGCCACGATCAGGCTGAGCGTGATATTGACCATCAGGGCCGTCACGAACGTCGGCACGGTAATGGCCAGCGAGGGTTTCATCCGCCGCCGGATCTCCGGGCCGATCTCCCGGTGGCTCGCGTCGGAACGCCCAAGGTCGAACGTCAACACACGCAGACACTTCTGGTACAGCAAGGTCTCGCTGAAGCACTGCGGAAAGGCTTGATCGGGGTTGTGCCATCTCGGCAGGTCGTAGCCACGAACCCGGATCCACTCCGTGATTTTGGCTTCGGTAGCCTTACTGCCCAGTGACTGCTCGGCCATCTGGCGCGGCGAGTTGACCAGGAAGAACAAGGCGAAGGTCAGAAGCACCACCCCCAACACGATCGGTCCCGCATAGAGTATGCGGCGTATGATGTAAGCCATCATGGACGCGTTCTCCCCTCCAATAGTGGCGCGGACGTCCACGGCCGCGTGTCGTTGCCCAACGGCGGCCCGCACGTCCCGTCGCGAGCGGACGTCCGGGACAGAGGATGTTGATGGTCACAACTCACGATTCGGGGGGACTCCTGACTCACAACTCGCGCAGGTGTCGGCGGGCCAACCACGCGGCGGGTACGCTGAACGCCAGTAACCCCCCGATGACCACGACCGCGGGCCAGACGCGGGGCCGGTTGTGCGCTCGCCGGTACCTGGCCCGCACATCGGGTTCGATGCGGCGGTACTTCAGCAGATTCGACGCGACACCGTGGGGGAAACCGTTGTGGTACCACTTGTGGTAGAGCGAGTAGTCGGCTGGGTTCATTCGGAAAATCCAGGGCGCATCTTCGCGCAGGATCGTGAGCATCCGCCGGATGATCGCCAGGCGCTCGGGCGAATTCGGCATCGTCTCCATCTCCCGGAAAAGGCGGTCGAACTCGGCGTTCCGATAGTTGGACACGTTTCCCTCGCCCTCCTGCTCACGCCCGTTCGGTCCATAGA
>JGI10211J34971_10004925_pt1 | contig 10522 bp, 7 predicted proteins | sample Etolagsediment_FD_34971 | JGI IMG/M metagenome (IMG submission 34971)
ATGCTGTTCATTGTTTCTGTCAAACTTCGACCCTATTTCTATAAGGATGGCGAAAGACCAAGATCTTTCTCTCAATCCAGATAAAATCTCTGGTATATGCGGGAGATTAATGTGTTGCCTTGCCTATGAATACGATACCTATGCAGAAATGAAAAAAAACTCACGAGGAAATAATGGGCCAAAATAGTCAGNATTCATTCTATATCACTACACCTATTTACTATGTGAATGCAGAACCACATATAGGACATGCGTATACCACTATTGTAGCCGATGTAATTGCAAGATTTTATCGCCTTAGCGNTTTTGACACATTTTTCTTAACGGGCACGGATGAGCATGGCAACAAGGTGGTGGAGGCAGCAGAAAAATCAGGCGAAACAGTCAAGGCATATGTTGACAGAATAAGCAAAATCTTTAAGGAAACCTGGCCCAAAATTAATATTAAGAACGACTATTTTGTACGCACTACTGACAAAAATCATCAAGACACGGTCAGCNAGATCCTCTCTAAAGTGTATGCAAAAGGGGATATATATTTTAGTGAATATGAGGGGAAATACTGTATAGGGTGTGAGCGATTTTATACAGATACAGAATTGCTACAAGGTAAATGCCCAATTCATTTGACTGAACCAAAGATTATTAGCGAGGAAAACTATTTCTTTAGGATGAGTAATTATCAAGAATGGCTTATAGATTATATTACTACACATCCTGACTTTATAAGGCCAGAGAGGTATAGAAACGAGGTGATTGCCTTTTTGAGGGAGCCGCTGGAAGATCTGTGTATATCAAGGCCAAAAAGGAGGTTATCCTGGGGGATTCCACTTCCCTTTGATGATAATTATGTGACCTATGTCTGGTTTGATGCCTTGATTAACTATATATCAGCCCTTGGCTACCCGGATGGAGACCTTTTTAAGAAATTTTGGCCTGTTGCGCAGCATATTATTGCAAAGGATATTTTAAAGCCCCATGGAATATTCTGGCCATGTATGCTCAAGGCAGCCGGTATTGAACCTTATCAGCATCTTAATGTCCATGGCTACTGGAATGTGAATATGGGGAAGATGTCAAAAAGCCTGGGAAATATCGTGAAGCCTATGGATTTAGCCTATAAATATGGCTTGGATGCATTCAGGTATTTCTTACTCAGAGATATGGTATTTGGTCTTGATTCTGATTTCACCGAGGAATCTCTTGTGAAGAGGTTTAATTCAGATCTGGCAAATGATTTGGGGAATCTGGTCTCTCGATCCATGAATATGGTAGTCAAATATTTTGATGGAAAACTCCCACCCCCTTCTACATTCAAAGAAGAGGATATTCTCTTACAGGATGCTTCTTATAGGGTGATTGAAGAGTATAAGGATATGATGAAAAAATTCACCTTTCATAAGGCATTAATTGTTGTGTGGGAATTAATTGGCAGGGCAAATAAATATATTGATACCATGAAACCTTGGGCGCTGGCTACACAAGATCAAGAGCGATTGAGCACCGTGCTCGATACTATTACCGAGGCAATCAAAATAGTCTCAGTGCTGTTATGGCCGTTTATACCTCACACAGCCGAAAAAATACAGCATCAATTGGGATTAGGTATGGTTGGGGTGGAATTGCCTTTTAATAGTTTAAAGGAATGGGGGAAAGTAAAAAGGGTCAGGCCTATATCAAAGGCTCCTCCCCTTTTTCCGAGGGTAAAGCCTAAAATGGAGGAAAAGATGAAAGAAGAACCAGGGCTGGTAAGCCTTGAAGACTTTCAAAGATTAGACATACGGGTTGGAACTATCAATGAAGCAGAAACCATTCCTGGATCTAAAAAATTACTCAAGCTTGTTGTCGACATTGGAGAGGAGAGGACTATAGTGGCTGGGATGGCTGCTTACTACCAGACGAATGAACTCATAAATAAACAGGTGATAGTGATCGCCAATCTCGTACCTGTCACACTCATGGGAGTTGAATCTAAAGGAATGATTCTTGCCGCAGAGGATGAAAAGGGGGTGTATCTCTTAATCCCAGATAAAGAAAGTAAACCAGGGAGTAAGATAAGATAAGACTCCTACAGCTGTCCCAGCTCTCTCAGTGTGCTGCATGCACTGGCATTACCCAGGCTGCAACTTGCTTTCACACTCGATAAGGATTTTTCATATTCCCCTTGTTTGTGATACACAAGTCCCATGCCCAGCTGGGCATAGGAGTGTGCACCCTCCTTGGCTCTGAAGTCGTTAGGTAAACTCAAGACCTGCTGAAATTCTGTAAGGGCCTGACTATATTGGCCTTTCAAGAAATGAATATACCCCTTGCTATAGTGAGCCCATATAAAATCAGGGTTTATATTAATGGCGCTCTCATAGTCGGTGATAGCATCATCATACTGGGCCTTGTTGAAGTAGCAGAGACCTCTATTATAATAGGCATCAGAAAAGTCGTATTCTATATCTTCTTTTTTCTCGTAAAAGCCTATAGTTACCGTATAATCAGCTATTGCCTGGTCATACTTTTTCTGCTCGTAGAAAAGATTTCCCCTGTTATAGTAGGCTCTTGTATATTCTACTTCTTTTATTGCTACATCCTCCCATTTAATTTTGGCTATACGTATGGCATTGGTGTAAGCATTCTCTGAATTTATATAATCGCCTTCTTTGGCGTATATAACACCTAAGTTGTTGTAAACATCAGCATAATATGGTTTTTCTTCTGTACTTAGGTCGAGGGCGTCATTGTATTTATCTTTAGCTAAGCCATATTTAATCCGAGCTTCAACATCATTCCCAAGGTCATCGGCGTCTTTCCCTTGCTTGTAATAAAGAATGGCCAGATTGTTGTGTGCATTTTCATCTTTGTCGTTATACCGTAAAGCATCCAAAAACATTGCCTCCGCCCTGCCATCACCCTGTTCATAATAGACAAGACCCAGGTTATTGTAGGCCTCTGCATAATCAGACTTTAAGCTTATGGCCTCTTCGAGGGCATCTTTTGCCTTATCAAGTTCACCCTGCCTGAGATATTCGGTCCCTTTAGAAAACGATTTCTTTGCCTCTTGGGCAACACTAATCTCTGGCCATATACTGATAAAGGATGCAATGATAGATATCATCATCCATCTTATAAGGAAATTCTTTTTCATGGTTCAACTCCGTGAGCTGATGTTAGTCCTTCGATTCACAAATTCGATGATTAAATTAGGACGCAAATCCGCCTGCCAGACGGCGGGCAGGTCTGCGCCCTGGCCCAGACCTAGCATGCAAGGATTAGTTATAAAAGCCAAGCTCTGGTGTTAATACCGAAGCAGGCTTATGTCCCTGCTATGTCGCGCCAGGGCAGGCTGCGGCCACAATGGGATTTCCTGCTATGTATTTACTCAGGACTTAATTTAATTCCTTACTCTCTCTTTCAATCGTTTCTTTAACCTTATGCTTTTCCCCTGGTTTGACTATCTCGTAATAATATTTCTTATAGTTCTTTGTATAATAGGACATGCTCACTTTTGCACCCTTTATCGCCCAGTCAGGAACATCTATCTCAATTGCCGGATAAAAGATGTTGGTTTTATCCAGGGTTATGACCATCCCTTTTATATTTGTAATCCCTCCAGTAATGGTCATTATTCTTTCGCTCCTTGCCTGGGCAGGCACACCAGTTGATATCACTATGAAAATAGAAACCAGGATAAGGCTAAATAAAATCAGTCTTTTCATTCTATTATTCATAATTAACCTCTCCTTTACATTGTTTACTTGTAATTACTCAGGTATCTTGCCACAAAGCCTGCCCTGGCGCGAGTGCCTTAGCATATATTGCAACTTATATAATATCTATTTATATCATATAATATCACTAAGCATTGCATGCCAGGTCTGGGCCAGGGGTACCAAGCCTTTCGGCCGTGAGACATGTCGGCGAGCTCATGTTGGGTCGCTCAAGGCCGAACGGACACCAAGATTATAGAATTATTCTTTATAATAACCTTTTTAATGAGAAAACTCCTTTATTCAATTTATATTTATCTTCCCCTCCTGTCGTCCGTCAGGCAGGTCTTTGGGTCTTTGTGCCCCTGGCCCAGACCTGGTTTATAAGCTTAGTAGTTTTACCTCATGTTACATATATGTTTTACATGTTTCATAAGATCAATCAATCTTGTCGCACCAGGGCAGGCTTGGTGGCTGAACAGTTACGTTTACTTTTAATCAGTTTCCCACAACATCTGAGATACACCACCTGGAGGCCCAGGGATGTTTGTTGTTAAATCTTCTCCTACTCCACTCACCGCTCCTCCGGCGCTTATAAGACCTGCTGCGTGACCATGCCTGGTAATGACCCTGACACCTGAAGGGATGGAGCTGTTTTGAATGATCTGATAGGTATCTTCTATATTTCGTTCTTCCGTTCCACTTTCTACACTGTAATTAAAGACCGACTTACCCCAACAGTAGTCAAGTGCGTAGATAAAGGCATTTCCGTTTGGATTACAAGGGTCATCGAATATTGGTTGATAGGCAGTGAAATAGACATTTTTAAAGAAGAGTGTGGGTCGACTNAATATCTTTTCCCCAACATGGCTTATAGAGCATTGCGTACAGTCTCCTCCGTAAGTTGGAGATCCCTGCTTATCCATGACTCTAAAAAAGCCCNTGCATGCAGATTCGTCACTGAGCTTACTGATTAAATCCTGTTTTCTGGTTGCATCGTCATCATCTACATCTCCATCACCATCGGAATCTGCATTTTTATCAAGTTCATCACAGGTAAGATTCAGGAGGTCAGTTTCATCAGTCAGGGTGTTGTGGTCAGCTACTGTATAAAAACGATTGGAAATCATTGCATATCGTGGATGTGCGCGGTCACCAGTGCCAAAGTAAAGCACCGGCTTACTTGTCCAGCAGTTGCCAAAATAAGACACATCAGGGGAATAGAAGGTCTTTCTCCCGGTGTCAGCACTGTCTAAGTCGGCACTTGCTATATCAGGGTCACCAGTAGCCAGATCAGAACCGGGGTTTGATTGAAAGATACGTTTGACCTGCCATTTAATGGAATTAGAATCAGTATAGGCGAGTCCATCTGCAAAATAATCATAGGTAATCTTCCATATTTGGCCATAGACATCAGCAGCATACATTACGAGGTTAGTCGATGAAAGAGGGATTACTGTCATGTCAGCAGGGAAACAATATGTCATATCAGCGTATGATTGGTATATCCCTAACGTATCATCAGAGGCGCTGTAAGTTGCCCTGAACAAAATACTTCCGTCAGCAATATCTACCACAAAAATACCTCGCCCTATCTCGTCTATGCCTGGATTGTATTTGTCATACGTTCCTTCATTTGCTGTCTCAATATAGGTTTCACCGGTATCCCTGATTCCATTTGGGTTTTGATCATCGTCATCAAATTCTTCAGGGAATCCGTCCTCGAGTGTGTCGTATCCGCCGGCGAAAATGACCACATCCTTATCGGTAGAACCTGCGGTCTGTATTTTAGCAAAGTATGGTTTGTTCCATGTATAGCCCAGCTCCGTAAAGTCTCCTGTTCCTCCTTGAATTTGCCATTTCACTGTCCAGTTGATTGGGTCAGGGTTTGTAACATCCAGGGCCCAGTAACTTCTTCCACCACGCCTTTCACCAAAGACCATGGTTTTGTCATAGTATTCATCGGTTTTGGTCTGGGCACGGAAATAATTACATGCACCGTCAACCATGTAAACATGATCAGTGCTGGCAAATTCCTGAAGCCGTGGAAGAAGGTCTTCGGGCACAAAGGCAAAAACCTCACCTCCAGCAGGATATGTTTCTGCGGAAAGGGTACACTCATAGTCGGTAAATACATGGAGCATCCCGTCATTAGAGGCAACAGCAATAAAACGGTACAATATTGAATCATCAGAGTCGAGATAATCGATCACTCTTGGTTCTGAATGGATAATATCTCCCAGAATCCACGATCGCTTGGCTACAGGATCTCCATCTGACTCAGCGTCATATGTATACCCATAAATATAGTTGATGATCTTGTATCTGTCGCTGTCCTGGGTAACGTCAAGGTCTGCATTAGTAATATTAGAAGGGGTGAAACTAACCAGAGATCCATTTTTGTAGGTATAGATCTTCCTGAAGCTGTAATATGGCCCAGTACTTAGTGATACGGCATCTAGGGCCTCTTTGAGCTTACCTCCAACCCCTCCGCTGTTTACCTCACCGCCATCGGTAGAGCTTGACCAAAAGGAGGTAGAGCCTGACTTAAATGAGCCGTCACAGTTTCCTGTAATAGTGCCATTTTTATCAACAACCGTCCACTCAGGCTCGGATCTGTTGCAGTCCGTCCGTGTTTCATAGCGCAGGCCATATTTTTTTAGGTTGCCCTGCCAATGTTGTCCCTCTTTAGGTTTAAAGAAGGCCATGTAAAGGTTGTCACCACTCTGGGTCCTGTTGGCCTCATCTACCGAGACAACAGGTGCTGTAAAGGAGACCGCAGATACCATGGCAAGACCCAAAGTGTAAAATGCATTCACTAATTCTGTCTGATTATATGCGGTTATGCCTATGCCGCAGCCATCTTCGGCCGTATCATTTAACAGGGGGCTTTCCAGGCCAAACCCAATGGTATGGGTTACAACATTATAATCAGGATCAGTCCCTTCGGTATCCTGGCTCTCAGCACATTTCCCCCGGGCCATCCACCTGGCAACATCATCTGAGTGATTGGCTGCTGTCGTCTGAATAGGATCTCCTGTCCAGGTATCAGCATCTTTATAGTCACTATGTGTAAACACAGGGTCAGGATTGCTGTTTCTGTCTATCCTGTCCCAGTCATCATCCCCGGATGGGAAACCGTCAGTTAAGACAACCTGGTAGTTTTCACTGCACTCGGTTGTGGCTGTATGGGTTGAAAGATAATCATACATCCAGTCATAGGCATCCTGCATGGCCTCTCCCATAGGGGTGCCGCCTCCTGCACTCAGGGTATCAATGTCTGCTATGACGGCATCTGCCCCTTCATCGAGATCTGTCACTAAGTATTTCCCGTTACCAGACCATTTCACCAGACCCCAATTGATCTTTTCCTTAGTCTCTTCCACCACGATCTTCATGGCATCCTGGGCTACCTCCAGACGGGATCTTACCTTCTGACCAACACCATCTGTCCCGCTGCAGCATAAGAACGCCCCTGCTGCTGAAGGCTGCTCTGCTGCCTCCTGGGAGGTCCACTTGATTTTGGTAATCCTGAATCCTCCATCACTCCCTGAACAGCTATCTCCACCATTAGGGGCCACATAGAATTTGACATAAATCTTGGTTACATTTGTAACATTATAATCACCGGTCCACACATAGCTTTGATCACATCCGTAGATCTTTCCTTCAGGTGTTTCATTAACCCCTGAGGTAAGCTGGTGTAAGACATTGCCATCCTGGTCAACAAAATAGACGCCATCGTTTTCAGAGTTAGAGTCCCAGCAATCACAACTGCCTACTGACCTGTTTTCAATATCAAGACCTGGGCGGGAATAGTAATTCTTGAAGTATATCCTAAGATACTTCCGCCCGGAAAACTGGGTAAGGTCTATTTCTCCGCAGTTCTCATTCCTATTGGATGAGTAGTCAGAGCTGCTATAATACTGGGAGTTTCTGATAGTACCTATGTCAACAGTTGTCCACACTTGAGCGCCAGGCTGGTAGCAGATATCCCGCCACCCCTCACTTCCACAACCTGCGTCTCCATCAAGGTCTTCTATGAGCTTGATAAAACTCAGGTAATTACCAGTGACAAATGCGTAAATTCTTTCATCACCATAATAATCTACTGCATCATTTGGATTATCTGTCAGGGTATAAAAACTCCCGGTCTCAAACAACCCTGAAAAATAGATACCTGGTGCTTTTAAATACCCGAAAAAACCATAGTCCTTTGCTACCCCTGTTCTGGGGTCTTCCCTTTCATCGGTGAGCAGGATATCCTGATGGTTTTTGAGCTGCTGACCGGTAATAGCGCTATTTGCATAGCTTGCAGTATCTGTCTGGTTAATAACATTAAGATTTGTCTCGGTTGGGTACACAACATAGACCTTATCACCAACAGTAACTGTCTCTATAGTATTGTTTTCTTCAGGGTTCTCCCAATCGGTAACCTCCCAGCCGGTATCTATGATTCCACCTGTGACCCATCTCTGCCTCCTATATGAACCATCATAGACCGGATCTCCGGTGGCTGCATATTTGGTCACGCCGTCCTCACCGGTAATCTCTGCATAGCCAGTGTAGGCGCTTACCAGGTATATCTTATCCTTCTCCCACAGTGTTCCTGCAGTCTTCGCTGCTTCCCAATCATTAAGATCTTCGTCGTCGTGGCCATAGCCAGCGGATATAGCCCACTCAAAGAATGCTGCATAATCTATATTGGCGTCATAAACCGGCCAATCCATGGAGCCAGACACATCAATTACCAGCATGGCATTGTTTTTTACCGATGCCCGGTAGACATCCGTGTCGTCAGCATTGATATTTCCTGCGCCAAGAAAGATCATCGCTATAGCCAAAAATATATTCATTAAAAGCATTTTACATGTTAGCTTTGCTTTCATGGGAGTTTCCTCCAAAATTTTATATAATGTCTATTAGTTCAGTCACAAAGTCACGAAGCCCGCCCTGGCGCGACTTGACTGGTGTATTATATTATCGCTGTAATAATTGCTAAGATGGAATCTCTAAAATTAATTCATTGCAAGCCAGGTCTGGGCCAGGGACACTAAGATTCTAAAATGATTCATTATTTCTTATGCACAGTAAAAGGTAATATCTGTAAATTTTTTTGGGAATTAATCTTCTTTTTTCTTATAAGATTTTGAAATTCATACCCGACCGCCTCGCCTGAGCGAGAGCGATGGCGGGCAGGTCTCTCCTTCGTGACTTAGTGGCTTAGTGGCTGAACTGTTACTATAATTTCTATTCAGCCTTTGGTCCTATTTTAAAATATCTGCTCCCTACATGAATTCTGCTTCCAGTAGGATCTCCAAAAGCATCTACGCTATAATCATACCGGCTAAAATGAACAACAGAATAGCCTTTTGGGGGGAGAAAATAGCCTTGATATCTTAACGTAAAATCGTAGTCTGCGTTATCTACCTTATGGCGAGGGCTATGTGCATCCTGATCGGCCAGTTGATCCGGGAAATTATTTATATTCGTTACTGGATAATTTCCCGCTCCTACCTCTGCTGCTTCATAGTGTATCCCTCCCTCAGCTACATAAAAGCTTTGTTTGTATGGGATTGCATTGCCTGCAATCTGTACATCAATAGTGGCTGTCCTGCTGATCGTAATACCTAAGAGGGTAAGCACAACCAGAAGCATAAGGGCAATTACAGTAACGCTCCCTTGTTCATTTTGGTTTTTAACAATACTATTACGCATTAGATGCCTCTCAATAATTACTGTGGCTTAATACAAGATAATGTTACACTATGACTATCATTGTCCCAGCCAACGGTTACGATAACTGTTTTGAAGGTTGGCTGAGGAGGTGTGGAGACAACAACATTAGTTATCCTGTGAAATATACCGTTTACATTGTTTTCGTTGTCAGCCACAACAGCTGAATAACTACTTCCAAGCAACCCCTCCATCTTTTCTTCAGCAAGGGTCAGGGCAGTAGTAGTATTGCCGCTGAAGTAATTCCCTCGAATGCCCATTACCTGCATCTGGGCTACTCCAAGGAGGCCCACAGTCAAGATAGAGATAGCAATGAGAACCTCGAGCAGGGTAAAGCCCGATTGATTGCCAAACATTTTTTTCTTTGAAAATATTGTCCGGATATTTTTCATTTTATAGCCCTATATTTCTGGTTTTTACCAGAGAAGTTAAAGTGCGTGTCTTCTGTCCATTAACAGTTATTGCCTGTATAGAAATCTCAACCGCCTTTACATCTGGCGGCTTGAATTTTGGATCATTTGCATTGACTCGAGAGCCGTCAGCAAGCAGATATTGAAACTGAAGATTATCAATATTTTCTGCAACAACCCGATAACCGCTATCACTTCCCAAGTTTCTCTTTCTCAGGCTTGGATTAGTAGCATTTTCATCAATCCTGTAGATTATTACATCGACCTTATAAATGAGGTCACCTTTTCCATAAGTTTCTGTAAAACTGCTGCCAACTGTTGTTGAAAATGGCGGTCCACCTGATCCTTGTGTAATTTCAAAAAATTCAGCCCTGCTTAAGTTTTGCTTAACCATCACACCAAATCTTTTTCCAGAATCATTCAGGTCGATTTCATTATCGCCAGCACCAACAACTAAATCGTTTAAGGTAATTGTATTTCCTGCTGCACTATCGTTATCACCAAGTACACCAAAATTAATAATACTAGCACTAGTAATAGTATTAGCCTTTACAATAACAATCTCATCCGTGTTATTTTTCACGCCACTGCCGCCAGGCACGTTATTTTGGCCAAATATCAACGGTCTGATAGGCTCAGTATCTCCATCCAGATCATCCCAATCCATAGTATATTGGT
>JGI10211J34971_10004926_pt1 | contig 10520 bp, 12 predicted proteins | sample Etolagsediment_FD_34971 | JGI IMG/M metagenome (IMG submission 34971)
TTACTAATTTTGGTCTGCATAAGCTTAATTTTTAAGTTATTAATCAAAGTCTAAATTAAAAATTTTAGCTTATGCACTTTTGCAAACATAATACCTCCGTGACTTCTCCGTGCAACTCCGTGTAACAGCTCTAAGAACTCCACATACATCCTAAAATCTCCTCCTACCATCTAAACAGTCATCGTTTTGCACAACTATTAAAAATTAGTATACATTTGTTTCGCAATTCTTAACTAAACTACCATGAAAAAAGTACTATGGATACTGCTTGTCCTGTTGCTCATCTTACAAGTAATTCCCTCTAATCGCCCGGAAGTAAATCCCGACAACCCATCTGATTTAATCGTTAACAACGAAATACCTGATCCCATTGTACATATTTTGAAAAACGCTTGTTACGATTGTCATTCTAATGAGAGCCATTACCCTTGGTATGCCTATGTTGCTCCGGTTTCGTATTTGGTTAACCGCGATATAAGAGAAGGCCGATCGCATTTAAATTTTTCAGATTGGGAGAACCAACCTGTCTCCAAAAAACTGAAGTTTTTATCTGAAATATCCGAGGAGGTATTGGATAAATCCATGCCTACGAAAATTTACCCTCCGTTGCATCCTGAAGCCCGGTTGACTGACGCACAACGGCAAGCCCTTTCTGACTGGACAGAAGAATTTGGCGAAACCCTGTTTTAAACAAAAAAGTCCCGCAAATTGCGGGACTAAGTCGTTTTGATTTTCGGGTATGGTATTAAGCTCTTCTGACATCAGCTGCCATCAAGCCTTTTTTTCCTTCCTTCAATTCAAATGTTACTAAATCGTCGTCTTGGATATTGTCGATCAAACCCGAGACATGAACAAAATGTTCTTTTCCGGTTTCTTCATCAATGATGAAACCGTAACCTTTGGAAGTGTTAAAAAATTTCACTTTTCCAGTACTCATATGCGTATTATTGAAATTAAAACTGCGGCAAATATAAACGAATAATTATACAAAACCCGGATTAACACTAAAAATATTAATCCGGGTCGCATTTTTGCCTTGGCAAAGACAAGAAAAATAACTATTCGTTAGTTCTCGATAACGTTTTTCATTCCCATCGTAATGGCGTCTTCGTTAAGCGGAATGAGCTTATGATACCGTTCGGGAAGCGATTTTTTCAAACCTTTTATCACATTTTCCAGCTTGACAATTGGCTTTACTTTCATATATCCGCCCAACACTATCATATTAAAAATCTTTGTGTTACCCATTTCGGCAGCAAGCTTTGCCCCTTCTATTTTATAAATGGTGATGTCGGTACGTGTGGGAGGATGAATAATGCCATTGGGATCGTACAACAACACACCTCCGGGCTTTACCGAATGCTCAAATTTGTCCATCGATTGCTGATTCAATATGATGGCGGTATCGTAAGCGGTAAGTGTTGGCGAACTGATGCGTTCATCGCTGATGATTACGGTTACATTAGCTGTACCGCCGCGCATTTCAGGTCCATAGGCGGGCATCCAGCTCACTTCCTGATCTTGCATAATACCCGAATAGGCAAGAATCTTTCCCATGGAAAGCACCCCTTGACCACCGAATCCTGCTATGATAATTTCTTCTGTCATTTTCTTCAGATTTTAAATTAATTACCTGTCGATCAACTTACCATCGACTTTAATATCACCTAACTGATAGAACGGGAACATGTTTTCCTCCATCCAGGTGTTGGCCTGCACGGGTTCCATTTTCCAGCCTGAGTTGCAGTTAGAAACAATTTCCACGAAACTCACACCCGGTTTTCCATCAATTTGGTTTTGGAAAGCCATGCGTAGGGCACGTTTTGCCTTACGTACAGCGGCGGGCGTGTGCACAGCCTGGCGGGTAACAAAATAAGTACCTGGAAGATACGACACCAACTCAGTCATTTTAAGCGGGTTTCCCATCATGTCGATGTCTCTGCCGTAAGGCGAGGTGGCTGTTTTCATGTTTGGCAGCGTAGTGGGTGCCATCTGGCCGCCCGTCATGCCATAAATCCCATTGTTGATAAACACCATCACGATTCTTTCGCCGCGGTTACAGGCATGTATGGTTTCAGCTGTTCCGATAGCAGCCAAATCGCCATCACCCTGATAGGAGAAGACCACTTTTCCGGGCCACAATCTTTTGATTGCCGTAGCCACAGCAGGAGCACGTCCATGAGCAGCTTCCTGCATGTCAACATTCATAAACTCGTAAGCCAGCACTGAACAACCTACCGGAGCTACGCCAATGGTGTCGTTTTCCTTACCGAGTTCTTCTATGACTTCCATAATCAACCTGTGGGCAGTACCATGACCACACCCGGGGCAATAACTCAGGGTTTTATCGGTCATTAACTTGGTTTTTTGATAGACCAGGTTTTCAGGTTTTATAATATCTTGTAGTGTGATTTCTGCCATGACTTATCCTCCTATTAATTTTTGTTCTAGCGCTTCGAGCACCTCTTCGGGTGAATGGATTACCCCGCCATAACGTCCAAAATGTTCGACTTTGGCGCGGCTTTCCACCACCAGTTTAACATCCTCAATCATTTGTCCGGCACTCATTTCAACGGTAAGGAAACCTTTAATTCCCTTGTTTACAAATTCCTCGATGGGTTTCTTTGGGAAAGGCCACAGCGTGATCAAACGCAGCAAGCCAACTTTAATGCCTTTTTCACGCGCTAATTGGATTGATTTTTGCGCAATGCGAGAACTAGACCCGTAGGCCACGATAATGTAATCAGCATCATCACAACCAATCAATTCAAACCGGGTTTCATTTTCCTCAATAAGCTTGTACTTCTCCTGGAGTGCCCAGTTATGCCTTTCCATTTTGTGGGGATCAAGATCAAGTGAGGTTAGTATGCGGCGTTCTTTACCTTTGGGTTTTCCGTTGGTAGCCCATGGATAACGTGCAATAACTTCCTCATCGGTTAATCTTGGGATCGGGTCAAATAGCTCAACTTTTTCCATCATCTGACCAATCAAACCATCCGATACAATGAGGGAAGGAATGCGGTATTTAAAGGCCACATCGAATGCGAGCGGCACGAAGTCACTCATTTCCTGAACAGAAGCAGGGGCTATAACAAACAAACGGTAGTCACCATGACCTCCGCCTTTTACCGATTGAAAATAATCGCTCTGGGCTGGTTGTATATCGCCAAGTCCTGGGCCGCCACGCACCACGTTGGCCACAACGCATGGTATCTCCGCTCCGGCAAGGTATGAAAGACCTTCCTGCATTAAACTGATACCCGGACTTGAGGATGAAGTCATTACTTTTTTTCCAGTGCCCCCACCACCATAAAGCATGTTAATGGAAGCCACCTCGCTTTCAGCCTGTAAAACGACCATCCCTGTACGTTCGTGGGGTTTTTCAGACATTAAATATTCAATTACCTCCGACTGAGGGGTTATAGGGTATCCGAAATAGCCATCAACCCCGGCGCGTATAGCAGCCTCGGCCAATGCCTCATTACCCTTCATTAATCTTAGTTCGCCCATTTTAAATATTTTAAATGTTAAGCTGTTAATTTTACACGATAAACTGTAATCACGCCGTCGGGGCATACAATGCTGCAATTGCTGCAACCAGTACATGCTTCCGGATTTGCCATGTAGGCATAGTGATAACCTTTTCCGTTGACCTCCTTGGCCAATAGAATAACATCTGTAGGGCATGCCGGCACACAAACTCCGCAGCCTTTGCAACCTTCTACATCTACTACTATCGCTCCTCTTACTTTTGCCATTTCTTAAGGTTTTTATCTTATTAAACTTGAGTGTACGAAATTACACATAGTTCATGAATTACCCCATTAAAAACGATTGCAAATAAGCTAATTTAAGTAATTTATAAAGAGTTTAAATACAAAAACAGAAGCCGGCTTTGATTTGGTCGATTCAATCAGAAGAATTGAAAAACGTCAACTATTTATGATTTGATCAATAGTTGAATGGTCTCATTTAACCAGAAATCTAATTCTTTACGTCGGTATTGCATCACCCAACGTGGATGTGGTAAGGCCACAATTTTTTTAAACAACCTCATCTCTGTGTTCAACATGGTCAGGTATTCAAAGTTTTTACCCTGGCCCATGCAAAAACATGTGTGGGTGTCGAGCCCGAAACTTATTTGGCCTATTAAACTTTCGATGATGTAGGGTTTTAGCGTGCGTTTTAAATCAATGGAGTCATAGTAATTGTAATTCTTGCCGTTTTTAGTAAATCCCAACGGACTTACTGCTCCGATATAAAAGTGTGTATAAAAATGTTCAGCACCGCCCATTTTTTCAATCAGTCGATACACAAATTCCGAAGACAGCTCTCCCCTTTTATCAAAATGATTGTTTATTTGGCATTGGTCTTGTAATCTTACCGGATCAGTGAAAGGAATTCCTGTAACGCCAGCACCAAACCGACCCGGATTTATACCTAAAATGAGTTTTCTATTCTTCCTGTCGTGGTAAAACTTGTTGTAAAACAAGGACGTAACCCGTCTGACCTCCTCTTCAGGATAGGGGTTTAACGTCTGAATATCAGGTGGTAGCCCTTGAGGAACTTCCAATTGGTATAGAAAACTCAATACGCGTTCGCTGAAATACAATGCTTTATTACTCATCTGCTTACCCCCAACTTTTTAACCAGCCGCCCAATCGTCAGGCCTTGCACAATGATGGAAAAGGCCACCACGCTGTAGGTGAGAAAAATAAAAAAATGTCCGTGATTGTTTACATCTACTGATAAAGCCAGTGCAAAAGCAAGCCCTCCACGCAAACCACTCCAGGTCATAATGGTAACAATTCGGGGATTAAACCACGGAAATCCGGTAACGCGTTTGTCAACTAGCAGATAAGGAATAGCCACAGAAACAAATCGCGCAAACAACACAATGAGTACAACAAAAGCAGCCGCCCCGAAGCTTATTACTGCAGGATCAATGAGTAAAATAACCAAACCCATCAAGACAAAGAGTACACTGTTGAAAACGCTGTCGAGAATTTTCCAGAAAGAGCCTGTCATTTCTCTGACTTCCTTTCCTGCATGTTTATTGATAAAACTCCCTACCACCAGTCCGGCAGCTACCATGGCCAACGCCCCCGACAAACCCATCACCATAGCCACGGCATATCCCGAAGTGGCCACCACAAGCGTTACCAGAATGGCACCTTCAGCATCCGACTTAAACATTTTTAGTAACCAGGTAGCTACATATCCAATCAATACGCCAAACAAAATGCCTCCCACAGCCTCGCGTAAAAACAAAAGGGATACAGACCAAAAAGACAGATCACCGCTCTGATTACCAGCTAATTGAGAAACTGTTAGAAACAAAACAATGCCGATACCATCGTTAAACAATGACTCTCCTTCAATTTTTATGCTGATGTCTTCGCGCACTTTATAGTCCTTAAAAATCGCTAGCACAGCGATGGGATCGGTAGGTGAAATCAAAGCGCCAAACAGCAAACAGTGAACCAATGGTATCGACCAACCCAACCACCCAAACAGAAGAAAAGTAAGGTATCCAATCACAAAAGTGGAAATGATTGTGCCCAGAATAGAAAACATGAAAACAGGAAGTCTTTCCTTTTTCAGCGCTTCCACATTGATGTGTATTGATCCGGCAAACAGCAAAAAACTCAGGATACCATTCATTAAAAACGACTCAAAATCAATGTTTTCAACAATGTGAGGCAAATGAGCAAACCACTGCGGGGCAAACTCGCGAACCAACAGTAAGGTCGCCGACATCATCATCCCCATAATCATCAAACCGATAGTTAGTTGAAGCTTAAGAATTCGTTTGTTTACCAACGTAAACAACAAAGCAACGGCAAGCAAAATGATAAACGACTGATACATAGCTAAACCAAAACAAAATGCATTAATCTTCTTTTTACACTGCTTCTTATTGATTCTGTAAAAAATCATGTTAGAAGCGATTAATACCGAGAGAATTAGGTTTTTCTGTTTTTACAAACCAAATCCGATTCGGCATTTCTCTTTCCCCAATTGTCGGGAATGGTCAAAATTGCAAAAAAAAGCGACACAATAGAGTTAAATCTAAAGATTTGCTTTTCTATCTCAAGATTTCACGGGCATAGTTATCCCAACTCATGTCCTTGGAGGTGGCCGCCACATTTTTTCTGTCGATAGGCTGATCGATGGCTCGAATCATTTGTTCTGCCATAGAATTAATGTCGTCAGGTTCTGCCAAATAGCCATTGAAACCGTCTTTAACTGTTTCCGGGAAATGCCCTACCCTTGTGGCCAACATCGGCATGTTAAAGTTATATCCAATCGATTCAACACCTGAAGGAGTGGCGGTGAGGTAATAGAGCATGATGTTGTCGCTAACCTGAAAATAAAAAGGAACTTCCTCGTTTGGCACGAAGTCGTTGCGCACAACCACATCCTGCTTAATACCCAATAAATCAATTAATTCAAGTGGGTTGTAATCTTGTTCGTTGTCTTCATTTTTTAGAAAAATCTTTTTGGCCACACCGAATGTCAGACTTTTTACACGCGTTGAAAACTTTTTCTTGTCAAGTGTATTCCAGAACGATTCACCTACCACCAGGAGGCTGACATCGTTGCGCTGCCCGCACACCAAGGAAAAGGCCCTGAGGACATTATGCAGTCCTTTGTACTTGCGAATAAAACCAAAGAAAAGAAATACATGTTTTTTTAAGCCGAGTTTTGCTTTTGCGTCCTCGATATCGAACCCGGGATCAGGTTTAAACATGTCATAAACAGGGTGATATAGTTTCAACACTTTATGCCCGTCGCCGACAATGATGTCCCCCCTTTCAATTACTTCAAATCGCTTTTTAGGAAACAAGACTTTTAACTCTGCTGCCGTTTTAAAAGCATGCACGATGTACGAATCCGCATGTTTTATTCCTTTGCCCGTAAGCATTTTATCAAGAGAGCTCCCCTCTTTTTGAATTACAAAATGAAGATCGAAATAAACTTCAATGTTTTTGTTCTTTTTAAGCTTTTTCGAGATGTATCCTAACGGAATTCCCTGTACGGCTATGGCCCATTGAAAGATCACCTTGTTGGGATGCAGGCTTTCGATGAGTTTTACGGTAGCCGACCAGGTAGCCGGATTATTATAATTGGTAAGGTAATGCACTTTTATTCCTGTTCCCGCCAGTTGGTCGACTTTACTTTTTCTGTCGATATAATCACGCGGGATGATGGCAGGATATTGCTGAGTCCAGGAAACAATGTGTACCTCTGTGTTTTCAATGCAGTCGAAAGCCTTGGCGAGTGACGTGTTGTAGTTGGCTATTCCGCCTTTAAACATAGGCCCCGGACCAAAGCAAACGATAATATTTTTGTTAGTTATCGGGCTCATCAGAGACTATGATTTCAATTTCTTTAACTGGGCTTCGTATACGCGCCGCATGCCTTCTTCGATTGAAATTTTGGGCATCCATCCGAATTTTTCTTGCACCAGCGACATGTCGGCATAACGCGAGTGAACCCCAACAGGCTTATCGAGCAGCGGTTTTACAGGAGGCTTATAACCAGCAATATCTGTGAATACATCAATCAATTCGAGGAAGGAAGTCAGTTTTCCAGATCCAATGTTATAGGCTGAACCATCGCTCACGTTGTCCATTAAAATTTGAATAAAATCGATGATGTCATCAATATGAACAAAGTCTCTTCCCTGCTTGCCTGATCCCCACACTTCGAACGGGCTTTCGCGTTTGGCGGCCCGTTCAGCTATAGCCGGAGTGGGATAACTGGTTTCCTGGTCTTCACCATAACCCGAAAAAGGTCGGATGCACACAATGGAAATTCCATATTGACGGGCGGCTATCTGTGCCAGAAATTCACCCGTAAGTTTGGTCCACCCATAAGTCATATCAGGTGTACCGAGGTTTTTTGTAAAATCGATATCACTTTCACGCAAAGCCACGGCATCAGTTGTGGTTTGTAAACTGGTTGGATAAGCTGCGCTGGAACTGGGATAGAGCACACGAGCCGGTTTATGACGTGTAATCCAGTAAAAAAATTCGGCATCTATGCTCAAATCCAGGGCCACCATGAGTGGGTCACCATCTATTTTAAGCCGTCCTCCAACAATGGCGGCAAAATGAAAAACATCGTCAAACCTGTCAAATTCAAGCCCATAGGTTTCCTGGATATATCTTGGATTTTGACGCATATAGAAAAGCAGGTTACGGAAATCACCGTTCCAGAAATGCAGACGGCCTGCCGTACCAATTAATTCCAAATCTTTGTTCATCGTTGAAACATATTCACCCTCAAACCATTCTGAAGGATGACGTCCAATACTTAAATCGTCTACCACAAACAAACTGTCCTGGGTTGTTTTCAACAGGCGTTTTACTACGTTTCTTCCAACAAAACCACAACCACCCGAAACCAGATGTATTTTCATGCTATATAAATTTTATAAATTAATCTTTGTTTTTATTTGATAGGCTTTTCGTTCCCTTGAAATCCGTGAAATGAGCTCAGCCAGAAATCCGGTTAAGAATAGCTGCGTTCCCATAATCATCGCAAGCAGACCAAAATAGAACAATGGACGCTCTGTCATGCGGTATTCGGCCAGAAAGAATTTTCCGTAAGCCAGATAGGAGGCAATAACGAATCCTGTAAAAAACACAAGACTCCCTAAAGCACCAAAAAAATGCATTGGCCGCTGTCCGAACCTGGTTACAAAGTTGATGGTGAGCAGATCAAGGTATCCTTTGATAAACCTGTCCAAACCAAATTTGGTAACACCATATTTACGTTTCTGATGAACCACAACCTTCTCATCTATTCGCGAAAAGCCGGCAGCCCTGGCAATAATCGGGATATACCGGTGCATTTCGCCATACACCTCGATGTTTTTTACCACTTCGTTCCTATACGCCTTAAGGCCGCAATTCATGTCGTGCAACTTCGACTTAAAGAGCACACGCGAAGTCCAGTTAAACAACTTCGAAGGAATGTTCTTCATCAACGTCGAGTCGTATCTTTTCTTCTTCCATCCTGAAACGATATCCAGATTTCTCTCGGTAATCATTTTAAAAAGTCCGGGAATTTCATCGGGACTGTCCTGCAAATCGGAGTCCATGGTTATCACCACGTCACCCATAGCCTGCTGAAAACCAACATGAAGAGCAGCCGATTTCCCGTAATTCCGTCTGAAACGAATGGCTTTAATCTCAGGGTTGATTTGTGCCAGTTGCTCCACCACCGACCAAGAGCCATCATTCGACCCATCATCAATATAAATCAATTCAAAAGAAAAATGATTGGAATTCATCACGCGGATAATCCAATCATTTAGTTCCTTCAGGGATTCTTCCTCGTTATAAAACGGGATTACTACCGAAATATCCATTTATTGCAATTTTATACTAGGCGATACTTCTGTCTTCGCGCTTGGCAAAAATAGCAATAATTAATGAAAAAATTACCGATACAACCACATTGTAAACGAATCCCATCACAGCCATCATGGTGGGAGTAGAAAAAATCTCCACCACAGACAAGGCCTGCTCGATTTGCTCATCCGTCATGTTTGGATTTTGCTCCAGCATGTTTTCTTCAGCTGTAAGCAGTACCTGCTCTACAAGGCCAGTATTCATGTAAGTAAGGTAAAAATACATGAAAATGCCCGTGAGTACAGAAGCAATAAGACCTACGGCAAAACCGGAACCCACGGCTTTACCATAAGAAATGAAGCCATCCAGACGCGTATCGCGAAACTGAACGATGCTCCAAAAAAGTCCGACCGCCAGCACTACATAAATCAAAAAGTTGATGTACGATTCGCTGGGCACATCAAGTAAATACATGATAAGCTGAAAAACTATGAGAGCGAAGCCAATGAGAATACCCGGCATCAAACCGGCTCCAAATACAGAAATTGATTTTTGTTCCATAAGTATGATTTTTAAATTCGGGTAAAAATAAAAAGAATTTTGTTGCAGATCATTAAACAATGGTTATTTTTGCAGCGGGTAAGTCTTATACGACCAGCTCCCGCTGAATTCCCCCAGGACCGGAAGGTAGCAAGGGTAGGTGGTTGTAGCGGTGCGATATAAGTAGCTTACCCTTTTTTTATGCCATGATTTTTTTTATCCCCGTCAGGATCACACAACAATTACTACTTTTGTGCGAAAAAAATAAAAAAAAATGATTCTATCTATCCACCCCGACAATCCATCACCACGCCATATTGAAATGGTAGTCAATGTACTTAAGAAAGGTGGGTTGGTCATTTTTCCTACCGACACCGTTTACGGCCTGGGATGTAGCATCGACCAGCCAAAAGCTGTTGACCAGATTGCCCGCATCAAAGGAATAAAAAAAGAAAACGCCAATTTCTCTGCCATTTTCAACGACCTGAGCATGGTTTCGGAATATACCAAACCGATTGATAACACAATTTTTAGGATGTTACGGCGTAACCTGCCCGGACCTTTCACTTTTATTTTGAATGCCAACAACAACATTCCACGCATATTCCAGAGCAA
>JGI10211J34971_10004928_pt1 | contig 10515 bp, 8 predicted proteins | sample Etolagsediment_FD_34971 | JGI IMG/M metagenome (IMG submission 34971)
TATATTTGGAAAAGTGATGGGATCGCAATGAGTAATGGAATTCTTTCTTTTGCTATCCATAACATTTCTCCAAGCGCAGTTTTCCAAGTTGGAGATAGATTCTCTATTGGTGTTCAAAGCCGCGTTCTTCAAATAAACGATAATTTAGAACTTAGATATATCGCTTCTGCTGATGTCAATGATCCAGAAGCATTTACTGATCCAGTACAATTATTTGCAAAACATGGTTCTCCAAGTTCTACCAATACATTGTCATTGGCTGCACAAATGGCGTTTGAAAATGGTGCAACAAGTGTTTTGGCATTACAAGCAAAACCACCGCTTCCAAGAAAAATAACTGACATTGTGTTGCCCGCTTATAGTGCAACAGGAGGTACAAGCGGTGCTTCTGGAAATTCAGATCCTGATGATTTAATTTTTTATATCGATGATAATGGAAAGCCTGACACAGATACTCAAGTTCAATTTTTTGTTATAGGAACTGATGGGACTGAAACACAAATTTTTCCCAATAAGGTAGATTTCTATGATCCTGATATTACACAAGCTTTTGCCCAATATGAAGACAGTGGTGTATCTACTAATCTATTAGCTGAATTTATGGATCCGGGCCAAAGCGGATATACATATAGTTATACAGTAGTAAGTGATGATAAAATTGAACAAGGTTCTAATGATGCAACCATTGCTCCAATTGGTATTGGTGACTCTGCTACAGTAACAGCTGCTTCTGCTCAGTTTGTTGCCGCTGATGTTGGAAAATATTTGGATTTCCATAATACATCAACTGCAAATTCTGGACGCTATCAAATTTCAGCAGTTGCAAGTGCAACTTCTGTTACAATTACTCGTGCTAGTGGCTCTTTTGTTTCTGAAAGTTCTGTAAGATGGCAGCTTTTGGCCTCTTCCGGAACATCACAAAGAATATTATTTACTACAGACTTGGCACTTACTGCTCAAAAAGGTCTTAAAGTTATGTATACAGATGAAGATGATGCAGATTTTTATGATGCTAACTGGGCCGATGCCCTTGATGCATTGGAAACACAAGATCTTCAAATTTTAACTATGTTTCCAACTCAAACATTTTCAGCAATTCAACAAGCTGGTAGAGTTCACTGTGAAAGAATGTCTTCTTCTTACTACAAAAGAGAAAGAGTTTTGATTACGGGAGCTTTAGAAGGTCTTACTGTTGCCAATGTTACCGGACAATCTTTAGCTGCTCCAGAAGACATTGGTGTTCTTGAAGGAATTCAAGGAGATGATGCATCTGAAGTGTTGGCTGGAAATATTGAAGATTTGGCCGATTATGGAGTTTCAAATAGTTTCGGAGATTCTTTCCGTGTTATTTATATGTATCCAGATTCCATTGTTCGTGTAATTAATGGAACAAGGTCTACATTGCCTGGTTATTATATCGCAGCGGCTGCTGGTGGATATCTTGCAGGCGAAGCAAATATTGCCATGCCATTAACTTTTAAAACCCTTGTTGGATTTACTATTCTTAATAGCAAAGTATATAAACAAGAAGAATTAAATAGTTTGGGTGACAATGGAATTACTGTTGTGCAACCAGTTACTGGTGGCGGCCGAGTGTTACATGGAAAAACCACAACTCAAAGCGGTTATGCAGAAGAAGAAGAGATTTCTATTGTGTTTATTAGAGATCAAGTTGCTCGTACAATGAGAACAAGTTTCCAAGCTTTTATTGGAAAACCAGAAACTGACACCCTTGCTCCATCTCTTACTGCGCGTGCAATCAGTTTGCTTAATGCTTTTGTTTCTCAAAATCTTATTACCGCTTATCGAAACCTCTCCGTCGCTCGCGACGAAACAGAAGCTCGCCAATGGAATATTGTTGTAGAAGTACAACCAAATTTCCCAGTAAACTGGATTTTTATAGATGTCAGTGTTGGCTTATTCTAAGGGAGATGGTGTTTGAAAAAAGAAAGATTGAGGCAGCTGTTAAATACGCATTCTATTAAAGAAATTTCGATTTTAGAAAATATACCATATTCAACTGTTTGGTACAATGTGAAAAAACATAGATTAACGGCTACAAGACCACTAATCCACAAATATACGCTCTTTGATAATTTTACTTCCGAAAGCTGCTATTGGGCTGGATTTATAGCTGCTGATGGAAATGTTTTAATTAGGAAAAAAAACGGAACATATAGATTATCTATTAAATTAGCTAGCAAAGACCTACAGCATTTAGAAAAATTTGATCAGGTAATGGGTTGTGAGAGTAGAGTGTCGACAACTAAATATAAAATGGCACATATTTCTTTTCATTCTAAAAAACTTATTGAAAATATAGTAAAAAATTTTAATATTGTTCCAAAAAAATCTTTAATTTTGCAACCACCTGTAAAAATGCCTCAGGAATTTAATAAAGATTATATTCGAGGCTATTTTGATGGTGATGGGCACATAGGTTATGTTAGTGGCACATATTGTAATTTCAACATTGTTAGCGGTTCATTGCGCATATTGGAATGGATTAGATCGGCACTGATCGAAGAAAATTTAGTTAATGAAAAATTAAAAATTTATCAAAAAAAACATAATTTATATTGTATAGATATAAATAGCCAAGTTTCTTTAAATATTTTTAAGTGGCTGTATACTGATTCAAAATGCAATCTTCGTCTAGACAGAAAACATAAAATGTATCAAGAAATTACACAAAAAATAGAAAGTAAAATACAATATTATGAGCAACAAAATAAAAGAGTTCCATCAGGCTGTAAGGGGTTTAATTTAAATTATAAAAAAATTTCTGAAGAATATTTGACTGGAAAACAATTAAAAGAATTATCTAAAAAATATAAAGTCTCTCAATGGACTCTGTTAGATAATTTTAAAAAACTTGGGATCAAAAAAAATAAAAAAAGAAGTCAAGATTCTGAAGTTTTTAAAATATTTACATCAGAAAGTTGTTATTGGGCTGGATTTATTGCTGCAGACGGTTGGGTTAATAAATATAATTTAGGAATTGAATTATCTATAAAAGACATTAATCATTTGAAAAAATTCCGCTCTTTTATAAATAGTAATTGTGACATTTCAACTAGAAAAAAATTTTCTTTTGGTAAAATATTTAAATATTGCAATTTATATATTTATAGTAAAAAAATGATTGATGTTTTAAAAGAAAATTTTAATATTGTTTCAAATAAATCGCTTGTTTATGTTATGCCAGAAAAAATTTCTAAAGATATGCAAAAACATTTTATTCGCGGTTATATTGATGGAGATGGAAGTATTGGGTGGCACAAACATAATAATAAACCTAGAGTTCATGTTTGTTCTGGCTCAAAAAAACTCTTAGAACAAATTAAAAAAATTATTAAAGAACAAAATAAAAGAGCTGGGAACCCATCAATACTAAAAACAAAAAGTGGTAACTTATATACTCTTTCGTTTATGGGACATCAGGCATATGATATTTTAAATTGGCTTTACAAAGATAGTACAATTTACTTAGATAGAAAATATGAAAAATACATAGAGGTAATATCGCGATATGACTTATCCTAAAACAGGAAGTTTACTTTTCAGTAATGTTCAAACAGGTCTTTCTACACAAATAATTATTAAAGCTGGATTTAACACTATTGGTGCAATTCAACAATTAAAAGTCAATCAACGGCGTGATATTAAAATTTGGGAAGAGATTGGAACAGATGGAATTGTAGAAAGTCATCCAATTCATGCTGCGCAAGTTACTTTAGATGTAACGAGAATTGTATTTGATAATTTAAGAATAGCGGAAGCTTTTGGAAGAGGTTTTATTAATTTACAAGCTCAAAGAATTCCTTTTGATGTTCAAGTTATTGATACTTCTAATACTAAAGGAGAAATTATCAATTCCATAATTCATGTTTTTCATAATTGTTGGTTTAAAGATGTTTCGACATCATATCAATCAGAAAATTTTATTATTACGGAAACGGCAGCATTAAGTTGTGAATATGTAACAACAACAAAACGAGCAGAAAGCGCTGTAGAAGGCGGTGCTCGTGGAATAACTTATGAATATGATAGTATAGAAAGAGAAACAGATACAAAAGGTCGCCGTGGAAGATTCGATTCCACTGGTATGGAGCCTTAATAGTATTTACCTTGGAGGTTAATTAATATGGTTTATCCAAACACAGGTAGTATTTTGAATAGCCAAATTCATACTGGACTTTCTACCCAAATTAGCATTTTGGTCAACAATGAGCCAGTAGGAGCTATTCAATCATTAAGCATCACTCAAACAAGAAACCTTGCTAGAATTAAAGAGGTTGGAACTGATGGCGTTTTAGAAATAGTTCCAGAAAGGGCCACAGAATATAGTGCAAATATTGAAAGAATCGTTTTTGACCGCTTGAGATTGCCAGAAGCTTTTTCTCGTGGTTTCATTAATATTAAATCTCAAATGATTCCTTTTGATATTTTAATTTTAGATCGTACCGGTGGGGGTCCAGGATCTGAAGGAGTTGTTAAACATCTTTTAATGAATTGTTGGTTTAATTCATATAATCCAAAATATGGTGCAGACAACTTTATTCTTTCAGAAAGTGCAACTGTATTTTTTGAAGATATTAGTTCAACTCTTGGAACATCTAATAGTTATGCTGCACGTGGCGGCGAACGTGGTATTGCTCAGCAAACACACGAACGTGAACGTCTTACCGACACTAGTTCTGGCGGCATCGCTGGTGAAAGTGGCACAGGATTCAGAGGCACAATGGATTTCTCAGATCTTATTAATGCCGCTTTTGATGAATAAAAAGTATAAAGGAAGGACACTATGTGTCCTTCCTTATTTTCCTTCCAATAAGAAAGGTTCCAAAATGTTAAATCTTTCATTTTATGTTAAAAAAAGTAGAGGTATATTATGGTTGAACTCAAGAACACAAGTTTTGGATCTATAGGTGCATCTTCTATAGAACCACAAGAAGAAAAAAAGACATTCGATTTAAAATCATTAATTGAAACAGGAATTGTGAAAAGAGAAATAAATATTGATGATAAAACTTTTATTTTAAAATCACTTTCTATGTCTGAAAGAAAAGAATTAGCAATTATAGCAAGAAAAATTTTGCAACAAAGTGAGGGCCAATCTTCTATCAATCCAGAAGAAGCTATGGAATTAAACAACGTAACTTTGACTTTTGCTATTTATTCAGTTAATGATGTTCCAATAGAAGATTTACACCCAAATAAAAAATTACCTGTTTTGCAACGAAAACGTGAAATTATAGACCAAATGCAATTTCATGTTTTAGCAGAATTGATTTCATTTTACAATGAAGAAATTCTTTTACCATCTGAGCAGCAAATTGAACCCGGAGAAGTAAAAAACTAGCAGAGGAGCCCTGGCACAGGCTCCGCTGGAAACTCTGCAAAACCTTTAAGGTGCCCGTTGATAGCGATTTTTTTGAAAATGTAAATACAGCTCAACTAATGTGGTATCAAATACAATTTGCTTTGGATGAAAAAGAAAATTATGAAACATTAAGAGATGTTGCTGAACATAATGCTATGTTTGTAAATCCAGAGGGAGTAAAGCAAGTAAAAGAAAGCAGAAAAAATACTTTTGTTGCCTCTGACAATGATTTTGAAAATTTTGTTAAATTGCAGTTTGGAAGAGAGTTGCCAAAAAATCAAGAAGAAGAATGTTCCTTTGAAGAAGTTATGAAAAATATGGAAAAATCTAAAGAAAAAATAAAAGACTATATGGATGTAGAATTGGATGATATAACGTTTACACCATTTACAAGGGGTTCTGATTAATGGCTGATGATTTTAATATTAAAGATTTTTTTAAACTTGATCCAAGTTTCAATGAAGAAATTAAAAAATTGCAAAATATTGTTAATTTAGCTAAGGAAGCGTTGGCAGAAGGCATAAAGAATATGCTTCCTGAAAAAGAAATAAATGCATTGAGAAAAAATCTTGAAAAAGTAGAAGGAAATTTAAAAGAGTATAAAAACGCTTTAACAGAAGCGCAACAAGCACAGGCGAATTTTTTAGATTTGCAAAATGGATTAGCAAAATCTTTTGGAGCAACTGGAAGTGTTGTAAATACTTTTTCTGACCATTTGCAAGGTTTTGTTAGTGGAATTTCTAAATCTGCACACGTTTTGGGAGCTATGGGCAATGCGACATACAAAGATTTTGTTAATCCTATGAAAGATGCAGGCTTAATAGTATTGGGCGCCATTCCTGGTTTTAAATCTTTAGATGAAGCAATGCAAAATTTAAAAGATACTCAAAATGTTGCAAGAGTTTCTTCTGTTTTATTAGGAGAAAGTTTAAATGTTGCAAATAAAAAAGCCAAAGAATATCCTGCTACTTTAAGAGAATCTGCTGCTGTTACAGGAATTAATGCTAAGGAACTTAATGATATGAATACTGCTTTACAACAGGTTCCTGGCGCTTTAGACCTAACAGGAAAGGGGTTTGCAGACATTGCCGCCTTGCAAGGAAGATCAATACAAAAAACAGCAGCATTGGCTACCGTAATGCGTTCTTTTAAAATGACAGGAACAGAGGCCGCTCAATTTGCTGCAGAAGCATGGTTTGATTTTGGACAAACTACAGAAGAAACAATCAAACAAATGGGTAGAATTGCTAGTGCATCTAAACAAACTGAAGTGGATAGCAAAACGGCAAGTGATCAAATTAAGACTGCAAGTAGTAGTTTGGCACTTTTTGGACAAAAAACTGGCGCTGCTTCTGAAGTTTGGACAACATTTATGCAAAACTTAAGTAATACTGTCCCAATTAATGAAGTTCAAAAAATGGTTACAGGACTTATTCAAAGTATTGCTAGTATGAGCGTAGAATCCCGCGCTTTTATGGGAATGATGAGTGGAATTACTTCCGGAAAATCAGCTTTAGGTGGGGCTTTAGAGTTGGAATTGGCTTTAAGACCAGGTTCTGATGAAGCTGCCAAAAATGATGGCTTGCAAAAACATATGAAAGGTTTAACTGACACTTTGGCCCGTTTCGCTGGCGGTCAAATTATCACTTTAGAACAAGCAGCTCATAACCCACAACTTGAAGTTCAATTTCAATTGCAAAGGCAAATGTTGGGAAAATTAACTAATATTACAAATCAAGAGCAACAAAATAGGGTTTTAGAAGTATTGAAAGGTGTTCAATCAGGTGGCATGGCTGCAATTGAAGGAACTCAAGCTTTGCAAGATGTTTATAAACAAGGAACAACAATTGCAGATCAACAACTTTCTGCATTAAAAAGAATTGAACAAGTGTTAAGAGTGTTTGTTGGTGACCAGGCAGATAAACAATTAGAGGCCGCCGATTATTCTTTAAGGTCAGAGAAGCTAAGTTCAATAGGTGCCGCTATAGGAAGAAGCTCTCAGTCTGGTTTTACTGAAACAGAACAAGCTTCTTTTGCTATGACGGATTTAGGAGAAATGTTTAAAAACGCTCCATCAAAATTTGCTAATGCTGTAGAAATGTCTAGAGGTGAATTGAAAAAAGAAGATATGCAAAAAATGCTCTTAAGTTTTTCTAAGGGACTTTCAGGTGAACGTACAAAACTAGTAGAAAATCATGTTCGTATGCCAGGAGAAACAGAAATACAAGGTAATATTCCAAAAGAAAGAGATTTTAAACAAAATATATTAGAATATGCCGCTAACCTCCCAACTGAAAAAACAACTAATAATATTAATTCAGTTTCTGAAGAATTTAATGCACTAGCTTTAAATATGAGTAAAATAAATGCTCAATTGAAAAACTTTTCTTCCGCTCCACCTGTAGAACTTAATGAAACTATTATGCCATTTGATAAGGTTAATGACTCTTTACAATTGGTTGCCAATTCATTAAATGAAACTAAAAATAATGAAATTTTTACTACAGAAGTTCCTAACTTAAATCAAGAAAATAAAACAATAACTAATCCAATAAACGCAAGAATTGAAAATATAAAAAATGGTAATATTAATGTTGAAATTACTGTAAATGGACTTTTAAATGAAAACTTTAATAAATCTGCACTTGAAAATGTAGGTAGAGATACAGGAGAAGCATTAAGGAGAGTTCTCGGAATAAATAATGGCGAGGAACAATAGGAGATAATTATGCCCTTCGATGATAGAGCTAAAAACGACCCATCTTACCAAAACAATACAGGAACCGAATATAATTCAAGACAAGGAAACTTGTCTTTGCCAGATATTATACAACAAAATCCACAAACACCAAAGGCAAAAAGACAGCGCCAGTTGGCGCGATGGCGCATTCCGGCTCTTGGTTTTATTGATATGTATTTAAATCCCCAACAGATTCAAATTCAAGAAAGAAAAATTATTACAAAACAGCGTACTGCTGGAGGGTACTTGATTCAATATTATGGCGAAGAGTTAATGGAATTAACAATTAGTGGTAGCACAGGAGCAAGTGGTATAGAAGGAATAAATATTTTAAGAAGGGTATATAGGGCCGAACAAGAAGCTTTTCAAAAAGTAGAACAAACTCTTGCAGATAGAATCAATAGTATGACAAGACAAGGATCTTTAAGTAGTCTTTCTAAACGTGCTCAAGAGGATGGAATTGGAGGGCTTGCCGGAAGTTTAATTAGTGATACCTTAGGAGGGGCAAAAAACCCTCCATTATTACCTACTTTGGGTTCTCTTGCGGCAGCTGTAGAATTTTATTATCAAGGTTGGGTGTTTAAGGGATACTTTATGAATTTTGGCGTAACTGAATCTGTACAGAATGGAGTTGGTGTATTTGATTATAATATGTCATTTACTGTAACGGATCGAAGAGGTTTCCGCACCAATAATATGCCATGGCATCGACAGCCTGCTACCATTGATACAGCTTCTGGTAAAATGAGTAATTTTAATTCTGCAAACAATGACATTACACCTTTAAATTTTAGCGGTGAAAAATAAATTAAATATAATGGAATTTATTGTTTGAAATAAGGAAGTATGAAAATTTGTGAAAAATGTGGCAAAGAATGTAAAACATTAAGAAAAAAATATTGTAATTCTTGTTATAGAAAATATTTGCAATTAAAAAAAGAATGTTATTTTTGTAAAAAAATAAAATTTGTTAGAAAAACAACAGCAGAAGGATTTGTTTGTGATTTATGTTATGAAAAAAATTTTCGTCAAAAAAAAGAATGTATAATTTGTAAAGAAAATAAAATAATTATAAAAAATTTAAAAAAAGGGCCAGTTTGCAGTCTTTGTTATAAAAAATATTATCAACCAAAAAAAGAATGTATATTTTGTAAAGAAAATAAAACAATTATAAAAAATACAAAAGAAGGTCCAATATGTAAGCTTTGTTATAATAAACATAAATTTTCTTATAAAAAATGTTTTAAATGTTTAAAAAATGGTGTTATTGTAAAAAAAACAAAAGATGGCTTAGTTTGTAATGCTTGTTATATAAGATATTATAGAAAAAAAGAAAAATGTATTGAATGTAATGAGTTAAAAGTTGTTTCAAAAAGAACAAAAAATGGACCAATATGTGCGAATTGCAATGTTAAAAAATATCGTAAAAAGAAAATATGTACTATTTGCAAACAAGAAAAAATTATTTTAAAAGTTGAAAATAATGAAAATTTTTGTAAAGTATGTTATATAAAAATAAAAAAACAAAAAGATATTTCTTTTTATGTGCAAGAAACATTAAGAAATCGAATTAGAAAGGCTTTTAAAATATACAGCAAAAATGGTAAAACGAAAACGTCAGATGAGTATGGAATAAATTATCAAGCGATAGTGGAGCATTTAGGTCCATGTCCAGGGGACCGCGACCTATATCACATAGATCACATTTTACCATTATCTGCGTTTGATTTTAATAATTTAACACATATTAAGGCGGCGTTTGCACCCGAGAATCATCAGTGGTTAAAGGTGGAAGAAAATCTCAGTAAGAATGCGAAGTATGATGACAGGAAATTAGAAATTTATTTAAAAAAGTTTGAGGAAAAGATATAAATGAGTATAATTTTTAGTTCTAATCTTGATGTTGATGGCCAGAGCAGTTTAACGGGTCAAGCAGTATCTGATACACTTAGTTGGATGGAGTTTGGGGAACCAAATCGTCGTTCTAATATGACATCTGATATTGCACGTATTCGTGATGGCATTACGGATGTGGTTCACAAGTTACAAGGGGAGAATCAAGAAAATTTTGATAGAAGTTATATTGGTAGTGGTAAAAAGCTTGTTGTTGAGGGGAGTCATATAGAAGGTGGAAAAGTTTCTCCATTAGAAGAGGCCAACATTAAGCAAGTTTATACGCAGACTCCAAATGTTAGTGTAGTATTTAAAAAGAGAGCATTTTCTTCATTAGCTCACTTATATGATGCGTCAATGATGGACAAAGCAGAGTTATGGTTGATGCGAGCTACAAAAAGATTAATTGAGAGAAAATGTTTTATTATGGCGGAATATGAGCGCTTGGTAAAGATAGAACGCATGGCAGGTGTTGGTTCTGGAATAGCTGCAATAA
>JGI10211J34971_10004930_pt1 | contig 10515 bp, 9 predicted proteins | sample Etolagsediment_FD_34971 | JGI IMG/M metagenome (IMG submission 34971)
CGCTATGCATCAGGGCATGATTGCGCTGATGAACGCAATCGTACCTTGGCCGATTCGGTTCAATTACGCCAACTATGTGGTGCCGTGGACCGTGTTCACCGATCCCCAGGTCGCCCATGTCGGCTGGTTGGAACACGAATTGAAGGAATCCGAGGTTCCCTATGAAGTTCATGAAGAGAAATACGAGGACTACGGCGCCGCCATCGCCGAAGGAGTAGCCATCGGCTCAGTCCGGGCCTATGTTAGCAAGGCGGGCCGGATTTATGGAGTACGCATCATCGGACACGGCGCCAGCGAGATGATCAACGAATGGGGGCTGGCCATTCAGAACAAGATACGCCTTTCGAAGATCATGTTCCTGCAACACAGCTTCCCTTCCATGTCGTTTCTCACCAAACGCGTATCCGAACGCTGGATGATGAAACGCATGGAAAGCCCGTTCCTCCAATCGATGGTCCGCTGGCTATACTAACCGGGACTTGTGAAGCTCTCGACGCTTGGATTGTGCTTCTCATTGACAGTTCCACATCCCTTGGCTATCATTCCCCAGTTCGTTCATGGGGTTTGAATTCAGGAGGTGTGTATTCTTCGTGGATCAGGAAAGTCGAAGACTACCGAAAAAAGTAAATGGAGCGATGCATGCTGTCGGCCGACGAAAAGCGGCCACGGCACGCGTGTATCTCTCCGAAGGGGACGGAACGCTCACGATCAACGGGCGTCCCGCGGAAGAGTATTTCTCCCCGTATTTTAGTGCGGTCGAATATCTCGAGAAGAGATTGAAGCAGCCGTTCTACACCACGGGAACGGTCGGAAAATACAACGTCAAGGCGCGTGTGCGCGGCGGTGGCTACACCGGCCAGCTGGAAGCCATCCGGCTTGGCATCGCACGGGCGCTGGTCGGCGTCACTAGCGAGTATAAGACACCTCTGCGCCAGGCTGGATTGCTCACGCGAGATGCACGAGAAGTCGAGCGCAAGAAGATCAACCATCGAAAAGCGCGCAAGAGCGAGCAGTACTCCAAGCGTTAGCGCAGTTCGGAGGATTCATGAAAACCGGAGTTCATCCAGAGCTCAAGAAGGCAAAGGTACATTGCGGTTGTGGCCACGTGTTCGAAACCATATCCACTGTCGAGGAAATGCGCGTCGATATCTGCTCCAAGTGTCATCCGTTCTATACAGGTGAGGAGCGCTTCGTCGATACCGAGGGACGCGTCGAACGATTTAACCGCAAGTATTCCGAAGAGAAAGAAGACTAGTGAAGCCGCTAATCGGCGGACAAGCTATTATCGAAGGCGTTATGATGCAGAACGGCGACCGTGTAGCGGTCGCTGTTCGACGTCAAGCGAACGGTGAAATCCTCACCCGCTCGTTGCCTGCCAGATTCCGGTTCAAGAAACTGGGACGAGTTCCTTTCCTTCGAGGTCTGTTCCGTCTCTATGACATGATGTCATTGGGATTGCGCGCCTTGAACCTGTCCACGCAATTGGCGTTCCCAGAGGACGAGCAGATGAGCAAGAGTGGCACGTTCTTCACGTTTACCATTGCCATCGTTGTTGCTGTCGCCGCGTTTGTCGTACTTCCGCTCTATCTCACTGGGTTCATTCCCGGCCTGACATCGGGAAACTCGATTGCGTTCAATCTAGTAGAAGGCTTGATTCGACTGAGCTTCTTCTTCGTCTACTTGTTCTTGATTTCCAAGATGAAGGACATCCACCGCGTTTTTCAGTATCACGGAGCGGAGCACAAAGTCGTCTACACGTATGAGGCCGATGAAGAGCTGACCGTGGAGAATGCGCAGAAGCACACGACGCTGCATCCTCGTTGCGGGACGGCATTTCTGATGACCGTATTTGTCATCGCCATTCTGATCTTCTCGCTCGCCGGAAATCCAACACTGTGGCTGAAGATCCTATCTCGGCTACTGTTGCTGCCCGTCGTGGCTGGAGTCTCGTACGAAGTGCTTCGGTTTACCGGCAGGAATTACGATCGCTGGCGGATTCTCCGCGCGCTGGCTCAACCGGGTCTGTGGCTGCAAAAGCTGACTACGTCCGAACCTGATGATGACATGATTGAAGTAGCCATCGCGTCCATGAAGCAGGTATTAGATCCCGAACAATCAGTGGATCATCCGAGTGATTCCGCTGCTGAAGAAGCCGCCTAGAAACCGGCCGGTCAGTGTTCGTCTGAGTCTCACACCATGCCCAAGCCTAAAGAGGAGTTCGGTTTGAGCGACAAGGAATGAGATTCCCCAAGTTGCAGGAAGTGAAACGCCCCTACGGCCGCAATCATGGCCGCGTTGTCCGTACACAGCGATTGCGGTGGAAACGAGACTTCGATTCCACGTTCGCCTCCGACTTCGGTCATTGCATGACGAAGATGGAAGTTAGCGGCCACTCCACCAGTGACAATCAGCCGCTTGCGGTGGAACCGACGTGATGCTTCGATCGACTTCTTTGTCAGGATTTCAACAACGCTTGCCAGCACAGACGCCGCGATGTCTTCCTGCTGCTCGTGCGGATTCTTCTTGAGATAAGTGACAACAGATGTCTTGAGTCCTGAGAAGCTGAAATCGAATCCGGGCGATCCGATCATCGGGCGTGGGAAGCCAACGGTTGTAGGATCGCCAAGTGTCGCCAATCGATCGACTTCCGCCCCGGCCGGATATCCGATTCCCATCATTTTCCCGATCTTGTCTAACGCTTCGCCGGCGGCATCGTCGACCGTCATGCCGACCAGCTGGTACGTTCCGTACTGAGGCACATCGATCAAGCTCGTATGCCCGCCGGAAACAACCAAGGCCATGAAGGGAGGCTCCACATCCGGAAACGTGAGTCTGTGGGCAAATACGTGGCCTTCCAGGTGATTAACCCCGATGAACGGTATCCCTAGCCCGTATGCCAGTCCCTTTCCGTGCGTCAGCCCGACCAGCAAAGGCCCGACGAGCCCGGGTCCATAGGTCGCGGCAATGAGTGAGATCTCCTGAAGACGCACGCCGATTGATTGAACGGCTTCTTGGATCAGGTACGGCAGCTTGACCACATGATTCCGAGAAGCAACCTCGGGTACAACGCCTCCATACTTGGCATGAATGTCGACTTGCGAATAGACGGAGTTGATCAAGACCTCGTACTCACCGCGCAGTACGGCAACCGATGTTTCGTCACATGATGTCTCGATACCTAGGGTCAAGAAGGCAGTCTCGCTACTCATTCAATGTGCTCCGGCTTCAAGACGCCTATGTAGGGGAGATTGCGATAAAGCTCTGCGTAATCCATTCCGTAGCCCACGATGAACTCGTCCTCTTCGAGCACAAACCCGACATAGTCGATGTTGGTCGTTACTTCTCGGCGAGCCACTTTGTCCACCAGCGTGCAGACACGGAACGAACCCGGTTTGCGTGCGATGAAGCTGCGGCGCAGGTATTCGATGGTATAACCGGTATCGATGATGTCCTCGAGCAGTAGGACGTCCCGACCCTCGATCGGTTTCTCCAGATCCTTCACCAAGCGGACAGCCCCAGGGGCCGTTCCACTACCGTACGAAGAAACACTGATTAGATCGTATTCAACAGGAATCGGGAAACGCCTTGCCAGGTCGGTCAGGAAGACGAGGGCTCCGCGAAGAACGCCAACCAGCAACAGCGGCCGTCCTTCTGAATCCTTGGCCAATCCGTTCTCTGCATAATCCGATGTAATCTGAGCCGCCATTTCCTTTACACGCCGTTGAATCACGGCTTCGGTAAAGAGAATCTTGGACATTCGATCTTCGAACTGAGGCAGGCTCATTATTCCTCCGGATTGCGAACGACGAGTTTCGATTTCAAAGCATCCAAACGAGTGTTGATGCCTCCACATGCAAGGTCAGAATACAGCAACATCCCCGGTCATGAGAAGCCTTACTCGTAGAAGCATTTTGCCTTCTCGGAAGGCTCGCTGCAAATCCTATCCCGATAGGCATAACAGAGCCCAGTGGTTTGTCCCGTCAATTTCCTGTCACAAACGCAGAAGGGAAGACACTCAACGATGCTTCTGCGTCACAGCCACCACAAAGGATAGTCTCGGACATCCGGTCTTCGAGCTGAGGTAGAGCCGCTATTTTTCCGAATTGCGAAGGGCGAATCTCGATTCGAGGGCATCCAGGCGATGGTTGATCCCTACATATTCCAGGTCGTGAATCCCCAACATGGCGGCGCCGGAGAAGCCTTGTTCTCTGATGTAGTGCGCCTTTTGCGCCGCTTTTGATCTAACCCAGTCCCAGTACGGATGGTCAAACACGTCGATCGCTTCTGTCAATTTGCCCTCTCGGATCGAAAACGCAAGACTCGATACAATTGGCGGGCCATCAAAGAAAGAGACAGAACTCTTCGCTTTCACCGGCGTGAGCGGGCCGGTATGGCTTCCGCGCATGAATCCGGCGACGTAGTGGGTGATTTCGAACGGCGCCAACACTTCGCCAGTCGCGGGGAAATCTCTCTGTGTTCGCACCAGCATGATGGGATCGTCTTTCCCGACGTATTTTCCGGCGATATTGCGAAGTCGCGTCGTACAGGAAGACACGGCGATGTCCCCATTGTGCCTGGAATGGATCGACTCAACCACATAGCGACCGTTGTCACGCAGCAGTGCGGCTAGATCATACATGTCCTCCGGCGTCACAAGCTCGACAACTCGATCGCCTTCGATGTAATCGACATCCATCACCGTGAAGCGATATCCCTTTCCCCCCGTTGGAGACAGGATGAGGCCCGAGTTGTACATCGGATCAGCGAACGCAAGGAAAAGCGGGAGATTGTAGGCTCCCGGCTCCGTCTTGTCTGCAGTAAACATCAGGAAGGGCTCATTGGGACGTTCTTCGAACTCCATCTCGGCAACGGCAGGCCCCAAGCCGCGTGTATTTCCCGAAAACGCGTCACGGAGAAGGTCTTGCCCCGCGCCGTAAAGACCCTGCGATTTCGCGACGGCAGTGCCCGCTAAGAAGGCATCCCATGCCACTTTGTGCACTTGCTCATCGTCGATTCCTCGATCATGAGTCATCAAGATGGAGACATCGTCGCCCGTATAGCCTACGCGGTGATCAATGATCAGACCTCGCCCGTTTTCTTTGACCGTGTCTTCTACTTCCGTGATCAGTTTTTTGCTTGGGCAAATATGGCCACCGATACTGCCAATATCCGCCTTGATCGCCGTCACTGTGACCTTCATGCGTCTCACCCTTTTGGCACAGAATTGAATGCCAATGGCTGTATCACCATCGGCATCTTCCGAATTATAACACGTGGCTTTGTCATTACAACCAATGGAACTGAGGATTTCCTCGCTATCAGGAGACCCGTGATTGAAGCAACCGTTTCTGTCGCCGCAGGCGATTGGCATTGGTTACAACATTGATCGATGAGAAGGCCATCGCCGCCTCTGCGATCAAGGGATGTAGCAGCCCGAGCATGGCAAAGGGGATGGCAAACACGTTATAGAAGAAGGCCCAGAACAGATTCTGTCTGATCTTTCGAAAGGTAGCTTTGGACAGCAAGATCGCATGTACCAGCGCCTCGAGACCCCCGGAGACCACGGTTACGTCTGCTGCCTCGATAGCGACATCCGTACCCGTTCCAACGGCAACTCCCACATCGGCCGCCTTGAGAGCTGGTGCATCGTTGATTCCATCTCCCACCATGATCACATGTTCGCCGCTTGCCTGAAGAGACCGTATCTCATGAAGCTTGTCCGCCGGAGGAACTTCCGAGATGACTTGGTCGATGCCCACAGACGTGGCCACCGCCTGCGCCGTGGCCTGGCTGTCTCCTGTTAGCATCACAGTGTTCATCCCAAGACGATGGAGACCGGCAATCGCGCTTTGTGCGCTCGGCTTGATTCGATCGGCAACGGCAACGATTCCCGCCAGGCCTGACTTCTTACCGGCAATCCCGATGACAGTTTTCGCTTGGGCGGACAGCTCATCCCATGCAGATCTTAACGCCGCAACATCAATCCCCGATTCTTCCAGCCAAATTCGTGTTCCGACTGCGATCTGCCTACCGTCAATCTTGCCACGGATGCCTTTCCCGGGCATGGCTTCGAATTCGGATATGTCAGTCAGTGCAATGCCTCGGGTGTGACATTCCTCTACAATTGCTTGACCGATCGGATGCTCTGACCCCGCCTCCAAACTTCCGATAGTTCGAAGAAGATCATCCTGAGAACCGCTGACCGGAACGACATCGGTCACCCCCGGCTTGCCCTCCGTCAACGTACCGGTCTTGTCGAAGACGATAGTCTTTGATTGTTGAATCATCTGGATCGCTTCACCCGATCGGTAGAGGATGCCCAACTCGCTTCCCACCCCTGTACCCACCATCAGGGCGGTTGGCGTCGCCAATCCCAACGCGCACGGGCAGGCTATAACGAGCACGGCAATAGCGGCATACAAGGCACGCGACAGCGGGCTCAGTCCTTCTGCAACCCAAGGCAAGAACTGTTCCGCCCAGTCAACAATCTGTCCCAGAATACCGGGTGCCAGTAACCAGAGAACAAAGCTAAGCGTTGCCAATGCCAGGATCGCGGGGACGAAGACCCGTGTCACGCGATCGGCGGATGCTTGGATGGGCACCTTGGTCATCTGTACTTCTTCCATCATGCGAACAATCTGAGAAAGGAAGGTGCTTGCTCCGATTTCGCTGGCTTCCACGTGCAGTAAGCCACGACCGTTGATGGTTGCACCGATAACGGGGTCCCCTTCGGTACGGCGTACTGGAACGGATTCCCCGGTAACCAGCGATTCATCGATGTAGCTTTCTCCACGAACAACAACCCCGTCAGTGGGTACCTTCTCGCCCGGACGAACGATCATGATGTCTCCAATGGCAAGTTGCTCAATCGAAACCTCGATTTCCTCGTCATTGCGAAGTATGCGGGCCGTTCTTGCTCCCACTGTAAGGAGGCGGTGAATGGCTCGGGAAGCTCTGCCCTTTGCGGTCGCCTCAATCCATCGTCCTGTCAGGTGAATGGCCAGAATCATGGCCGATACGCCGGCATAGTCGAAGATCTTGGGGAGCCAGTCTAGGATTCCGAAGATGGCGAGAACTCCCGTTCCAAAAGAGACCGTTACGCCGAGAGCGATCAAGGTGTCCATGTTGGGAGATCGATGCCAAAGAGCCCGAAGCCCCACTCGCAACGTTGGGGCACCAACGAGAAACAGAGGGAAAGCCGCCAAGGCAACCATGACAGCATGAAAACCTAGTGGTGTCGGCCACATCAGTCCGAAGAACATCTCGGGAATCATCCATCCCATGATGGGAAACGCGAACAGCCAAGCGAATCGCATTTTTCGAGCAGCGTTTTGCAGGTTCTGCTCGTCACGATCCACCATTTTGCTGCCTGCCATTCGATCGGACAACGCAATTTTTCCGGCTTCGAATCCAGCCGCTCGGACGGCCTGAATAAGAGTGGATTCCTCAACATCGGAATTCGTTTCCAGACTGGCTTGTCCCAGCGAAAGGTTCACGACTGCGGATCGAACACCGGGAACGCCTGATAAGGCTCGCTCGACAGACTGTGCGCAAGAAGCGCACGTCATCCCGCTCACAACGATCTGGACGGTATTGCTCTCTCTCTTGGCTGACGCCCTGTAGCCTGCATCCTGGACAACTTGAGTCAGAGCTTCGATTGACACGGAGCCATCGTGTGTAATTGACGCATTCTCCCCCAGCAGATTAACCGAAGCAATATTAACACCGGGAACCGCGTTCAAGGCGCGCTCAACGGATTGCGCGCAAGAAGCGCAATGCATTCCCTCGACTCTTAGCTCCTCTTGATTCGCATTCACTCGATCTCCTTCAATCCTTGGGGAATCGGGAGCATGTTCTCCAGAGAAAGGATGGTATCGTGCGAATTTGGATTTGTCTTGGACGAGTTGTGAAGAAGAACCAAAGAAGAGGCGGAGCCATGCACCCAGCCTAGCTCCGCTCTTCCGAAAAACGCGCTTCTGGCGGATTGTGCCACTAAGCTATTTTACAGGACAGGACAGATTATTCCTAGCAAACTCCTCCGCACCACCATCCAGCGAATGCAAAGATCCAGAAGGCCCAAAAGAAGGACAGTAGCAACCAAGCTGAAATACACATAACACACCTCCTCGTTTATTCTACACACGAACCGAGAGAAGGTTTCAGCAACAGTATTCTCAAGTATTGAAGCAGTCTTCGCACGCGTCGGGGCAATCCCCACCCAACGCCGGCTCCATTTCAATGGTGGCATGGGGGACTCCCAACTCGGCGAAACGTGATTTCACCCTCGTGCGCAACTCAGCGCATTGGCAAATCGTGAAATTCGGATCGCAGAGAACGTGCGTCGACAACACGTGGTGTTCTCCGTCTTGCGTCCAGACGTGGGTGTGATGAATTCCCATCACACCAGATATCTCGGAAATATCGGATTCCAACAACTCGACAGTCAATCCCTCGGGCACCCCTTGGAGAAGGATGACCAGAGTTTCCTTCAGCCGTTTTCCAACGTTCCACAACACGTACAACGTGATGAGGATTGACAGGATGGGATCGATGATGTGGATCTTCGAGACACGCATGACAATAGCAGCAATCAATACAGCAATCCAGCCCAATACATCCTCAACGAAGTGCCAGGTTACCACGCGCTCAGACAGGCTGTTCCCTCCGTGCATGCGAACGGCGGCAATTGCGTTCACCAGAACTCCAACAATGGCTAGAACGATCATCCCTTGTGCATTGGATGTTTCCGGATTGATGATTCGAGGAATGGCTTGGAATAGAACGGTCAGTCCGCCGGCAAGCAACACGATGGCCATCACGAGTGCCCCAAGGAGCGAAAACCGGCGATATCCGAACGTGTAGTCCGCATCTCCTTTCTTCTTGGACACGTTGGCGAAGCGCCACGTGAGCCCAAGAGCCAGGCTATCGCCCAGATCGTGCAAGGCATCGGCAAGAATAGCCATGCTGTTTGTCCAAATCCCTCCAACGATCTCCAGCATAGCGAAGATCAGATTTAGGAAGAAGGCAAGGCCAATCCGTTTGCCGGCAGAAGGACCGTGCGCGTGCCCATGATGTGAATGACTCACGTTGAAATCACCGCTCGTATTGTGGCCGATTCCACTATTCCGCTCAATGCCTGTCGTGCTCACCGAACGTTCAGCTGGAATCTGTTGAGAGTGGAATGGTCACTCCACTGCAACTAGCGGCGGTGGAGCAGTCTTCCCAGTAATGGTGTCGCCACTTCGATCGCACCTTCGGGGCACAGCTCCTGACAGCAGTAACAACGGATACAGCGCTGGTAGTCATGAATAGGTGGAGCGGTTCGCCCGGCGCCATGAAATTCCACCGCCTTGGGATCCACAGGGCAGACACTCACGCATATTCCGCACTTGGTGCACTTGGCAGCACGAATGAATGGTTTGGGAACGACAAAACGGCGGGCCATTCGGTTGACGCGTCCCGGACCTTCTGTGGTAGAGAGGGGGAGCCGATTGACAATAAACGCCTTATTCACGAACGATCCGATCGGATCTCCGAGGCGTTCGATGTTCTCATATGCTCCCAATCCGAATTCAACTCCGTATTGGATGGGGAGAACCAGCTTTGGATCCAGTTCGATCAATCGACAGACGGTGGCATCGAGCGCAACGGGATCGCGCGAGAACAGCAGAACGTTCATTGGACGTGGCGTTCCGCTCTGAGGACCATTTCCTTCCATGGCCACGATACCGTCCATGATGAACAATCGCGGCTTGAGGAACCGATTGAGATCCACCAGCATTTGCGAGAACAACTCGACCATGGGAAGCCGAGCATGGAATTCCATCTTGAGGGGGCCGGGGATGCAGCCGAACTGATTCTTGATTGCACCGGTTATCCGAGTGAGACCATGCGATTTCATTTTGGGTAAGGACACGATACCGGCGGCGTTCAGCGCACCACGNGCGATGGTGAACTGTTTGTTCTGTCGTCCTTCGGGAAAGGAGACGGTTTCCCCGTGGGTGAAATCAGCCGTCTCAATGCTCAGTTCCCGCGCAACTTCGAGCAATCCTGCGCGTTGCGCAGCTGCCTGAGGCTTGCCGAATCCTGGAGAATCTCCATACAAAAGCTTCGCACCAGCCGCCTGGAACGCCGTCGCCACAGCTCGGAACACACTAGGATGGGTGTTCACGGCACGTTCCGGCGCTCGTCCAATGAGCAGGTTGGGTTTCAGCAGAATGTGCTCACCCGGCTGAACGAACGCCTTGGCTCCACCGAGCAGGCCCAGCCCACGATTCACTGCCTCTTGCACCTCATCTCGGTCATACGAGGCACAACCGATCGCCACAACGATGCTTGCGTTTGCCGAATGGCTACCATCGGTTTGAGTCATTGAGTCTTTCTCGCCCCTTCAGATCTCATGGCAGAGCGATCTTGGCTTGTTTGCACGCCCTATCGTCGCTGGGTTACGACAAGCTGTCAAGCCACTTGGCAGATCCTGCCATGTCTCGTAAGATGATCACCGACGGGGCTCGG
>JGI10211J34971_10004933_pt1 | contig 10510 bp, 11 predicted proteins | sample Etolagsediment_FD_34971 | JGI IMG/M metagenome (IMG submission 34971)
GGCTGGTTCGACGCCGTGACCGGTCGCTTTAGCGCTCGCATCAATGGTTTTTCCGAGTTTGTCCTAACCCGCCTCGACATCCTAGATATCCTGCCATCGCTCAAGATATGCACTGGCTACAAGCTTGATGGCGATACGCTGACGAATCCTCCTAGCAACTCTGCATTGTTGGCGAGGTGCGAACCCATCTATGAGGAGCTTGCCGGCTGGCAAACCGACATAAGTGCCCTTCGTCGCTTCGAGGAGCTGCCTGGTGAGGCTCGCTCCTATATCAGGAGAGTGGAGGAGTTGATTGGCTGTTCGGCAAGCGTCATATCGGTTGGTCCCAGACGGGAGCAGACCATCATTATTCGAGACATCCCGTAGCCTTGCTAAAATGGGGTAGTCCTTCGACAAGCTCAGGACAGGTCTAGAGCATCTGCTCTAGGCTGCTCTCTCAGACCCTGGCTTCTATTGGGAGGTCGATTTTACAGTTTGCCAGGGTGGCTTCGATGAACGCCGCCGATTTTTCATCAGGCTCGACAAGCGGTAGACGTGGTTTGCCTACACGGAAGCCCAGGCGGTTAAGGGCATATTTGGTGGGGGTGGGGTTGGAGACCACAAACATGGCATTCACCAGCGGAAGCAAGCGCCGATGTATCGTTGCAGCCTCATCTGCTTTGCCGCTAAGGAACTTCTCCATCATCTCCTTGACCTGCAAGCCAACGAGGTGGGAGATAACGCTGATTACGCCGTAGCCTCCTAAGGAAAGTATGGGGAGCGTATCGCTGTCATTGCCGCTGTAAAGCAGGAAGTCTTTGTTCGCACCCTCGATTATCTTGGCGATTTGCTCCAGATTGGCACTAGCCTCCTTTATGCCGACGACATTGTCGATCTCGCTCAACCTGACCGCAGTTTCAGGGGCAAGGTTTACCGCCGTTCGGCTGGGTACATTATAAAGAATACAGGGCAGCCTTGTACCGGTGACAATGGTTTTGAAGTGCTGGAAAAGGCCCTCCTGCGTTGGCCTACTGTAGCAGGGGGCAACGAGCAGTATGGCATCCACACCCACGCTCTCCGCCTCCCTGGTTAGCTCTATGCTATCCTTTGTGCTGTAGTTGCCGGTGCCAGCTATCACTGTCCCTCGCTCTCCCACTGCCTCCTTCACCTCAGCGAAAAGCCTGAGCTTCTCCTCTTTGCTAAGGGCGGGAGACTCCCCCGTGCTTCCAGAGACTACGACTCCATCACTCCCTGAATTCAAGAGGGCGATGGCAAGCCTCTTCGCCTGCTCATAGGCAACATTGCCTTCGTCATCGAAGGGGGTCACCATAGCGGTGAACAATCTACCAAGCTCTACCATCACGCGCCTCCATTATATCCAGCCTCTCTCGATCATCGTCTCGGCGATCTGAACGGTATTCAGCGCCGCTCCTTTTCTGATGTTATCGGAAACCACCCACATAGCCAAGCCACGTTCATGGGACGAATCCTTGCGAATGCGCCCGACAAAGACATCGTCAGTGCCTGCCGCAGACCATGGGTGGGGATAGAGGCTTATACCGGGGTCGTCCTGCACTCTTACGCCAGGCGCTTCGGCTAGGATTTGTCTTGCCTCTTGAGGGGACATCGGTTTAGTAAGCTCTATGTGAATAGCCTCGCTGTGCCCAATAGAAACGGGAACGCGCACACAGGTAGCGGAGATGGCTATCTCGGGGGCATGCATTATCTTTTGAGTCTCCTCCACCATCTTCCACTCTTCCTTGGTATAGGCATTATCCAGGAAGAGGTCGATCTCGGGAAGAACGTTGAAGGCGATCTGGTGGGGAAAGAGATGGGGCACCACCTCGCGCCCTTCAAGCGCCAATTTTGATTGGTCGACCAATTCCTCCATTGCAGAAGAGCCGATGCCTGAGGCCGACTGATAGCTATCCACAATGATTCGCTTAATGGGATCGACCTTATGCAGGGGATAGATGGCAACCACCATCTGAATTGTGGAGCAGTTTGGGTTGGCGATAATCCCTTTGTGCTCCTTTATGTCCTCGGCGTTGACTTCAGGCACCACTAGAGGGACATTTGGATCCATTCTGAAAGCGGAGCTGTTATCGACGACCACAGCGCCAGCACGTGCTGCTATAGGTGAGAAGTGATTGCTTATCTCCGCGCCTGCGGAGAAGAGGGCGATGTCTACTTCTTCAAAAGAGTGGGCGGTTGTCTCTTCAACCTTCACCTGCTCATGTTTTACATAGAGCTTGGTGCCAGCGGAGCGGTCAGAGGCGAGCAGACGAATGGAGCGCATTGGAAAGTTGCGCTGCTCCAAGACCTTGATAAACTCGCGTCCAACCAATCCCGTAGCGCCAACAATGGCAACATGGAATCCTTCCATCACGGCCTCCTACAATCCCAAGATGTTTTCCAAACCGTATATAACCCCTTTGACCTTGACTACCTCTCTAATAGCCATGATTACCCCGGGCGTAAAGGACTCCCGGCTGATGGAGTCATGGCGTATGGTAAGCGTCTGTCCTCGTGCTCCAAATATCACCTCTTGATGGGCGAGAAGCCCGGGAAGGCGCACGCTATGAATTCCGACCCCTTCGATCTGACCGCCACGCGTTCCAGTGAGGCTTTCCTTCAGCGGAACAGGGTAATTGAAGGGCTTGCCCCGCATCTCCAACATCGCTGTGGCCGTGTCTATGGCGGTCCCCGATGGGGCATCAGCCTTCCCATCGTGGTGTTTCTCTATTACCTCAGCATAATCAAAATACCTGGCTGCCAGTTTAGCCAGGTGGACCATCAAAGCTGCTCCCAATGAGAAGTTAGGTGCTATTATAGCACCAAGATCCCTATTATGGCATAATCTCTTGATTTCGCCTATATCCTCGGAGGAGAGACCTGTTGTCCCTATAACGAGATTTACACCTTGCTTTGTAGCCACCTGCGCTGCAGCCATGGTGGCGTCGCGAATTGTGAAGTCCACCATAACATCAGGACGACAATGGGAAAGGATCGACTCCAGGTTAGTGGAAAACGGGATCTCGCCCGAGCCATCGGGGAGCGCTAAGAAATCCTGCTTTGCTTCTAGATCGACAGCTCCGACGGCCTTAAGACCATCGGCTTGGCACAAAGAGCTCAAGATCTCTCTGCCCATCCTCCCCGCAGCCCCATGAACTACAACCGCTATCGGCATTGCCCAGTACCCCCCTACAGCCTGTTTTAACTATTGTAATTACGCCTTGGCGGTCTTCTTGGGCTGCGCTGCTCACCACCTTGCCTTTGAGGGCGCGCACCTTGAGGTTTCCTGGGAAAGCCTGAGGCCTTGGTATCTTTAACCTTGGCTACCTTTGATAACCCCTGAAATACAGCACGCCGGGATAGGTTTATCCGCCCCATATGGTCAATCTCGGTGACCATAACCATGATCTCATCGCCAACCTTGACTACATCCTCAACGCTGGGCACCCGGTAGTCGGCAAGCTCGCTAATATGGACCATCCCATCCTTGCCTGGGAAGATCTCCACAAAGGCGCCATAGTTCTCGACACGTGTGACCTTCCCAGTGTAGGTGGCGCCAACCTCCACCTCTTTAGTCAGGCTCTCGATTATTTTAATCGCCTTTTGCGCCCCCTCTTCACTTACCGAGCCGATGAGTACGGTGCCAGCGTTGTCAACGTCTATGGTGGTCCCTGTCTCTTCAGTGATCGACCTTATCATCTTGCCCCCTGGCCCGATGACAGCGCCGATGCGGTCGGGCGAGATGGTTATTTTGTACACTCTAGGTGCGTATTTACTGAGTTCCTGTCGGCTTGTGCTGATAGTCTCGTTCATCTTAGCCAGGATGAATAGGCGGGCCTCTCTCGCCTGCTCAAGTGCTCTCTCGACGACCTCATAAGAGATCTGTTTGAGCTTGATGTCCATTTGAAGCGCGGTGATCCCTTCAGAGGTACCCGCCGCTTTGAAATCCATATCGCCGTAGGCGTCCTCTAGCCCTTGTATGTCGGTAAGAATGGCGTACTTGTCGTCTTTGGTGATGAGCCCCATAGCTACCCCTGCTACGTGTGCCTTGATAGCAACGCCGGCATCCATCAGGGACAGGCTACTGGCGCAAACGCTAGCCATGGAAGTCGAGCCGTTAGAGCTTAGGACCTCGGAAACCAGGCGAATGGTGTATGGGAAATCCTCCTCGCTGGGCAGAACAGGAGCAAGAGCCTTCTCTGCCAGCGCACCGTGCCCAATCGCCCTCCTACCCGGTCCAACAAGACGCCTCACCTCCCCAACAGAGAAAGGTGGGAAGTTGTAGTGGTGCATAAAGCGCTTGCTCTCCTCCTGGCTAATGGTATCGATGAGTTGCTCCTGCCGCACCGAGCCCAGGGTCGTCGTGGTCAAAACCTGGGTCTCGCCGCGAGTGAAAAGCCCCGAGCCGTGGGTGCGGGGAAGAAAACCAATCTCACAGGTGATAGGGCGAACCTCATTTAACTGGCGGCCGTCGGCACGGACTCCCTTTTCTAGAATACTCTCCCGCAACGCCCTCTTAAAATGGGATTGAAGTGCGGAGAGAATCTCCTCTTGTGTTAACTTTTCTCCCAACTCTTGACAGAGCTCTTCTCCTATAGCGGAGAGGGCTTCCTCACGCTCCGCCCTTGGCTTATAGATAACCTCGTCAAGTCTTCCCTTGACGGCGGAGGAGACTGTTTGCTCTGCCTCTGGACTGCCTTCGCTTTCCTTGAACTCCATCTTGGGTTTGCCACAGGCCTCTTGGAGTCGCTGTTGCAAGGCGACGATCTCCTGTATCGCTTGCTGTCCAAATTTGATGGCATTGAGGATAAGGCTTTCGGGCACCTCCGTGGCTCCGGCCTCCACCATGATTACGGCGTCACCAGTGCCGGCGACAACGAGATCAAGCGGGCTATCATTGAGTTGGGTGTAAGTAGGGTTGAGTATCAGTTGCTCATTAAGATAACCGACACGAACAGCGCCTATTGGCCCATCAAAGGGGATTTCGGAGATTGAGAGCGCAGACGAGGCGCCATTCATGGCCAGAATATCCGGGTCGTTCTCTCGATCTGTGGAAAGAATGGTGATAACGATCTGAATCTCGTTACGAAATCCCTTGGGAAAGAGAGGCCGGATGGCGCGATCGATGAGTCGGTCGGCGAGTATTGCGTCCTGGCTGGGGCGCGTCTCCCTCCTAATAAAGCTTCCTGGTATCTTGCCTGCAGCATAGTGCCTCTCCTCATAGTCAACGGTGAGAGGGAGGAAGTCGGTCCCCTCCCGCGGCTCGCTTGAGACGCAGGCGGTAACCAACACCAATGTATCCCCATAGCGCAATGTAACTGCGCCATTTGCTTGGCTTGCAAGCTTACCGATCTCAATGACAAGAGCCTGCTCGTCTATAACACACTCAAAAACTTGTGGCATTGCGAATACAACCTCACTACTAGAAGAACTACTTGCGTAGACCAAGCTTTGCAATCAATGTGCGGTAGCGCTGAGGATCGATCCTGCTCAGATATTTCAGCTGCCTCTCTCGCTGCCCCACCAGTTTGAGCAGTCCACGAAGTGTATGATAATCGTGGCGATTAACCTTCATATGCTCTGTAAGGCGGTTTATCCGGTCGGTAAGCAGAGCAATCTGAACATCAGATGACCCTGTATCCGTCTTATGGGTCTGGTAATCCTTTATGATGTCCTGCTTCATATCCTTCTCCATTTTGTCGTGAGCATTATAGCATAACGAAAACATAGTGTAAATCATGTTGCGGAAGAGGCTGATTAGTTTTGACTTTAACGATACGTGTAGTTGCTTGTTTTATCAGGCCTCTATTGCCCAATCCTTCAAAGAAGGATGGGCAGCTACATACGCAGTCCATGTTGATGTCGGCTTGAACTACATACCAGGCATTTCGCAATCGGCGCCTGGAGTGATGCCCTCAGACCCCACTAGACGGAGCCCCTCCGGACTTCCCCTCTGCTCTCTCCCTTGGCGGGTCGCCTGAGGCGACCTCTGGCGAGGGGAGGGGGGATTTACTTGCTCCCCCTTCGTCTGGCGGCCTCTCTTTGCCTAACCTACGAGTCTGTGTCTTGACTGGTTTAGTTACTCATCTCAGGTGGCGTTATTCGTATGGTTGCTAGTTTCTAGGATTATGGTAAAATGGGTGTGAAGCTAAGCTAGAGGCGATATGACTGTGGTCGGTAAGGGTAAAGAAAAACTAAATATTGAGACCGTAAAGTGGGGCAGGATCACCTGGGTAAATGTCGAGAAACCTACATCGAATGATATAGAATACCTGGCACAAACCTACATGTTCAACCTCTTCGATTTAGAGGACTGTATGAGTCGAATAGAGCGCCCCAAGATAGACGAGTATGAGAACTATCTATTTGTAGTGCTTCATTTCCCAGTATTCAATGTGCAGGCGCGGGTAACCACGTCCAATCAGGTCTCTATCTTTATTGGTGCGAACTTCTTGGTAACGGTACATTCAGGTGAGTTAAAGCCCTTGGAGAAGCTTTTCAATGATTGCCAGCAGAACGAGCGGGCACGCGAGGAGAATATGGGCCGAAGTTCTGGATACCTCCTTTACCGGGCTCTCGACCGCCTGGTGGACTACTGCTTCCCTATTATGAATAGGGTCATCGCTAATGTGGAAGAGGCTGAAGACAGGCTTTTCACCGATAGGGCGCGTGATTCGGTGCGAGATATCTCTATCCTCAGACGTGATATCATGGCGTTTCGTCGCATACTTAACCCTCAGCCTTCTATCGTTAAATCTCTGGAGGAGAGAGACTACCCCTTCCTAAGAGAGGACCTCGATGTCTACTTTGGCGACATCGGCGACCACCTCGGCAAGATCATCGAGACGCTGGATGAATACAAGGAGGTGGTGGAGGGGCTCAATGCCAGCAGCGATTCACTTTTCTCACACCGTACCAACCAGATAATGAAGATGCTCACCATACTTGCTACCATGCTGCTCCCCTTTGTATTGGTGTCCAGTATCTATGGAATGAACATTGATCTTCCATTCCAGACCAGCCCGTATGCCTTCGTTATTACTATAGCTGTTATGCTGTGCATCTCCGGGGCCATGCTCCTCTACTTCCGCTCCAAGCGGTGGATCTGATGATATGGTTGTCTCACACCGTTTCGTTGTTGTTGCCGGCGTTTTTATTACCTGCCTCATAATAGCGAACATCATAGCAGTCAAGCTAATAAGCATCGGTGGATTAACCTTGCCCGCAGCCATCATCATTTTCCCGGTAAGCTATATTTTCGGCGATATCCTCACCGAGGTTTATGGCTACCGTTGGGCTAGAAGGGTTATATGGCTTGGTTTTTCCTGCAACCTTCTCGCCGTCCTCGCCATCTGGCTGGGCGGGCTGTTGCCATCGGCTCCAGTCTGGGGAAGTCAGCAGGCTTATGAGACCATACTGGGTTATGCCCCAAGGTTGCTTATCGCCTCCTTCATTGCCTATCTCGTGGGTGAGTTCGCTAATTCCTTCATCCTGGCTAAGATGAAGATCAGGACCAAAGGACGCTGGCTGTGGACAAGAACCATAGGCTCCACCATCGTCGGTCAGGGATTGGACTCTACCGTGTTCATCATCGTTGCCTTCGCCGGGACACAGCCCTGGGGGGTTTTGGGCACCATGATCCTGACCCATTGGCTGGTGAAGACTGGTTATGAAGCTGTTGCTACACCCTTCACTTATGCGGTGGTTAACTATCTGAAAAAGAAGGAGGGCATCGATACCTACGACTACGATACCAGTTTCAATCCTTTCCTGGTTACCCGTTGAGCTTCCTTTGCCCAAGATACGGATGGGAATGAGACAAAGGATCAAAAACTCAGGGGCGGTTACCTTGCGACGAATCATAGCTGCGAAGCAGGTTGCAAATAAGTTGTGCCAGATACCGTTCGTGGTGAGCCCTTCGAACTATCAACGGCCCTTCGACGAGCTCAGGACGAACGGAATAGTTATATTTCCTGAGAAAGATTCTGGTGGTATGTAATATGGAGATTGAAATCCTTGGTGCTCATCAAAACGAATCGCTAAATTGTAGATTGCTTTCTATCATTATAGACAAGGTCATAGCTTTAGATGCTGGCAGCCTTACCTCAAGCCTAACACTATCCGACCAGCAGCGCGTAAAGGCCATATTCATCACCCATCAACACTTCGATCACATAAGAGACCTGGCTACATTTGGCATTAATGCCTATTGGCGAGGTCCCATTAATGTCTACGCCCTCGATAGCGTGCTTGATGTAATATCCACACATCTATTGAATGATGTGGTCTATCCAGATTTCCTGAAAAAACCCCGTCCTGATAAGCCGGCGTTCAGATTCTGTCCCGTAGAGCCTGGCAAAGAGTTAGTAATTGAAGGGTATCGTGTTTTGCCTCTCCCGATAAAGCATGGTGGCGTGCCGGCGGTGGGCTATTGGATTACCTCCCTAGATGGCAAGAGCGTTTTCTATACCGGTGATACAGGAGGGGACTGCTCCTCCTGCTGGGAGGTGATTTCGCCAGACCTCTTGGTTATAGAGACTTGTATGTCCAACAGTTATGAGTCTATAGCTCAACAGTCCGGGCACCTCAGCCCTCGCCTGCTTAAAGAGGAACTCGCGGATTTCAAGAGGCTCAAGGATTACCTGCCTCCTGTTGTCGTTGTTCATATGATCCTCTCAATCGAAGATGAGATCAGGGAGGAAGTGGCGCAAGTCGCTAAAGAACTTGGGGCAGATATCACCTTAGGCTATGAGGGCATGAAAATCACTCTTTAGAGAGCAGCAGGATGAGACCCAGATTCATCGTAGATGCCAATGTTGGTAAGTTAGCTCGCTGGCTCAGAATGATTGGCTATGATACCCTGTTCATCAACGATATCGATGACGATAGACTTGTCGCCATTGGCTTGAAGGAGAAAAGAGTGGTCCTCACCAAGGATACCCAGATTATGTTGCGACGGGTGGTCATCAGTGGCAAGTTGGAAGCCCTGCTGATAAAAGACGACGACGCCAAAACTCAACTTCGCCAGGTGGTGGAGACCATGAAGTTAAATCGAAGAAAGCAGTTCACCCGTTGTTTGGAATGCAATGAGCCTCTGCTGCCCAGAGGCAGGGAGGATGTGCGTGATCTTGTTCCTCCCTATGTTTTCCAGACGCAGTCTCAGTATGTGCAGTGCCCCGCCTGCAATAGAGTCTATTGGCGAGGCACCCACTGGCAAAGGATGAACCATGAATTGGAGATGTTCATGGAGGTAGCCGATGTTACTGGATCAGAAGAATGAACAGGAATTCCGAAAAAGGCGGGGCATTGAGGCATTAGGGAGCTACGATTCTGTAATTATCCGTTTAGGTCTCAAATTTGAGTGGTTGCCCAATTTTCCCCCAGCGAAACCAGAGAACTACGGGCTGGAATCCCTCAGTAGCCTCAAGCCCTACAGAGGCACAAAGGGGGATAAAGAGATTTTATTCGACTCAACCATGATGGGGGCACCGGCGGCGTGCTTCAATATCGAGGCATATTTATGTCACTCCCCCGCCTCTGAAGGGATAGGGGTCGGTTATTGTGGCGCACTGCAACCGGGGATTGAAATTGGGACGATAGTAATTCCCGACAAGGCCAGGATAGGTGAGGGCACCAGCAAATACTATGGCAAGGACGAGGTCTCATATCCTGACCAAGACCTGGTGAAAAGACTCGTCGAAACAACACGGCGTTTTGGATATAAGCCGTTGGTAGGGGAAATCTTCTCCACCGATGCTGCCTTTATGGAGACACCTGACTTTCTCGAGAATTTGGCTCAGCAGGGAATTCTGGGAATTGATATGGAAATGTCGGCGCTCTTTTCAATTGCAAAGTACCATGGGAAAAGAGCGGCCGGGATTTTAGTGGTCTCCGACAAACCATATGAAGGCCCCCTTCATAGCCTCAGTATTCCCTTCCAGAAAACCGAGGCGATTTCAGAAGACGTAGTTAAAATCTGCATCGAGGCCTTAGCAGAATGACGGCAGTCGAGGTCGCCCCTGACCTTGACAGTCAGATGGAGAGTACCTTGCCTACCACGTCTATCCTCCAAGCAAAACATCATAGGCAGTTGACCACAAGCGAATCATGGCTGCGAAGCAGGTTGCAAATAGACTGTACCAGACACCGTTCGTGGTGAGCCCTTCGACAAGCTCAGGACAGGCTTGTCGAACCATGAACGGGATAAATCTGGGTAGGTTGGAGCATCCGCTCCAACCATGCCCGGAGCAGATGCTCCGGGCTACCCTGTTTACAGTAGGCCCTTCTGCTCTGCTTAGCGCGAACGGAATAATTATATTTTCAGAATAAATCGTCAGGATGTCCCGACCCCTAACTCGATGGCATGTCGCAGATGTCGTATGTCCCTGGGGCCCTTGTCCGCCAGTTTAGGCTCAACCGTCTGAAGCAACTCCAACCCAGCAACGTCCAGGCGTACCGGGTCTCTTCCCGCCAGCATGTAACCCAGTTCCGCTTTCCTGCCCCCATGTCTCATCTC
>JGI10211J34971_10004935_pt1 | contig 10509 bp, 6 predicted proteins | sample Etolagsediment_FD_34971 | JGI IMG/M metagenome (IMG submission 34971)
CTCCGAGTGCCATCGCTCGATGATTCCAAGGAACTGTCCTGGAGACCGCGCCACCTCCCCCGCGCAAGTCTCGGCCAACAGAGCATCGGTCACTCCGTGATCACCGGGGACAGAGATGATGGGTCGACGAGCACCTAGGTACTCGAATATCTTTGAGGTCATGATCCCCGTGCCAGACGCGTGGCTGATGAGGAGGAGCGCCTGCGAGCCGCGCATCACGGCGAGAATCTCCCGGCGTTGGACATACCCCATTGCGCGGACAATACTGCGGCATGGTCTCTGCCATACCGCTCGCCTCAGTTTACTGCCGCTGATACCGTAGAAACGGACCTCGATCTCCTCCGCCAGATCTGGCCGGTGGGCCGCCATGTAGTCAAGTGCACCAAACACCGGTGACGGGTCTCTGCCCGCCCCGAAGACCCCGCAGTAGCTGATGACAAAGCGATCGTTCCTAAGCTGCTGGCTCTCTCCTCGGAAATCTCCCGGGTCAAAGCCATTGAGAACGACCTCCACAGGACGTCCGTAGCGCCTACCGAGAAGCTCAGCCAACGGGCCGCTGACTGTACACATTGCCTCAGCTGACGCCACGCACTCCCTCTCAACTTCCTCCATGTTGGCGGCGAGAGATCGGCCGATGGGACCGTCTTGATCAAAGAGGTCCCGGAAGTCCGCAACCCAAGCCACGCCCGTTTCCCGGTGCAGAAGGTGAGCCAGGTAGAGTATCGAGTATGGGAACGCAGAGGCCACAATGGCGGAGAACTCCCCTGAATCCAGAATCCTGCGACCTGCGGCCAGCATCTCGTCGAACAGTGGTCTAAAACCACGTCGTAGGTCATTTCTGTCAGCCTTCTTCCGTCTTTTCCGGACGTACCACCCCCGTATCGTCCCTCTTGGCGGGAGCACGTGGGGCGCTCTAATAACCGCGCACGGATCGCTGTCTGTGAGGGATGGGTCGAAATCCCTTATCCCTGTGCCACGAGCGTTGTCTTCGGTCCACTCGGGGCACAGAATGGTCGGTTCCCAACCGAACCTGCTCAAGTACTTCCCAAAAGAGGCAACCCGATACACGCTGGCCCGGTTCATCGGGTAGAACGTGTGCGTGAGTATCAGGACGCGTCTCATATTCTCTGTCCGCATTCGCTCGCCTCGCCTACGCCCCGTGGGGCGGCCGCGCGCTCCCCGGCGGGGCCGAGAGACATCTGGTTCTCCGTCCACACGTCAGTTCCATCGCCAACGAAACGTCTCCCTGCTATACCACCATCCTCGGAGTCTGAGATTAGGAGCGACACGTCCCGGGCTGTGGAGGCACCACACTGAACACGGCCGAGAGTACAATACCACCGGAACCGGGCGAACCAATCGCCTTCTGCCCGGGGGTTAAGGCAAGCGCATCCGAATCGCAGACCTGCGTTTTGCATCGAGAGCCCCACGACGCTATCTTCCGCCCACTTGCTTCGTCCCGTCGCCGTAGACGGGTGTGGTGGATGAGCCCCCGCGTAGGTAATGACAGACCGATGGATCCAGACACCCCCAGCACTACAACGCCTTCAGTGCACTACAAGCTGGGCTCACTTGACGAGTCCCGGGAGTATGAGCACAAACGGTTCCAGAGGCGTTGGCGGATGAGGCGGCTGGACCGATTCGAAAAGGACTTCGCCAAGGACCTTCGCGAACGCGTCGGCGCTGATGCTCGTGTGGTCGATATCCCATGCGGCAACGGCAGGTTCTACGAGGTCTTCTCGGACGTTGCCGAACTGACGATGATCGACCTGTCGGCAAACATGCTGGAAGCCGTACGAGAGCGATACGGTGTACCGGGCAGCGTGCGCCTTCTCGAAGGAGACATCATGTCGATGCCTCTCGGCGACGGCGAAGTCGATCTCTGTTTCTGCATGAGGCTCTTCCACCACATGCGAGACGACACCTCGCGATTGACGGCTCTGAGGGAGCTGTCCCGCGTATCGACTCGATACGTGGGACTGACGTTTTACAACAAGCACTGCTTCCGCTATTACTGGCGCAAGCTGCTCCACAAGAAGATCAGGGGCAACTACATCACGTTCGCACACATGGTGTCGCTTGCCCGTGAAGCCGGACTGGAGCCGGTTGAGCGGCGCCCGGCGATCAACTCGATCGAGCAGCAATGCCTGGCGTTGTTCAGGAAGGTCTGAGGACCACGCCAACGGGAGAACGTGACGCTTGAGCAAGCTTGGAGACATCACATCCAGCTTGACGCACGGTCTAAGGGAAGCCAAGCGCTGCAAGTGGTGGTTGGCAGACGATCGACTGGAGCCTCTGGCGCAGTCGGTTACGAAAATCGCCCAGAGCCGCCTGCGGGGGGTGCCGGCATCGGTCGACATCCTCAAACAGAACAACAGGAAGGCTGTGCTCCGAGTCCGTCATGAAGACGGCACGCCCGGCAGCGCCATCGCGAAGGTCTTCTTCCTGAAGAGCATCGGGCACAGACTGAAGCATCGCAGATTTGCCTTGGACGAAGGCGCGAATCTGTTGATCGCGGCCCGGAAAGGGCTTCCGGTGCCCGATCTGTATGGGTACGGTCACATCCGCGACAGTCTTGGCCTTGTCAAAGTCGGCATGATCCTCATGCAGGACCTCGCCGAGGCTCACGACATTGGTACTCTCCTGAGAGAATACCGCGGCGACCCCCGGCGCTGCGCCGAAGTTCTCACACGGACGATTCCAGTGTTCGAGGCCCTTTACCGCACGGGCTGCAACCATATCGACGTGAACAGCGGCGCCATCATGCTTGCTGGTGATGCAGTGCACGGGCGAGCACTTGTCATCGATTTCCAGCATGCTCTATTCCTCGGTGTCCCTAACACAGAGGTGCTCATGGCCGAGGCCGGACGTTTTGCCGGGTCATGCGAGGGGCAAGCAACGAACTCGGTCTTCGCCGCGTGGCTCGATGCGTTGCTCGACGTCGTAGGAGTCGCCGACGCAGCGGAGAGAGCGAGACTCCGGCAACGGTTCGACTACTACCGTCGCGTCGACCTGTCCCGGCGTGAGCGCAAGCAGATAGGCCTTTGAGCTGCTGGCGGTCGACTCGACAGGCGTATCAAGAAAGCGTCCCCCCGGACCGTGGCGGGGGGCCAAGGGGGCTATAAAGTACGCCCATTGTGTTGGCCACCAGCCTGAACCGTGTATGGACTCGGATGCTGTATCTGAACAGGGACTTCGAAGAAGCCTGGCGGGGGCGTGATCCGTTCGAAGCGGCGGAAGCGCTCGAGGGGCAGGTGTTCCGCTCGGTGAAGTCGCGACGGACGCTGCGGTTCGAACTGAATGGCAAGAGTTACTTCGCCAAGATCCATCGGGGAGTCGGTTGGCGGGAGATCCTCAAGAACCTGTTCATGCTCAAGCGGCCGATCGTCGGTGCGCGCAGTGAATACGAGGCGATACGCAAATTGGAGGAGTTGGGGGTCGCCACGATGCGCGTCGCCGCGTTCGGTGAGAGGGGACGGAACCCCGCGTCGCGCCAGTCTTTCATCATCACTGAGGACCTGACGCAAACAGAGAGCCTGGAAGATTTCTGCCGCGATTGGCCACGAACGCCGCCATCACCGCGCCTGAAATGGGCATTGATCGATTATGTCGCTGACGTGACACGGCGTCTGCACGAAAACGGGGTGTGTCATCGTGACTATTACCTCTGCCACTTCCTACTCGATATCGGGGCTGGGAGAGGCGCTGTGGTTCCGGAGAGACTGAGAGCATCGCTGATTGATCTGCACCGGTGCCTGCAATGGGGCCGGGTCCCGCGCCGTTGGGTCGTCAAGGACGTCGGAGGGCTGTATTTCTCGGCCATGGACATCGGTCTCACCCGCCGGGACCTGTTCCGATTTGTTCGGGCTTACCGCGGCCGTCCCCTGCGCGACATACTTGCCCGGGAACAACGGTTCTGGTCGTCGGTCCAGCGCACTGCCAGGCGATTGTATGCCAAACAACTCCGCAAGCTGACTGATATCGACCACGCGTCGTTGCGCACTGTTCGCCGAACTGACCGGATGCTGGTCCAACGAGCAGCGGAAGCGGTGTTCACGGCGTATGACGGCCGGGGTCGTGACTGGTGCCCCGAGGAATGTGCACTGCCGGAACGGCTCGGCGGGTGCCGAATCCACGCCATGCACATGGCGGATCGTGCGGGGGTTGTGGGGATCGACGTGGATGGACGACGCGCCTGCGGCAAGTTGTTCTACGATCCGGGCATCAAAGGCCGGCTTCGCCGTTTGCTGCGTTGCTCCAAGGCGCGGAAGGCGTTCCGGCATGGGGAACGCCTGATGCGAACGGGGATCCCGGTGCCCGGAATTCTGGGGTACGCGGAAGGCTGCTCGGGAACAGGTCTGCTCATCACCGACTTGGTGGAGGAGATGGATACGGTAGGCACGGCCCTTCAACAGCACGGTGCATCCGGTGAATTGCTGCGTGCCCTGGGAGAGTTTGTTCGACGAATGCACGATGCGGGCGTCGCGCATAGTGACCTGTCTCCACGCAACGTGCTGGCGCGCCACACGTCAGATGGTTGGTCGTTCATCCTGCTCGACTACGAAGACGCCACGTTTCATCGAGCCGTACCCACGCGGATACGAGAACAGGACGTGGAACACATGGCCGAACGTTTCGAGCGATTCGCGCAAGGCGTCGATCCGCAACCGTTCCGTGACGCATATCACGAACAGCGCCATGTCGGCTGCGTGGATGGCTGGAAGGTAACGGTTACGGATGTCCCCGACTGGCGTCACTTCCTGACGCTGTGCTGTGCGGGTGACAAGGACAGCACAGGGGAGTTCACGCGCGTCCCCAGTTCCCCACGTTCGAGCGTCCATCGCTTCATGTGGCACGGGAAGGAGTATTACGTCAAGGAATACCACTTCAGGGGCTGGTGGAAGTACATGCGCATGCTGCTGAAAGCCACGCGCCTGAGCAGAATCGAACGCTGCCTGCAAGGCTCGGGGTTCGACACGCCCGGGATTGTGTGTTGTGCGCGTAAGGGGAAGCGGCTTCTCACCGTGTCGGAGGCCGCCGATATGACAGTCTCGCTGGGCAGCATTTTAGGGCAGGAACACGCTGCAACAGTCGACCCGGATCGGTTGTGCAGACTATTCGGTCGAGACGTGGCACACCTGCATCGTGCTGGTTTTGCGCACGGCGATTTGCGCTGGGGGAACGTGCTGGTGCGCGACGCCGATTCCAACAGCCCGAGGTTCGTGTATGTCGACAACGACCGGACTCGGCGGTCGCGGCGCCTCTCGGCGCACGCCCGGGTCAAGAACCTGGTACAGATCAAGCTCGCCATCTACCTGCCCATGCCGTCGTCCTTCGTTTGGGATGCGTTCTGGGCAGGGTATTGCTCTGCTGAACCCGACATCGGTGAGGATGCCGCGCGTTGGCATGAACGAGTCGAGCGGAAGACCCGGGAACGCGTGGCCAGGTGGGTGGCGACACATCCCAAGACAGCCGCCTCGCCGCTTCGCGATGTTTGAAAAAGGCTGCGGACGGGTACAGTACTGCCCGGTTCCCTCAGCTTGGAGTAAATCAAGATGCCGCAGGCACCGCAGCAGTTCCTGGATCCGAGTTTGAGTGCGGAGGAGCGCTTCTCAGCGCTTGCCGCGCTTGATAGAGGCACAGTCTTGGCGCTCGAGTACCTTCTCGCCCACGTCCACAGTTACCACGAGCTGCTCGAGGAAGAGCTGGAAGACCGTCCGGCAGCCGTGCGCTATCTGGACGCGTGCAGGGGCGCCGTCGCCGCGGGGTTGCGGTGGGCGAAGCTCTTCTGCTCGTCGGTCCGCTGCGATCAGGGCTTCGAACCTCTGGATGTGCAGTTGCTCCTTTCCGGAGCGGTATCGCGTTGCCAGAAGATCCTCGGAGACAAGAGAAAGATCGAGTTCGCTGGAGGGGATGAGGTCATTGTCGAGGGATCGATGTTTCAACTGCAAGACCTCTTCATGAAGGGGATGACCAGCTTCCTGGGTTTTGTCATGCCGGACGAAGGACACTTGACCGTTGTGTCGGATATCCAGTCACTGAGTCAGGCGTTCCTCGGTCTGATGCGGAGCAGTTGCCCGGAGGGCGACTACCTCACTGTCACCTACGCAGTTCGTGGATTGGGCTACGACCCGGACAAGCAGGAGCCGTTTCTCGACGCTCTGATCCCCGTACTGGCTCGTGAGAAGAGCTCGTACGAACTCGACTTCCTCCACGTCTATGGGATCCTCAGGCATCATGGGGGCGACGCCTTCGTTCAGAGGGACGCGGACGGCATCGGAGCGCTCACGTTCGCCTTGCCCGTGCAACAGAAACGGGAGGATATGCAAGCCCCGCACAACATTGAAGACGAGAGCCTCCGCGGGAGGGAGACAATCCTGGTTGTGGACGACGAGGACATGGTCTGGGATGTGATCATCGACATGCTCCAGGAGCTCGGGTATGCGGTTATCCTTGCGGGGAATGGCCGGGAAGCGGTCGAGATCTACCGCGAGAACCCGGGGCAGATCGATCTTGTGATTCTGGACATGGTGATGCCCGAGATGAGCGGCTACGAAGCGTTTTTCGAATTGAAGGAGATCGACGGCGGCGTCCGGGTGCTGCTATCCAGCGGCTATGTGTCGGAGGATGACGCGCGCAGCGTGTTGGACGCCGGGGCGCTCGGCTTCTTGCAGAAGCCATACCGCATGGTAGACCTGGCCAGACGGGTGCGCCAGATAATCGACCGCGAGAGGTAGCCCGGGGGACGGCAACGGACCGAGCCGGGAGCCGGAGTTCAAGGCGAGTCATAAGCCAGGTTGAGGCCCGGCGCGGGGTGTTGCGCACAGGGGCGGAGGAGCTCACGCGCGAAATACAGCGACGTATTCCTGATTGCCCTTGGGGCCTCTGATAGGAGAAGGGATGACGTCGACGACACGCCATCCGAGCTCGTGCTCCGCGAACATGCACACCGCCTTAACACATCGCTTCCGTACCGCTTCGTCACGCACAACCCCGCCTTTGCCTACCTCGCGCCTGCCGGCTTCGAATTGGGGTTTGACCAGAACGAACGCCCAGGCATCCGGCTTCAGGAAACGGGCACACGCGGGAAGGACTTTGGTGACCGAAATGAAAGACAGGTCCGCTGTCAGAATGTCTGCCGCCTCAGGTATCTGGTCGGCACCCAACCGGCGCGCGTTTGTGCGCTCCAAGCAGACGACTCGCGAATCTTGCCTCAGGCGGAGATGGAGCTGACCGTATCCCACATCGACAGCGTACACGCGGGCAGCTCCACGCTGGAGCATCAGATCCGTGAATCCCCCGGTCGACGCGCCGATATCCAGGCAGATGGCGCCATCGAGTGCCGGTCGGTGAGCGTCCAGCGCGGGCAGGAGCTTGTAAGCGCCGCGGCTCACGTAGGGGCACGACTCCACGACCTGGAGTTCTGCATCGACGGGGAGTTCGGTGCCAGGTTTGGACACCACATGGTCAGGGCCGTTCCGTACCTGGCCGGCGAGTATGAGCCGCTGAGCCCGGGAGCGACTCTCGCAGAGGCCGCGCTCAACCAGCAGTACATCGACTCGCTTCCTGGGGGGCATCGGCTTCCCGACCTATCCGGTGAGCACGAGATGGTCCCGGTGAACCACGGAGTCATAGGCATCGTGACCGAGCAGATCCCGAATCTCGCTCGTGTGATGCCCCATGATTCTCTTGGCATCCGTGCTCGCATAGTTGGTGACGCCACGTGCGATCTCCGCACCTGCTTCCCCGACAATCCGCACCGTATCCCCACGCTTGAAGCTGCCGACGACGTCCACGATTCCTCTGGGCAGGAGACTCCGGCCGTCGTTCACCAGCGCACGTTCCGCCCCGCCATCTACGACCAGCGTGCCTTTGTCGCCCGAGAAGAACGCCAGGTAACGCTTGTGCGCTCGCATTCGTGTCGACTGCGCAGGGAGGAACAGCGTGCCCACGTCCCTGCCGTCAGCAATGTCGTTCAGGACAGCGAAATCGCGTCCGTCGGCGATCCAGACGGGCTCCCCGGCCCTGGCGACCAAGCCGGCCGCTTCCACCTTCGTCGCCATGCCGCCCACAGAGAAGACGTTGCCGTCCGTTCCGGTGGCCATGGCTTTCAGTGTGCCGCAGAGAGACGGCACGACCGAGATGCGGCGCCCCAGTCCCTCGTCGCCGCGGACCTCGCGCATGCCGTCGACGGTGGTCAACAGCACCGTCAGGTCCGCCCGGATCATGCTCGCCACCAGTGCTGCCAGAACGTCGTTGTCGCCAAACTTGATCTCTTCGACGCTGACGGAGTCGTTCTCGTTGATGATCGGGAGGATCCCCTTCCCCAGCAGAGCATCCAGACAGCAGACCACGTTCAGATGCCGGCTTCGGGACTTCACATCCTCGGCAGTAAGCAGCAGTTGTCCGCAATGGAAACCATGCTCAACACAGGCCTTCTCGTATAACGACATGAGCTTGCACTGCCCTATGGCCGCATACGCCTGCAGCAGGGGCAGCGAAGAGGGACGTTTCCGCGTCTCCAATACAGTCAGAGCCGCACCGATCGCACCCGAGGAAACCAGGATGATATCCAGTCCACGCGCCCGCAGTCTCGCGATCTGCGCGATGAGTTGCTCCGTACGTTCTTCTCCCGAAGCGCCTTTGATGTCGGTCAGCAAACGTGTGCCGACCTTGATAACGATCTTGCGCACGTCGCGCAACGCGGCCTTCCGTTCCCCGCTGTCTTCGTAGCTGTATCTCATGGTGCGTCGTTCAGCTTCCAGCGTTTACCTTCAACAAGGTCCGCCCCGTTCTGCATTGCTGTCTCTCGAACGGCCTCAGTCAGAGTGCGCATGCGAGCTCTCGTATGCTTTGATAACAGCGCAGGCATGGCGGGCGTACAACCCGCGGACGTCGGTTGTGTACTCCCGCAGAATGCGCTCGCCGAGGCCGTCACGATCGCCGCATCGGTACAGTGCCCGCGCCAAGACGAGCTCACGCAACGATTCCGTGCGCGGCATGTTCGAACACGGATCGGTGTCTGCGAATTCCCGTGCGATGGTCTCCTTTGTGATGCAGTGCCCGGTCATGCCGGGCTGCTTCAGAACCGCAGCCAGGACCGGAGCAGCCTTCGGCGCTGCCAGCATCTCCAACGCCATGGCAACGGCCCGATGGTGAGAGAATTCGTGCCCGGGCGTGAGCTGTCCGGTCTTCGTCAGGATCGGGGTGAGCGCGCACTCCGCACGCGTGTGTCCCAAGGCCACGATCAGGCTGTCCAGCCGGCTCATGCTCGGCCCGAACTGCCCCATCCCCTTGTAGTTCCAGCCTTCGTCCCACTCGCATGCCGCGATCGCATTGGCCAGGGTGTGTGCCCCGGCCGGCTCGCCCAGCATGCCCAGGATGTGGGCACAGACCAGCCGTTGCTCACCCGACTCGGCGCGCGCACAGGCGACGCGCAACATGGGTAGCGCTTCGTCGTCCCACGCGAGAATCGTCGCCAGTCCGTCGTATTGATCGACGACGCGTTCGACCGCGTCTTCCAAGTGCGCAGCGGAAGCGTAGATCGAGTCATCGTCGTTCACCACGCTCTCGGGCAAACATCCCTTCAGAATCAACTCATGCTGGACCGCCCGGATGTCGATCTCGTCCACATCCACCCCGTCACGTGCGGCTCGCGACGCAGCTAGACCGGCCGCGTAGCCCTGGTTCTGAACATCCGGTTGCATGCGGACGATAGGCATGGCATCGCGGTGTGCGCCGATGGCGAGCCCCGTCACCAGGATGCCTTCGACGCCTTCGGGCAGGAGGCATCGGTAGGGCACGTGTACCGTCAGTTCGTCGCGATCCGGCGGATCGAGCAGGAAGAGCGGATGCACCGTGTACCCGTGACTGTCGAAGTTGCTCTTCCCGATCATGATGGTGTCGGGATACGTCCGTCCGACGATGTGATCCAGTGGCGAGAGTACAAACTCGGCGATGATACGCCGACGTTCGCGCGTGTCCAGTAGCTGCCCCAGATCATAGGCATTGCGGAACCGCTGACGCCCCACCACGAACATGCGCCATGTATCGAGCAGATCGCTGTCGTCCGCGAACGTGTAGTCTGTGTTGGTGTAGTCTTTGCCCGGATCACGCGGCGGCAACCCCGAGCCCTGCAACGCCGCGCTCGTGTCGTCCACGTAGACGCACTCCGCACCGGCTGCCGCGGCGATGTCTGCGTTGCCGGTCGCGTCCACCACGGCCCCGGCAAGGACAACGCCACGTCCGGCAGGGGTCGCAACCACTACGCCCTTGACCGTATCACCGTCGACCACAGCGCCGCAACCGATGGCGCCAAACCAGATCTCGCCGTCGGCTTTGCGGATCTCGCGACGGTACCACTCGGACTTGCCGATGATGCTCACGTCGGCACAAAGGGCTTCGACGCCGGCATCGATCTCGGCCGTGAACCCGCCACGGTAGCCGTGGTAGTATTTCCCGATCATGCCCAGTGTGCTCACTCCGCCGAGACCGTGAAGCGGCTCGACC
>JGI10211J34971_10004938_pt1 | contig 10508 bp, 7 predicted proteins | sample Etolagsediment_FD_34971 | JGI IMG/M metagenome (IMG submission 34971)
ATTGAAAAAACTTACATTAGTAATATCGATGACTCATATTTTAATGCTTTTTTCAATACTGCTTATGGAAGTGTATATGGGGGCGCTTATGGGGGCGCTTATACATTAAATCTAAACTTGAACTCTACATTATTTACAACAGGTGGAACATTCGAGGTTTTAACAAAACTTCATTGTCTATATTCAGAATTTAAATAAATTACACGTTATAAATAATTATAATTATTATTGGTATACTATTAATGAAAATAAAACTATGTTTATTGCTTGCAGATTGTCCTATAAATTATTGCGGGGGATTAGGTGTTAGATTTAATAAAATGATGAAAAAGCTAGAGGAGCATTATGACTTAAAAATATTTACAAATTGTCCTAATCGTAATAAAAAAACACGCTGTGATTTTAATACTAGACCTACATATATTTCTGAAATAAAAAGTGTTGAAACTATTTTCAAATTAAATTATGGTGGATTAATGTATCATATATTTTCTCCTTTAGCGATAATTGAATATATTTATAAAAATAATTGGATACCAGATATTGTATTGGGGTCTGATCATAATACAATTTCTACAGGATTATATCTATCGAAAATATTTAATACTAAATTTATATTAGAATACGATTTAGCTTTGTTTTCTTATAAAAAATTGTATGATGTAGAAAAATTAAGTGGAGAAAATAGATTATGTTCAAATATACTAGATGATTTTGAAAAAATAGGATGTTATGAAGCGGATTTAGTTATAATGTGTTCAGATTATTATAAAAATACTTGTCCATATAAAATGAAAAAAGTAGTAACAGTAGATAACGGAATAGATATGTCGGAATTTAATAATGATGTTAAATTTAAATTTCCTCACAGTAATGAAAATGATATAAATATAGTTTTTATTGGTAGACTCAATAGTCAAAAGGGTGTAGAATTCATACTAAATTTAAAATTAAAAGAAAATATTAAAATATATTTTGTTGGTCCAAAATTAGGTAGTAATTTATATTTTGATGTAATAGAAGCCTGTGATAAAATTCCAAATTTTTATTATTTGGGTGAAATTAAGGGCGATAAAAAAATTGAATTATTAAAAAGTGCGGACGCGATATTATTCCCGTCTTGTCATGAACCCTTTGGTATTGTTGGGTTAGAAGCTATGGCAGCAAAAACTATATGTATTACAACTAGAGTAGACGGAATTGCTACATATATGACTGAAGATATGTGTATTGAAATTAAAAATTATAATTTATCAGACGCTATTGATAGATTATTAAACATGAGTAAAGATGAAAAAGATAAAATAATAAATAAAGCATATGAACACGTTAAAAAATACGATTGGAATATAATTACAGATAAAATGATAAAAGCTATAGACTCCGTTAGGTAAATTGTTGGACATTAACATTTTCTTAACATTTCTATTCTGTTCATGAGCTATTCTAAGTGTAGAATATGTATACAAACATCCACCAATTATTCTCATTTTAGGATTAAATGATGGCTGTTTTTCTATTAAAATCACAGTAGATTCTAATTCTTTAATTAATGTTATAATTATAATTACTTAATTTTGTAAAAAAAATTATAACATTTTTAATTTACTTCTTAACGTGTACAGATAACTTCTCAAACAGATCACCAACAGCCTTAAAGTCCATAGGTGAGAATCCACCACGCTTAGCTATTACATCAATAACTGATAGAATCAGCTTAACATCGTTGAGAGGAACTGGTACTGTCTGCTCTTCTACGAATACATCGTCATCGTTGGTTCGATTTACAGCTGTCTTATCGCTCATTATACTAAGTATATATATCATTTCTTTAAATTAATTTAGAGAAATGAATAATATATTATTAATGAGCAGTATTATTCCTCTACATAGTAAAACGCGCACTGTTCTTAATAAGGGTTTTATTAAATTAGTTGATTGTATGCCTCGTGTTATATCAAATGAGTCTTGGAAACTTCGGTGTGATTCTGCCATTGTTCAGTCTGCTAGAGTATCTTTCGGTAGTGGTATGAAAGACTATAAAACGGATACCAGACTTATTCAGTATCTTTTAAGGCATAAACATACAAGTCCTTTTGAGATGGTTAAATTTAAGTTTCATGTTAAAGCTCCAATTTTTGTACAGCGTCAATGGTTTCGTCATAGGATGTCAAATTTTAATGAAATTTCTGGAAGATATTCACAGATGAATCCAGAATTTTATATTCCAACGTTTGTTGGTAAACAGTCTAAACTAAATAAACAAGCGTCAGACTCTACCAATCTGTTAGAAAATAAAAATATCAAGACTCTATTTGACATGTATACGGAAAATTCAGTACGGCAGTATTCGCTTTACACTAAGCTTGTCGAAAATGGTGTAGCTAAAGAAACAGCTCGTATTTGTCTTCCACTAAACATGTATACTGAATTTTATTGGTCTATTGATCTACATAATTTTTTAAATTTTACACGACTTAGAACTCATAAGGGTGCACAGCCTGAAATTCAGGACTACGCGAGAAGTGCATTTTCTTTAGTAGAAGATCTTTGTCCAGTTACAACAAAGGCCTATGATAATTACATCAAAGATTCTGTGACTTTTACAAAAGAAGAAATAAATTGTTTAAACTTTGTAAGTTGTAAAGAAAGCACTTTAAATTTACGAGAAAAAAATGAGCTAAAAGAAAAACTTGACATTATTAATAATGGAGAGAATGAGTAAATCTCAATTAATAAAGTGTTTTGAGGAAATAGCAAATGATTATTCAATGACGAAAAGTGAATTGCTAAAAACTGTTCAGAACCCAGAATGTGAAACACCTAAAAAAAGCATATATCCAGAATCTCCAGATATACTTATAAATGGCGACAAAACATATGTTAAAAATTTAAAATGTATGTTAGCAGAAAATTTATATGATTCTAAAACTGGTTCCATAGTTAAAATACAACCTAAAAATTTAAAACTATTAGGAATCAATGAACCCCCTACTGGATGGTGGGTATCAGAGAAATTAGATGGTATTAGAGCTATTTGGGACGGAGAAAAATTTTTATCTAGGAATTCACAAACTGGACTAGGATCTAAAGTATTTTCTTATGTGCCACAGTTTATTATAGATTCTATGCCAGGTGGTATCGCATTAGATGGAGAAATATGGTTAGGTAGAAATAAATTTAACGAAATGTCTAGTATTTCTAATTGGATACCAGGCAAAAAGTTTAAACAAGATGAAATAGATAGTAAATGGACTCAAATTAAGTATAAAATTTTTGATATACCCAACAGGACAGAACCATACGAAGAAAGAATGAAAATATTAGATAAAATTATACTTAACAGTATTAATTGTTGTAGAATCAAAAAATTAAAATGTATTCTAGAAAAAGTAGAAATAACAAAAGTTGAGTCGCCGGAACATTTACAAGAAATTTACAGAACTCTTACAAGTAGTGGTGCTGAAGGAGTAATGTTAAGAGCGCCAAATAGTCCATATGAATTAAAGCGAAGCAAATACTTGTTAAAATTTAAAATAAAAGATGACACTGAAGGAATTGTATTAGAAAGATTACCTGGTACAGGAAGACTCGAAGGTATGTTAGGTTCTCTTAAAATAGAACTAATTAAAGACTCAAAACGAACAGGTATTATTACAAATGTTGGTACTGGATTTAATGATGATGAAAGAACAAATGATCCAAGTAGTCCTAATTTTATACCAGTTGGTACTCTAATTTCATTTAGTTACATGGAACTCACAGAAGATTCTGTAAGACATCCATCTTATAAAGGTATTAGAACAGATGTACCTAAACCAAAGTCTAAAGTAGACAATTACAATGATTATATAATTTTACTATTAAAACAACTTATACAAGAGGTTGAGTCTGTAAAAGAAGTAAATTGGCAATTTAAGAAGAAACAGTACATTAGCGCACTGAACGTTTTTATTAAAAATAAAGAAGTAGTAAATAACATCGAAGACGCCATTAGGGTACTTCGGCAAAATGGAATGAAGTTAGATAAAGAAGAGGAGTACTTCACCAAAAATAAAGAATACAAAAGTGCTATAGTTAAAAAAATCAATAATATGATCGAAACTGGAGATTTACCGGAAGAAAGTGAAGAATATACAGCTATTACAAACCTATCTAAGATCCCTGAATTTGGAGAAGCATCTGCTAAAAAATTATACAAGGAATATGGTGTAATAAATGTAACAGAACTTAAGATACTATACGAAAAAGACCCATCTGTAATTAACCCAAAGCAGTCTGTAGGTCTTAGACACTATGAAGATCTTTCCGAACGAATTCCCCGAAGTGAAATGAATTCATGGAATCAACTTTTATATCAGGTTTATCTGGAAGTCGCAAATGAATTAAACCCGGAAAATCCAGGGTACGAAATGGTGGGATCTTATAGAAGATTAGCTGAAAACAGTGGAGATGTAGATATTCTCATCACATCAGAAAATTTAGGCGTAGAAATGATTAGACTCTTTAAGCAAAAACTCTTAGATAGGGGAATATTAGAACCAAACAATATTTTTTCAGCTGGAGATACAAAAATTATGGTAGCTGTAAAGTTATTAGATAAATATAGACACCTGGATATATTTTATCATCCTAGAGATATTTATCCCTACGCAACTTTACATTCTACTGGATCGGCAGAATTTAACGCAGAACTACGATCATTTTTTATCTCGAAAGGATATTCCTTAAGCGAGAAAGGAATCAGGAGGGGATTTGCGAAAGGGCCTGGAGTTTTAAAAACAGAAATCATGACTAAAATTGGTAAAAATAAAATAGAAACTGAAGAAGATATATTTAAGTTTGTAAACTTGCCATTCATAGCTCCACAAAGTAGAAGGAGTGGAATTAATTTCGAAAAACTTTCTATGTAATAAGTAAATGGATAAAGTAATAGCCAATATTGGTGCTTTTATATTTATTTTATTCGTGCTTGGATCTTTGGGATTTTTTATTTATTCCATATTTAATAATACTCCTTATCCAGATGAAGAACCATCTACGGAATCCTGGACTAGCATTATTGACGTTCCTATAACTGATCCTCAAGATTTAACTCAATTAACTTTACAACATATGCAAGAAGACGTAACAAAATTACCACTTGGATATTTACTACCACCACCTAGAACAAAATTCCAATGTCTTTTACCTTCGTTATGACAATAAAATTAATTTAAATAAAAATATTAATAACAATATAATGTATTTAACAATTACTTTACTTATAGTTATAATTTTAATATGTATTTTTAACAAAAAAGTATTTTACAAAATAAAATATACTTCCGTAGAAAAGTTTATAAATGGTTCTGTAGCTGTTGTTGGTAATGGACCACTATCTAATGAAGATAGATATAATATTAGTAAAGCAGATTGTGTTATACGGTTTAATGATTTAAAAAATTTTAAACGTGGAGAAAGATGTGATATACATGCTATTCGGTATAATCTAGGACGATATCCTGGAATAAACTTAACTCCAAAACATGCTAAAATTTTACCAGTCAGTCCTAATAATTTTTCAGTATTTAATTCGGAAGATCTTCGTAATCTAGAAGGATTACCACCTTTATTAATATATGATCCACGTGTGCTGAATAATGATTTACATGAAAACGTTTCTATTTTCGAGGATAGTAATTGTGGTAAAGAATGTATTCAATCTTCTTCATCATATGGTCCATCAACAGGTGCGGTAGTTATCGATATGTTAGAAAAATGTAATTCTGTAAATAAAATTGATGTTTATGGAATGAACTGGAATGGAACGACTGGGCATCTAGATTTTAAGAATCCTACAATTGTACAAAAGTTTTGTTCTAAATGTAATATTCATCCTACACAAAATAATAAATATAAACCTTAATTACGACAATAAAAATCCTTTAATAAAATTAACTTAAATAAAAATGTTTACGATATAATAATATGAATGAACTTAGTCCATCTGACCCTGAATATACAAAAGTTCTTTCGAGTTATTATGATCTCGTTAAAACATCAATTTTAAGACAAGATAAAGAAGAATTTATTGGAGGATTGCCTATTACTCTTTTAAGAAGACATGTGATCAATCTGTTACAAAAGTCAAGAACATTCCCTGGATCTTCTAAATATACAGTCACATCAAAGGTTGACGGAACTCGATTACTAATGTTTATCAATGAAAAAGATCCTAACGATGATTCTAGAAGAAAAGTTCATTTTATTGATAGAAGTTTAAAAATATATACATTATCTAACAAAGAAAAACATTATCTAAATTTAGTTAGTGGTCCAAAAATGCTTTTAGACGGCGAATTAGTATTTTTTAAGAATAACCAGTCTAATTATTATCTACCACCATCTGAAACTGATTATTTATCTTTTATGGTTTTTGATATATTATATGGACCAATTTCTATTAAAATTGAGGACCCAATGATTGACAAAATACCAAAATATGGAAGTGCAAACGCAATGGCTGGTCCAATTGGTGGTAAGCAGTGGAATTACGCTAGAAGATATTTCATTCTTAAGAATTTAATATTACCCACTGAAAATAATGGAAGATTTCCACCATTATCTATGCAATTCTGTGAGAGTAAATTTTTCAGAGTTGAGTTAAAACAGATACTTTACATTTCTGAACTTAGTCAAAATAATGTTGTAGAAAATATAAATAATAAATTATTCGAATACAGAAAAGAGTATTTTGATTTTTTAAATACAAAATGTGATAGTAAAACATTAAATGATAAATTTAAAAAGAGTAAGCTAGAATTTGATGGATTAATTTTTACACCTATCGATACAGAATATGTAACAGATAATTGGAATAAATTTATGAACACACAATACAAGTGGAAACCACCAAAGGAACAAACAATCGATTTTTATATTAAAAATACGGGGAAAATTGTAAAACTAAAGGGACAAGTTCGAGATTATCGCGTCGTAGAGTTATATGTATTATCTCGAGGAAGGCTTCAGTTGTTTGATTTCGAAGGTTCATCGGAGGGTTTGGTAGATGCGCAGTATATCGTTAAAGATGGAACAATTGCTGAATTTGGATTTTCGGATAAACACAGAAAATTTATGTTTAATCGTTTAAGATTAGATAAGGATAAGCCCAATGCGTGGAGAACCGCCGAAACTGTAAAGGAATCTATTCTATATCCTGTAAATATAGATCTTTTACCCTCTGCTTATTCTGGAGACTTATCGTCGATAGCCGTGTTGGCATCTGAATACGCAACCCCTAATCAACGAAATAGACTTTTGTTATGTACAAATTCTTTAAAATTTTTACCGGATACCGCATTAGACACTATTAGACAGATGTTGGAATATAAGAAACAAACTAAAAACGCAGAGGTTGAGATTAGAATAGGTAAAATTAAAGGTAAGTATTTTAACACAGGAGTATCTTTAAATAAATACATTGATACAAATAAGTTGTTTGATGGGCTAAATTGGAAAAATTCTGTTGTAAATTATGTAGATACTAATTTAGAATCTGTAAGAACTCGTTATAAATTTGTTCAGGGCGTTGGTCTAATAAAATTAGAATCTATTGTAAAAGAACCAATTACTAAAATAGATATAAATTTGTCACATCTAGGTAACTTCGATATTCGGGTAGCAAATTCATTGGAAAAAGAATCTGAACAAACAGTGGATTTCGATAAAGCTACAAGAATTACAGAAAAAAGAAGAATTAGTTATACTGATCCTAATGGAGTTATCAGAGTAGATTTAACAGAAATAAATCTAGCAAAATTTGAAGCGGGTAAAATAACAAGAATAGGTAATACAGAATTTCAGATAGAATTCGAAGTACTATCTGAGAATATGTCTAGTATTCTTAAATTTTTAGAGTTTTATGTTACAGAAATAGAAACTACATGGGATTAATTTCTAAAAGTTCTGTAACTTCATTAAATTCTAGTATTTTCTTTTCTATTTTAAGATATTCTCCATCATTAACAGTAAAAAATACAATATCAATTGGGTCAAATAATTCATCAAATTGTATTTTAGCCTTTTCGAAGGTTTTATCCTCACGTTTACTTACTTTAATGTATTCTAGTGGTTTTAATTTGTCTACTTCATTAGTTATTTTATTGTATCTACCTTTAATTTCTACATAGTCTAATTCGTTAACAAATTGTGGAATAACTAACTGATAGGATTCTGTTCTAAATTCTTGTTTATCATAACCAAATGTATACCGCGAAGCTCCAGATTTACTTATTAACTGAACAGTTATTGGTTCTGGAATTAATTTTTCATCAAAATAGTAAACCGTTGAGCTTAAATCACTAGGTACAAAAAGTAATCTAATATTATTTTCATTCTTGAGTAAATAATCTGAAGCTTCTACGTAGTTATCAAAGTACTCAATCTCTTTAACTGTATCTTCTTTGCTGATTAATTGTGTTTCTATTATTTCTGTACTACGATCTATATCATTTAATCCATCAATGTATAAAGGGTAAAAATCTTTATCGGTTTCATTATAAAATCCAACAACAGTTGTACCTTCTACAAATTTTACACTACTATTTAGTTTATAATTATTTGTCAAGTAGTATTGATCTGATTCATTATTATATCTTAAAAATACTAATATTGTATTATCTGGTACTCTAGATAATTTATAAATATTCTTGGTAAAGTTTTCGAGTAAAGCTGTATAATTTATATATGCGAACTTTTCCATAATATTTATTTTAAAGTCTAATTTTTTCCCTGATGTTATCATATTTTCCTTCGCAAGTATACTAATTAACTCGTCTTTATTAAGTGTATTTAGACCCCTGAAATATCTAGAATCTTTTTTAAATGAAACTCTTGGTATTTTAAATTGTTTCGAGTCAGAATTTCTTATAACTGTATATTCAGCTGTTGGACTAATTTTTCTGGGTACTTCAGTAACAGTTACTTTAGTATATTCGGTTTCTCCTGGTAGAAGTACTTCAGCTACTGCTCCTAATTTCGTTGATCCGGGGATGATAACACCTGATAATATATCTTTATCGGGAAATATACCATACTTTTCCTGTTCTTCTTTTGTAAAACCTGTTTTAAGTTTATTTATAAAATCTAATCTAGCTCTACCTGTTAATTTTTCACAACATGGATAATATAGTTGTTGATCTTTTCCATTATATTCTACCTTGACATCACCACCTCTATATTTATCAGCGATGCCTATGGCTGGAGCGTAGTTTTCAGATGCGCAATTTCCAGACCAGGAATAAGGTCTTGGTTGTAATTCTACGCCGGCTTGTGTTTTTCTACAAACCTCTGTTCCACTCCTTTGTGACTGTGATTTAGGTGGCACTAGACCAGATACAGTTGTGTCTTGTGTTTCATGCATGGCATAAATTAAAGGTTCTGTAGATATAAAAGTTTTTTGAGTTAAGTCATTTATCGCAAAAATATCTACAAAATATGATCTTATAGTTCCAAGTATGTCTAATGTATCTTCTATATTTAATTGTGTAGTAGATACAGAAAACTGAAATACTCCGTACTTTGTAATAAATAAACTAATATTTATACCATCTATATCTATAATATATACCTTATTATCTACATTTTCAGTTAAAATTTTTTTACCGGATATTGATTTTGTTTTTGAGATTATAGTTGCGTCATAGTCATCTATATCTAGAAAATTCTCACCATTTACTACGCTAATATAATCGTTGCTGGTTTCTGGTTCTACTAATTTTTCTAATTTATCGAACTGTATTTCTTGAGATTTTCTATTATCTTTTCCAAACATATAAAACTGTCCGTGATACAAATAAAATGTTCCCTCAACCTCTTTATATCTAATTACTGGACTTAATCCATTCTTAACTAGGAGAGAGTTAAAGTTATGAATATTTACACTATTTGTATTATTTATTCTTTCTATTAAAACGTCGATAAATTCCCTCCTGACAGAATTATTCTGTGGTATATTTTTAATATCTATAGATCCATCTTTATAAATTCTAATGTTTGTCGTGGATGAATCTCGTGTATAATATATTGATACTATATTGGAAAATCTTACAGTTAATGTTTTAGGAGCCTGTGGATCTTTTCCTTTAATTTTAACAACATCGTCATATGTAATCTCCGAGAAAGCATCATCTGGAATTTTAATTATAGTTTTTGATCCTTCCTTAACCTTCTCAATATCATTCTCGAAATACTTTGTTAATATTTTTAATCTACTACCTTGTTTATATTCTTTTATATCATCTTCTAAGGGACCCGTATAATTTGGATCCTTTAGTAGATCTTTGAAGCCTTTAAAAGTTAATACCAATGATCGTTTGTCTGGATTAGGACAATTTACTAAGTGACTATTTGGACCATACTCTAAACAAAATGTACACATAAAATTATTTGGTATAGGACCTATAGGTGGTCTATTTATTAATTTTTCCACAGAACCTTTTCCTATTTTTTCTGAATATTCAAGT
>JGI10211J34971_10004941_pt1 | contig 10504 bp, 4 predicted proteins | sample Etolagsediment_FD_34971 | JGI IMG/M metagenome (IMG submission 34971)
ATAAATTATATTCATACTACCATTATAAATATAATAGTAATTTAGAAAAAACAAATAAATTATTAAAAAATGATGCAAAAGTTGAGGCAAAAGTTAATGCAAAAGTTGAGGCAAAAGCTGAGGCAAAAGTTGATGCCAAAGCTGATGCAAAAGTTGATGCAAAAATTGAGGCAAAAGAAAATAAATATAAAAAATATTCAGATTTTAATCCTGAAATATATAAAATTTTAAATAAAGATTTACAAGAATTTAGTGATGAAGATGCTAAAAATCATTTTTTTAATTTTGGTATTAATGAAAAACGTTTTTATAAGATTCCAGATGATTTTTCATATATAGCTTATAAATATTATTATTTAGATGAATTTAAAAATTTTAATGAAGAACAATTAAAAAATCATTTTTTACATAATGGTTTCCATGAAAAAAGAAATTATAGATTACCTTATTATTATAATTCTTATGTGTATAAAAAAATAAATCCAAATTTATCAAATTTAAATGATAAAGTTTTAACAGAACATTTTATGAAATTTGATTATGCTAAAGATAAATTAAAAAAAAAATTTATTGATTTTTATAAAGATAAAGAAAATGAAAAAATATTTGATAAATTAAATTTAATTCCAAAAGAGTTTGATGTAAAAGTATATAAAATTTTATATGATGATTTAAAAAATTTAAATAATCATCAATTAAAAAATCATTATTTAAATCTTGGTATGCATGAAAGAAGAAAATATAATTTACCAGAAGGTTTTGATATAGAACTATATAAATATTTTAATCCAGATTTAGAAAAACTAAGTAATAATGAGTTAATTAGACATTATATTTTTATTGGTTATAAAGAAAAAAGAAATTACACTATACCTAAAGATTTTGATGAAAATATATATCAACAATTAAATCCTGATTTAAAAAAATTAAGTCATTCACAACTTAGAAATCATTTTATAAAAAATGGTTTTAAAGAAAAAAGATCATATACAATACCAAATAATTTTGTACCTGAAGATTATAAAAAATTATATAAAGATTTAAAAAATTTAAATGAAAATGAATTAATGATACATTATGTAACAACAGGTATTTCAGAAAAAAGAATATATAATTTACCAAAAGATTTTGATCCAGAAGAATATAAAAAATTCTATGATGATATAAAAAATTTAAGTAATGAAGAAGCATTATATCATTATACTTCCTTTGGAATTAAAGAAAATCGATTATATAAAGTACCTGAAGATTTTAGCATAAAAAAATATAAAGAATTACATTTTGATCTTCAGTATATGAGCGATTATGAATTATATGATCATTTTATAAATCATGGAATCCAAGAAAATAGACAATATAAAGGATTTAATAAATTTTGTAAAGAAAAATATAATAAAGATATAAATAATAAAGATATAAATAATAAAGATATAAATAATAAAGATATAAATAATAAAGATATAAATAATAAAGATATAAATAATAAAGATACAAAGAATATAGAAAAAAAAAATAAAAATGAAGAAAATATCATTCAAAATTTAAATTTAAAAAGATTACCAAAAGATTTTAGTATTAGAGGATACAAGCTATTTAATCCTGACTTAGTTTATTTTGATAAAGATGAATATTTAATGAAACATTATTTAGAAATAGGTTTTCATGAAAAAAGATTATATAAACTTCCAGATGACTTTAATCATCAATTATATAAAAGATTAAATCCAGACTTAGATTTACACGATAAAAATGATATTATAAATCATTTTAAAAATAATGGTCATATTGAAAAAAGATTGTATAAATTTCCAGAAGATTTTGATTATTATTTTTATAAAAATTTATATTTAGATAAAAATAAAAATTATACAAATAATGAAATTCAAGAACATTATTTAAATGTAGGTATTGTTAAAAAATATAGAATTAAGAAACCAGAAGATTTTAATGTATCTGTATTTAAAAAATTAAATGTAGATTTAGAAAAAATAGATGATTATGTAATTATAAAAAATTTTATTGATGGTGATTATAAAAATAGAATATATAAATAATTTGTCTATTTTCTACATTTAATATTCGTATTATTTCATGGAAGAAATAATTCTTATTCAAAATAATATTGAAAAGATTAATTTTCTTAATTTATTTAATGATCATTTTCATGATGAAAATCATCTTAAAATTGGTAATTATATAATAGATCATAATAATTTATATATACATTATGATAATCAAACAAAGTGCACATTTAATTATAAAGAAACAAAAAATAATATAAAAATATATAACATTTCTGATATTTCAAATTCAGATAATCATAATTTGAAAATTGTACATGAAACATGGGAAGATGAAGTAATATTAAATATCGAAAATAATACATTAAAACGATTAAATTCTGATGATTCTGGTAATTATATTTTAAATCAAAATTCTATAATAATTCAATGGGATAAATATGATGAAGAGACATTTTTATTAGATGAAAATACAAAAAAATATGTTATTCAAGAAAAAAAAAAATTAAATTCAATATATATAAAAAATATATCTTGGGAAGAGGAATGTTTTTATAATATAAATACTAATATATTAACTCGAAATACAAATAATGATGATAAAGCTTCTATTATATTTGAAAATAATTATTTAATAATAGAGTGGGAAAAATGGGATAAAGAATTATTTTATTTTTATGAAAATCAATACATAAATAATACATTCTTTTTACATAATATTTATTTATTTTTTGATAAAAATAAAAAATTTTATTATGATAAAAAAAATATATATAATGATAAATATTATGAATGTTTTATAGATTCAAAAATATATGAGTATAAAAAAAATAATAATATATTGGAATTATATAATTTTAATCAAGAAAAAATATATGAATTAATAGAAATTGATAATGTTTTTTATGATAAAGAAAAATTAAAAAAATTAATGATTTTAAATAATGAATATTTTATATTTTTTGATGAAAAAATAATATTAGATTTAAATTTTATTATAATAGGAGAATATAACAATAAAGAACAAAATATATTAAGCATTCATTTTTATAATCATTTAAAAAGTAATGATTATATTTTAAATGAAAAAAACGATATTTTTTATTTGGAAGATAATTTTAATGAAATTCAGCTATATAATTATGATAGTACAATTTTATTAGATAATAATTATTTAATTTCATCAAATAAAAAACAATTAATCATTGAAATTGAAGATGAATATAATATATTTTACAAGATAAATAATATGTATTTTAATCAAAATGATTATACATTCTTATTAAATTGTGAGTTTGATGATATAATTTATCTATTTTTTAATGATAATTATAAAGATATTATTTATAATATAAAAAATAATAAAATAATATTTAATCAATATAGTTTTGAAGAAAAATATTTATTTTTAATAGATTATAATATTTTAAAGAATGAGTTAGAAATGAATATATTTCAAAAATATGGATTTATGTTTATTAAAGAAGAAAACTTAATTCATCAATATTATGATGATTATAACATATTAAATATAAAAATAAATGAAGATTTTAAAAAAAATAGTGTATCTTTTTTGGATGAATTAAAAAATATAAAAAAAAATAATCTTAAGTTATTGGTATTTGATGATTTTAATGATTATGATTATTTTATATCACTAATTAAATTAGATGATTTAAAAAATTATATTTTATTGATTAATTATACTAAATCATCTTTTTTATATAATATTTATTTTTATTATTTTTTTAATCATTTAAGTTATTTAAAGAATATAACAATAAAAAAAAAAGAAATCATGTTAAATGATTATAATATTATAGAAAAAATGTATTCAAATTATAAAATTTTTTTAAATAATAAATATGATTTTATTATATTTTGTATATTTTTTTATATTAAAAATTACTTAAATAATTATTAGAAAATATAATTATGAATGAAATATTTATTAATATAAATGATAAATTTGATTTTGTATATCTAATATTTGATAATTTTAAAAATGAATTAATATTTTTTAAAGAAATATATAAATTTACATTTATTTCTAAAAATAAATTACGTATTTTCAATTCTAAAATAGATGTAACATTAATAACATATGATAGTTATATTTATTCTGATAATGAAAATCATTTTAAATATTTTAAATTAATTGAATTAATACATAATGATTGGTATGATCAATGTTTATTAAATTATAAGACAAAACAAATTACACGTATTAAAGATAGAGATCAAAAAGGTACTTTTGAAATGAAAAAAGATAATTTAGATATATTATGGGAAAGATGGGGAAATGAACTTTTTATTTATAAAGAAGAAAATATATTTGTACAAGAGAATTATCATTATGAACATCTAAATTTAAATAATATAAACTATGAAAAAAGAAACAAGATACTCATATTTATTCATTGTTGTGCTTTAGAGAATGGATTAACTATTTTAAGTGAACAACTTGAAGAAATAATTAAAAATAAATTATATGATGAATGTGAAAAAATCATTATACATATATTAGGTCAATCAAATTATGATTTAATAGATATTTATAAAGAAAAAAATAAAATAGAATTCATTTATTCAAATTTAAATGTAGATTATTATGAAATGAATACTATAAATTGTATAAAAAAATATTTTGAAAATATAGATGATAATTACAATGTTTTATATATACATACTAAGGGTGTAAATAAATCTGGTAATCAAGAAGTTATTCAATCTTGGCGAAATATGATGGAATATAATTTAATTAATCAATTTAAATTTTGTAATTATTTATTAAATAATGAAATAGTAAATACAATAGGCAATAATATTATAAACACCTTTTTAGATGAAAAAGATAAAATTGTTTTATTAAACAAAAATCATTGTTTTCATTATTCAGGTAATTTTTGGTGGGCAAGTAGTCATTATATAAAAAAATTAGATTTTATTAATATTGAATCTGAAAAAGAAAATAGATATAAACAACGATATCAAGCAGAAAATTGGATTTTAAGTAAAAAAGAAATAAAGAAAACAGGTATATTATATCAAAACAATACTAATTTACATCCTTATCATCGTTTTATATTTTATGATTATAGAAATAAAAATATATATTTAAAATTAATTTAAAACTACCATTTTTTTTTTATTTATTAACTAATGAATGAATTTAAAATAATGTCAAATGAATGGTTTGATATTATGTATGTAGAAAATAATAAAATATATAGAGACACAAATAAAGATTCAGGAAATTATGAATTTAAAGATAATATATTATATATACATTGGACCGTTTGGGGAACAGAAATCTTTATCAAAAATAAAGATAATGTTTTTTATAAAGAAGGTATAGATGTATTTAAAATTAGATTAGAATCACCAACCTTTAATGAAGAAGCTTTATTACATATAAAAAATAACAATATAAATCTAAAATATTCGGGATTAACCGGAACCTATACTTTTAATCATAATAAACTTCATATTACATGGAGTCATAATTATCAAGAAGAAATATTTTATATGTATAATTATGGTAAAAATTTTAGTTCTTTAGTAGAAAATACAAAACAATGTTTAGATAAAAAATTAATAAAAAATATAGCAATTGTATTTCCTCAATTTCATGAAGTCGAAGAAAATAATAAATTTTGGGGTAAAGGATTTACTGAATGGACTTTATTAGAAAAAATGCCTGATGAATTAGAAGGACAAAAAATTAAAAAACCTCATAAGGATATTGGTTATTATAATTTAAAATCAATAGAACATCGCTCTTATATGGAAAAAATAGCTAATTTTTATAATATATATGGATTTTGTTATTATCATTATTGGTTTAAAAATAAAAAAGTTATGTATGAACCAACAGAGTTAATGTTAAAAGATGGAAAACCAAATAAACCATTTATGTTTTGTTGGGCAAATGAACAATGGACTAAAAGATGGGATGGAGGAAACAATGAAATATTAATAGAACAAGATTATTCTGATGAAAAGGGTAATTATGAACATTTTATATATTTATTAGATTTTTTTAAACATAAAAACTATATTAAAATTAATAATAAACCTGTATTTATATTTTATAGATTAGAAGAAAAAGATAAATATAATATTGAATTAATCATAAAACAATGGAATCAATTAGCTATAAAAAATAATTTTTCAGGTATTTATTTTATGCGTTTTCTTGGTCCATTTGATAATGATTTAACCATTGATGGTATTGAAGGTTTTATTAATTTTGAACCAGGATATATATCACAAATTTATGGAAATGATATTTTAAGTTATAATAAAGATAATTTAATATTTAATGAAGATAATTATAATGAAAATGATTATTTAAACAAAAATCCTGATATAAAAAAATTAGTTAAAAAAAAAGTATTACAAAATGGATATCAACATTATAAGAATTTAAGTGAAAAAGAAAAATATATTCGAACCTCTAAATTTAATGTTCATGATGGTGAAATAGCTTTAAATAAAATATCTGAACAAGAAATATTATTTGAAAATCAAAATTTAGGTATTTTTATTGGTTGGAATAATTTTCCAAGAAGAAATTATACCAATAAAATGTATTCAAATTACCCATTATATTATAAAAATATGAATGATACTTTATTTGGTCATTCATTTAAAAATATTTTAGAAAAATCTGCTGTTAATCAAAAAAATAATACTGATTTTTTATTTTTAACATCATGGAATGAATGGAATGAACAATCATCTTTAGAACCAAATCATATAGATGGTTATAATTATTTATATCAAATAAAAAGTAATTATCATAATTTATATCAATTTAATAAAAAGAAAAACATATTAATATTTAGTCATAAAGGTGGAGGAACAGAAAAATACATTAATGATCTTAAGATATTATTTAATGAATATGAATTTACTTATTTTAAAAATTATAATCGTTTAATAAATTATAATGAGGTTTTTAGTAAAATTGATTTAATTCATATAAATAGTTTTTTTAATATGAAAAACGGTTTTGATTATGTTCATTTTTTCTCTTCCTATTTTTTAAATAAAAAAAAAATATTAACTATACATGATTATCAATGGTTGTATCCAAGTGAGCCTAATATTTTATGTTATAAAATGAAAAAAACAAATATTAATGAAAAAAATATAAGTGATTTTATGATTTTATTAAAATTAGTAGATTATATTATTTTTCCTTCAAATAACATTCATAAAAATTATAATGATCTTATAAATTTAGATAATTTTAATGATAAAATAAAAATCATACCCCATAATGATAAAATTTTAAATTATAATAATTTAAATATTCCTGTTATAAATGATATAATAAATATTGCATTTTTAGGTAATTTTATTGAATATAAAGGTTCAACTGTTTTTAAACAATTATTTAATAATTTAAAATATTATCAAGGTTATTCTATTAAGTATCATGTGTTTGGTTATATATCAGATAATGAAAATAAAAGTAAAATAACTCACGAACATTTTATATATCATTATGATTATAATGATGAAGAGATTATTAATTTATTAGAAAAAAATAACATTCATTTAATAACTCATTTATCATTATTTGAGGAAAGTTATTGTTATGCTTTAACGAATAGTATTAATAGTGGTATCCCTATATTATATATAAATCACGGTTCATTTACTGAAAGATTAAGTAAAAATGAAAAATATTTTCCCACTAATATAGATGATTTATTTACTAATTTTCAACAATCATTAAATTATTTAATAAATAATCAAAATAAAAAAGAAATAAAACAACAATTAAATAATAAAATTCAGCCCAATAAATGGTATATTGAAAATTATTAAGAAATTAATTTGATTTTTTTATTTATATTATATTTAATATTAGATGAAAATAATATCATTGTCTAATAATGAGGCTGGCTATGCATGTGCTATTGGTACATCAATAAAAAAATATCATAATAGTAGTACAAAAACTAATTTTTTTGATTATTTAGTTGTTTCAATGAAATCTGTTAATGAGATTTTAAATATGTATAATTTTCAATTATTAAAAGATAATATTAATATTGAAAAAAGTCATGAAAAAACATCTATAATTCAATGGAATAATTTTGATAAATTAATTAGTTATCATGATTTAAAAATTAATTTTACTAAAAATGAATATAATGATTTTTTTAAGAAATACAAAAGAAGATGGATAAGATTATTACATTTAATTTATGAAGAAGATGTTATATTTTTCATACGATATGGTGATATTAAAAAAGAGGAATTATCTATTTTTTATAAAAGTGTACAAGAAATAAATAGTAATTTAGTATTTTATTTTATACACGTTAATTATGATGAAAAAAATAAAAATAAACAAGAAGAATTTAAAGATTATAAAAATTATGTATATATAAATTTTCATTTAATAAATTTTGAGAAAATAAATGAAAATGATATTTATTATAAAGTATTAAAATATAATTGGGATTTTGTATTTAAAATAATTGAAAAAAATTATCATCATTTTATAAATAATAAATAAAATTCGTTATTGAAGCAGATTATTTTTATCTTTTTTATTTAGTTTATGAGTCATAAAAAATCTATTTATGTTATAAATGATACTTGGGAAGATAATTTATTATTAGATTTTAATTTATTTAGACTTCAACGAGAAAATAAAAATAATGAATATGCTTCTTTTAAAATATTTAAAAATATATTACATGTAATTTGGGATTTTTGGGAAGAAGAATTTTATTTTGAATATAATAAAATATTTTATAAATCTGATAAAATAATGTTTAAAACATTAGAATGGGAAGAATATTGTTATATGAATATAAAAAATAATATTATTTATCAATTAAAAGATAATTTATTAGGAATAATTAAAAATTTAAATAATGAAGAATATTTTATTGATTGGACAGAATATAAATATGATTCTTCTTTAAATTTATTAAATATTAAATATTATAATAATTCTAAAATGATAAAACAACAACCTTTAACTCATAATAAAAATCAAAAAATTCCTAATATATTTCATTTTGTATATGGTTTTAAAAAACAAACACATGAGTTTGAACTTTATAGATATTTAGCAATAATATCAGCAATAAAAATTAATAAACCAAAAAAAGCATATTTTCATTATTTTTATGAACCTTTTGGTAAATATTGGGAACAAATTAAACCTTATTTAACATTAGAAAAAGTAAATCCTCCAGCTGAAATATATGGTAATCCACTTAATCATTATGCACATCAAGCAGATGTTATACGTCTTCAAAAGCTAAATCAATATGGTGGTATTTATTTAGATATTGATACGATTTGCCTAAGATCCTTTCATGATCTTTTAGAATATGATTTTGTTATCGGTATTCAAGGAAATATTGATAATCAAGAAATATATGGTCTTTGTAATGCTGTAATGTTAAGTAGACCAAATAGTCCTTTTATACTAAAATGGATTGATAGCTATACAACATTCCGTTCAACAGGACGTGATATATATTGGGATGAACATAGTGTTTTAATGCCATTAAAATTATCTTATCAATATCCGGATGAAGTAAAAATATTAGAAAATTCATCTTTTTATAATCCTTTATGGAATAATATTCATGATATTTTATTTAGTACAAAAATTAACATAGAAGAATATAAAAATTTTATTAATAAAAATTATTGTATTCATTTATGGGATACATATACAAATGATTATTTAATACAATTAAATGAAAAAAAAATTATAAATGAAAATACACTTTATAATATATTTACACGAAAATTTTTAAAAAATAAAATTTCAATTGTTATGCTTACTTTTAATCGTTTTGATAAAACAGTTGAATGTTTAGAATCATATTTAAATTGTTTAAACTTAGATATTATTGAAGAATTAATTATTTTTGATAATAATAGTGATCAACAATTAAAAGATTTTTTAGTAAATTTTGAATTAAAACATGATAAAATAAAAATAATTTTTAATGATAAAAATATTGGTGTTTGTGGAGGAAGAATTGAATTATTTAAATTAGCTGAGGGTGATATCATTTGTAGTTTAGACTCAGATGCTAAGTTATTAAATAATGATTTTTTTTATAAAATAAGAGAGTTATTATATGATGAAAAATATGGTATTATTGGAATTTCTGGAGCATATATTAATTCATGGAATTTTGGAGAACAAGAAGATATTGATGAAGATGATATTAATGAATATTATTGTCATCATATAGCAGGTTGTTGTCAAGTATTTCGTAAAGATTTATTTCATATTGGATTTCAACTTGATTCATTTTATGGATTTTTTTGGTGTGAAGATACTGATTTATCTCTTCAATCTCTTTCTTTTAATAAAATTAATTATCGATTAAATGCTAAACAATATATTGAACATCATTGGGGAGGAAGTGGTGCTTCTTATCATGAATTATTTGAAAAAAATTGGAATTATTTAAAAAATAAATGGA